>Ga0206871_10015_pt1 | contig 44274 bp, 54 predicted proteins | sample Alteio_BWOrgCont_33_FD_152627 | JGI IMG/M metagenome (GOLD analysis project Ga0206871, IMG submission 152627) | Enriched cells from forest soil in Barre Woods Harvard Forest LTER site, Petersham, Massachusetts, United States -... | ecosystem: Environmental > Terrestrial > Soil > Temperate forest >...
GCACATTGGGTGGATGATTCACGGATCGAGCCGCTTTCACCTAGTCACGACCCGCGTGAACTGATGGTAGACATTTGGTATCCGGCAGAATCGAACTCGATTCGAGCGGACTATATGGATGTCCCGGGGTACGAAAAAGCGTTAAGTGTTGACGGCTTCCAGAGTTTCTTTCGCGAGGCATCCGAATCCCTCAAACAGGGAACACGGACCCACGCGTTTGCTTCCGCGCCGTATGCACACACGGCAAAACCGGCTCCCCTCCTAATCTTCTCTCCCGGAGGAGGAATGGTTCGGGAGGTTTACACGGCACAGTTTGAAGACCTTGCCAGTCATGGCTATGTCGTGGCTTCGGTCTCACACCCGTATGACGCGATAGTGACGCTCCTTCCCGATGGGAAGCAGATTGCGTTCTCGCAGCAGCGCTGGCCGAAGCAGCCATCCCTTGAAGGTGAAGCAAACCTCAACCAACTGGAGTGGCACGCCAACGATATTCGATTCGTCTTGGACGAGTTGACCCACGCAGATTCGGGCTCCTCGTTGCCCATCGCAGGGCACCTTGACCTCACGCAAGTGGGTGCGTTTGGTCACTCATTCGGCGGGATTGCGGCGGCGCATGCGTGCCAGCTTGACCAGCGTTTCAAGGCATGCCTGAACGAAGACGGGGTTGTTGCAAAGAGACCCCTGTTTCTGGATGAACGCGGTTGGTCGATGGATCAAGCCTTCATGTTTATTACACACGATGCGCCTACTCGCCCCTTGACCGACGAGCAAGTTGCACAGATGAGAATGCCACGCGCAAGGATTGAAGCAATCGTCAAAAGGTTGGAAGCGGATCAGGAAGCTGCGCTGCGAAATACGGGTGGAGGCGGCTACCGCGTGAGATTGCGAAGTGATAAGACCACCCACATGGACTTTAGCGATTTAACTCTTCTTGGTGCTCGCGATTCAGCCGACGCAGAAAAGCGAACGATGATTCTCGCGACAGTAAGAAGCTATGTGTTGGCCTTCTTCGATCAATACCTCAAAGGTGTGAACTCAGATTTGCTCAATCAGACTGCTCCGCCCAATGAGTTCGTTGATGCGGTGCAAAAGTTTGAACCAGCCAAGTTTCCATGTCCGTCGCGGTGAAAACGGACAATGCGGACCTGAATCAGCGCCTGCGTCACGACGACCGGCGGCGAAGCTATCGGCAGTTTCGGTGTAACCCAGCAACCTGCCAGAGCCTAGAACTCCGAAGACTACAGTCCCGCGCCGACGCCGCGAGAAGGCGAGAGGCTCGACTGTCCGAAGAGATCGCCGGCTGGGCCGCTAACGCTTTATTCCTCATTGCGGATGTGCCGAACCGATACGCCAAGTTGCCTGGCGAAGGATTCGAAAAACTCAGGGTTAATTTGCGGAACACTTTTTGCGGTAACTGTTTTGGCTAAATGGCCCTTCCAGCTCGTGTGGGAATTAATGGTCGCGCAACAACGGCAGTGAGGGGTTGGGATAGACCACGGGATCGTTTCGTTGGCGTCATCATGTCAGCTTTTAAATAAGGTAATTGCTGTATTCCCGTGCTCGCCATTCGGCTTTTAGCATGAGCGAGGAATGGACCTCCTTTACATTATCGCGGTGGCGCTCCCCTCACTTGTAGGAGGTTTATTCGCATACTGCCTTTACCTAACGAAAGGCGTGGAACGAGGGCGCTAATAAACTGCCATGCCTCACAGGAAATTCAATCAACTTCAGGACAAATTTCTTGAACTGTCCAAGCGGATGCGCGAGTCTGAGAGTGTTGCTGAAAGAGTGGCACTGCTAAACGAGCTTCAAAGCATTCTTAAAGAATCGAAGAATGTTTTGAACGAGATTCACGCGAAACAGTCTCACTAGGGATCACAGCGACCGCAAAAGATTCTCACTTTGGATTCCCTAACGTTCATGGCAGTGAGATCGCGGCGCGAGCGGTTCCGCTGCGCCCTCCACCTCACGTGTTCCATTCTGGCGAGACACCGTCCAGATTACTTGGAAATCTCGCCATTCGAGTTCGTCTTGATTTGGTCGGACGCTTGCGCGTCGGCGTTGACGGCGGTGTTCTGGCCGTGCGCTACCTTCCAAACGCCCTCGTGGTTTACCACCACGAACGTATCGAGTTGTTCCCCTAGAGGTTTCCTGGGCCCAAGCCCGTCTGGTAATACCATTTATAACGATTCGTTCGATCACTCTTCGAAAAGTTTGCCGAGAAGCATGGCAGAAACAAGCTGGAGAGCTCGATACACTTGTCGAAAGTTCCGCATGGGAATGGCGACGCAGACGGTTGGTTAGAAAATTCGATCGTGCGCTTATCAATCACGCAGGCTCGGACAATGTGGACGCAATTCTAAAGCGAATGGACACTCGCCTCGAATCCTGGCTCGCCGCCGACTCGTAATTCCCGATAAGTCGCGTAATCGGAAACTTGCCGTGCGAGAATTCCATTTGTCCGGTTTCGGCGTTTATCGGGCGGTTCGGCGAGTTTGTTGACCACTGTCCGCTAGATCGCTCTAGCCTGTTCTAAAAATGGGGTGTACCCTACTCTTCGTACCGTCAGCTGCACGCCAGGTTTTCGCGGGAAAGCAGCTCCTACAACGCTATGCCCACTCTAATCAGAATCCTCGCCTGTTTTATTTTTCTGATGTTGGCTTGGTCTGCCGTGGACGCGTTGCCTGATCCGCCCGCGGTCAAATCCCGAAGCGTACTCAATAATGCTATTGCCCCGTTGATTGACCACGTTGCAGTTGTGAGGGAGACGACCCTTACGGATGCGCTAGCCAATCATGCGGGGACACAGGCATTCTCAATTCGATTGAGACAAAATTGTGAGGTTGTCCAGCCATCTTGCAGTTTTTTTATTCGTCACGCCACCGATGCATCGCCTCCGCACGTTTTTGAATTTTAGTCCCACGTCTCGGTCTATTTCGGCGCTATCCACCGGCCGCCAATCTTCCATTGAGTCTCTCGGACTTTGAAAATTTCGCCAACGATTCACTTCAGGCCGTGCTTTCGCGGTGCGGCCCGGAACAGGAAACCGCCGGTGCACACCTCTGAAATCCTCAGCGCGTGGGGCAAAATCCTGTGCGGCCGAAAGCCTTCTCTCTCGATCGAAATTACGCGCGAGTGCCCTTTGAAATGTCCCGGGTGCTACGCCTACGACGAGGATCACCTTGGCGGTGGGAAAACGCTGCGTGACCTCAACGACTACAGGGGCCAATCCTTGGTGAACGGCGTGATCGAGGTCGTCGACCGTCTTAGGCCGTTGCACCTCTCTATCGTTGGAGGAGAACCGCTGGTTCGCTATCGGGAACTCGAGGTGATGATTCCACTGTTATTGGCCCGTGGAATCCACGTTCAAATTGTCACCAGCGCGGTCCGAACCATGGGTGCGAGTTGGGCGAGTCTTCCCCATCTCCACATCGTCGTCTCCATCGACGGTCTGCAGCCAGAACACGACGCGCGTCGAGCGCCTGCCACATATGACCGTGTGCTGAAAAACATCGCCGAGCAGCGCGTGACGATTCATTGCACGGTTACAGGGCAAATGATGAAGCGGCCGGGCTACTTGGCCGAGTTTCTCGAATTCTGGACCCCTCGTCCGGAAGTCAAGAAAGTATGGTTCAGCCTCTTCACTCCTCAAGTGGGCGATCAGCTATCAGAAATTCTGACTTCTGAGGAGCGGGCTCGAGCGATCACAGAAATGACGAAACTACGCAAGACGTGGCGAAAGTTGGATATGCCGGACGCAGTTATTCAGCAATTCGCTTCGCCGCCTCGCAGTCCGCAGGAATGTGTCTTTGCGCTCACGACTCAAACGCTGTCGGCAGATCTCAAGACCAAGATCACTCCTTGCCAGTTCGGTGGTAATCCGGATTGTGCGTCGTGCGGTTGTTTCGCTTCGATGGGAATAGCTTCGGTTGCTGCCCACAAATTAGGAGGCCTTCTTTCCGTCGGAAGTATCTTTAAAGCCTCCCACAAAATTGGCGAAAGGACCGCTAGGTTAAGGTGCAAGCATCCTGGTGCCGAGTAACGTGGGCAACATTCTGTCACCGAGGTTGCGACGGGTTGCGCCAGGCTTTGGCGCTAGATCCCGATAAGTCGCGTAACCGGACAAGTGCCTGGCATCGATTCTCAGTTTCCGGTTACGGCGTTAATCGGGCGCTTACTCAAAGCGTGTGGTAGCATCCCGCCATCGTGAAGATGAGTCCTGTGTTCGTAGCGCTCTTTTTGATGACGACTGCTATAACGCAGGACCGTGAGCAGCCGCGTTACAAGGGTTTAATTTTCGGAATCGTAGTCGGTCAGGACGGACAGCCGGCGAGGGGAATTGGTTTGACAGCATGCCCACTCGGAGTTGCACCTCGGCGCGATGCTTCCTCGCGTAACATCGAATGATAAAGGTGAATACCGTTTTGAAAGCCTTCCATGGTGGGGCAAATACACTGTCTATGGTGAAGACGACGACGCGGGATACTCAATTTTCAGCAACGGTCCCGCAGGCGGTGGCCATCCTTCCGAAGTTCAGATTACGCCCGGCCATCCGGAAGCGGAATTTAAGGTTTATCTCCCTCCGAAGGCGGGCTTTTTGCAAATCCATCTGACCAATAGACGGACGAAAGCCGCCATCTCGGGCATGCAAATCGACGTCAAATCGATGGACAAGCCTGAGTCGCTGTTGTTCTCGATGGGCTGCGATTCAAAACACGTCGTTTTGATTCCGCCAGACAAAGACGTTCTGCTCCACGTAACCGCACCGGGCTTCCGTGAATGGAAAGAGAGCGTAGGAAAAGGAAAACCGATACACTTGGCGTCCGGAACTCGCATCACCCTAGACGTACAGCTTGATCCTCTGCATTAACTCCCGATAAGTCGCGTTACCGGACATTGAGGCACTTCTCCGGTAACGGCGTTTACCAGGACTTAGAGTTCCGTCGGTCGGCTGTCGGTGAAAAACATACCCTGTGCGAAAATCGCTTTCTTTGTGGCGTCGCTGCACGTTAAGTCAATCAACATCGCAGTCTGTTCGAAGTCGAGCATGACCTAATCCGCTATCTGCCCTTCAACCCCAGCGCCTCCACCACCTTGTCATCCACCTTCGTGGGCTGGCCGTCTTCCTTCCACACCACACCGAAGCCACCGCGGTAGTCCCACATGGTCCAGCCGATCGAGTCGGCTTCGAGGGCGGTGCGGACGTCGTGGATCCAGTTTATGCGCGACGCCGGATCGGACACACGACGATACGCGCCGAATTCATTGCAAATCAACGGCACGTTATAGGTCTTGCCCCAGGCGGCGGCCGCATCGATCTCGAGCCGGATCCGGTGCGCGTCCCAGTGGTCGAGCCAGTAGCGCTCCAGCGCCAACCGGTCGGCGAAATCTGGAACCTGCTTGAGCACTTCGTTCATCGAGGATTCGTCGGCCGGGTAGGCGATGCCGTGGGTATAGATCAGGTAGGGATTGCTCCAGCTTGCGCCCTGGTGCGTGAACTGGTTCGGCTCGTAGAAGTGGAAGTTGTAGATGACGTTGCCGTCGGGCAGGGGGTGCTGGGTCAGCAGGTCGATGATGTCGGACCAGTTGGGGCCGGTGGCGATGATGGTGTGTTTGGGAGCGGCTTCGCGAACGGCCTCCGCGGCCGCGGCCTGGATACCCGCCCAGCGGTAGGGATCGTGGACCTCGGGCTCGTTCATAACCTCGAAGAAGACTTTCTCGGGATCGCGGTTGGAGTAGTGGGCGGCCAGCCGGCGCCATAGTATGACGAATCGCTCCACGCCTTCGTTGTCGTTCTTCACCGCCTGCTTGTAGGGCTCTTCGGGGTGGATGTCGATCTGGACGGCGAGGCCGTTGGCCAGCATAGCGTCGACCGCGCGATCGAGACGGGCCAAAAAGTCTCCGTTCGAACTTCCCCTTTGGTTCATCGACTGCTCCAGCGGCACCGGGTCGATACTGAGTCGGACATTGTCGAATCCGAGCTTGGCCATGAGCGCGATATCCGCCTCATCGGTATAGCGGCCGGTGAATGCCGCAGAGTAGTCATTGGCATGTTGGGCGAACCACTCCGAGGCGTTGATGCCGTGTTTCAAATGCTGGACGCGGGCAAAGGCGGTCCGCATATCGGCTCCGCGATCCTGCGCGGCGGCGGGAACAGCCAGGGCAAGCAGAAGGAAAGCAAGACGGTATCGCACTTCAAACCCCTTCAAAACCAAAATGGAAGACCGTGGCAACGATAACAGGCCGGGAGTTGCTTTGAACCATTTCCTTTGCCAGGGCCGGACGTCTATCTGAAGAAAAGATAAAGATGAGGTTCGGATCGCTTTCGGAGGGAGTGTTTATCGGCTCGTCAGAAGGAAATGAGCGTCTCACGCGTTCAGAGTTCGGTTCCGGACGACTCACGGACAGATCTCGACCCGAGCCGCCGCAATCAGCCTGCTGCATTGGCCGCACTTATCAATACCATCCGTCTCTCATAAGCCTTCCAATGAGCAATCGCGAAAGGAGTAACGAACGACTAAGGATGCTATGCGCGGAATATAGACGCCATCCGGCATACTAATCGGACCGAAATTGCGCGGTTCCTGTCCACGCGGGAGTGGCATGTAAACCCTCTAAGTTGTCGCGGTCGAGTCGGTCCTTGCCATCCGCATGAGTCAAAGATGTTGCTCGGATACTTCCAGGGAAGAACCTTGGCGCAGAGCGTCGCGAAGCCACACATGAGGCGGATCGCTGTTGAGCCTTGGATGCCAAGCCATTAGGAACCAGAACGGGCGAAGTTCCCGAGGTGCCTTCACCAAGCGTACGTCCCGATTTCGCTTGGCGGCTGAGGTCATGCCGCTGGTTAGAGTGAGGACGAGTTCGGTGCCGGGTAAGCATTGTAAAGCCACGCCGAAGTAAGGTACGCGAATAGACGAGCGGCGCTTGGCACCAACGGCTGCGAGTTGTTTATCAGGTATTGTCCGTACACCGCCATAAGTGGCGACGATGATGTGGCTCGCGGCCAAATACTGCTTGAGCGACAGGCGTTCGCCAAAACGGCTGTTGCGCGCGACAGCGCAAATCCAATCCTCCTGATACAGCCTTTCGGAATGAAAGTGGACGGGCAGAAGGCCGTCATCGATGTGAAGGATGAGGTCAAGTTGCCCTCGCTCCACGAGTTCCGAAATGCCGGCTTGCCAGGGGAGGAACTCAAACTGCACTTGGTAGCGTCCGCTGCCATATTGCCGAGACAAACGAGGAAGTATCGCGGTGCAAACATTGTCAGGGCCTGAGATCCGGAAGTGGCTCTTCTCGCGGATTGGATCGAAGAGATCTGGCGTGACCAGCTGATCCATTTTGGGCAACAAAATCTCAAGTTCTTGCAGGATCTTGCGACCTCGCAAGGTGAGCTCGAAACCGTGGGGCGAGCGGACCAAGAGGGGATCCTGAAGCATTGCGCGTGCTCGCTGCAGTGCGCGGCTTACGGCAGGCTGGCTGAGCAACAGGCGGGATGCTGCGGCCGTAACGCTTTTTTCCTCTGCAATCGCGGCGAAAGCGATGAGGAGATTCAAATCAACCTGACGTAATTTCTCTAGGCGCATAAAAGATATGATTATTATGCATAGACCGTATGATGAATGATAGCCATCTACTATGATGTGGCAATTTTGGTAGGCCACGGAAGGTGGAGAAATTCGGTGAGACAAAAGCAACAAATAGAGAATGACAGCGAGCTTTCCGAGAAACGAATTGTAGTGCTCGGCGGGTCGTCCGGTATTGGGCTAGCAGTCGCGCAACAGGCGGTGGCGCGAGGCGCTCGAGCAATCATCGCGTCGAGTAATGCGGAGCGGGTTAAACAAGCGGTCGCAACGCTCGACGGAAAAGCGGAAGGGCACACGCTCGATCTGTCCAATGAGCGTAACATTCAGAACTTCTTCCAAAAGATCGGTGATTTCGATCATTTGGTCTTCACCGCAGGTGACAACCTGCAATTGAATGTGCTTGAAGCGACGGACCTTACGAAGGCCCGGCATGCTTTTGAGTTGCGCTATTGGGCTGCTCTAGCTGCCGTTAAGTACGCAAGTCCGCATATCCGCAAGGACGGCTCGATTGTACTTACAACCGGAGTTGCAGGCCGACGCCCGCACAAAGGATGGATTCTTGCCGCGAGCGTTTGCGGAACTATCGAAGCCTTAACGCGCGCGCTAGCCGTCGAACTAGCGCCCATTCGTGTCAACGCGGTATCTCCTGGAGTGGTTCGGACCAACCTTTGGCAAAGCATGGGTGCAGACGAACGGGAGCATTTGTACGAAAGCGTTGGGAAGGCACTGCCCGTGGGCCGCGTCGGCGACCTTATGACATAGGCCAAGCCTATCTGTTTCTGATGCAGGAAAGATTCAGCACGGGCCAGACGGTTGTGGTCGATGGCGGTACGGTCTTGGTTTAGCGCAGTAATTTGCAAGCGCGTGAGGGAGTCTTGCGGGTAGGAGCATGAACGAAAGCGAGGAGGGACGAGGAGAATCACTATGACAAATTCCCGCATCCAGCAACCTTCATTTACCCGTCCTAGTTCCACACCGCTTTTGTCGTAATACACAACACGGGCCTTAGCGGTGACTTCCATGCTTTTTCCAGCAGCATCTGGTTCGTTTGTGAACTGCACTAGCAAGGTAGGGTTACCGTCGTTGTCTACACGGAACGAATCGTCTTGTACTAGGCTAATCGGAACGACACGCACCATCCCTGTTGTCAACCGTTGAGTTCTCTTTGCTGTCTTTTCATTCGATTCCTTGGGGCGTCTCTCGACGCTCAACGGAGTCTTCTGCACTTCAAATTCGCCTTCGAAGTAGCAGTATCCGGAAGTGATGTTTGTGAGGCGAACCACCGCCGTCAGCAGTTCAACGTCCCCGAACTTATGTAATTGAGCTTGCCACCATTTTCTGCGATGGGCGATTTGCGAGTATTTGTTCAACGTGCACAACTCATCGTTCAGAATGAAAGCCAGAACGAGCTTGTGAGAAGCATCTACCCCGAACAAGGGTTCTCCTGAAACCAGTTCAAGCCACGCGCCTCTGGTGCGAGCGATTTCTTCGCCAGTGTGACGAAAGACGATGGTCGCCTGAAGAGAGACGGGTTTTGTCGACGCACCCGTGACGGCGTACAGCTTCAAAGTATTTCTCGTACCGAAGGTCGGCGCTCACGCAAAGTCTTCTGACTTAGCTATAGAGTTCGTGAAATACGACCCTAGCAAGCCTGAGGAGATGAAGCAGTACGAAAAGGTGGTAGCGCTCATTAAACCCAAGCAGATTTCGGTCGCGAATCTCGGCGCTCTTAAGGCAAGCCAGGTCGTTCAGCAGGTGGCTGCGCGACTAACTCGGAAATTCAATATGAATTCGCATAGGAAATGTTGGAGGTACTTCAACACCAGACCGCCGACCGGAAGTGCTGCCCCTGAGGCTTGCGATAACCGGTATTGCTACTACGACGTTCTTCACAAGGATTACATCTATATGCCGGCGTGGGTTGAATTTCTAGTGGGAAAATTGTCCGACGCTGCGACCTACGCGATTGTGATTGAAGGCGCGACACCTCCAGTCGCGGCGGCGGCGGCTGGAGCCTAGCTACTGTTCAGATCATGATGGTGGCCGGAAGGCTGCGAAGCAGAAGCTGCGTGAGCGGTCCGAGGTAGGATGAGCGCCTGCGTCACCACGACCGGCGCAACCGGATACGTTCCTTGTGTGTGTTCCGCTACCGCGTCGGACGGCGGGAACGTCGGCACCGGCAGGAATTCCGGGATCGGCGCAAGGCACTTGTCGGGTAACGGCGTTTATCAAGCGCTAGAAAAAGCTTTCCTGGCAAGCGTATACTCGCGTTAAGGGGCAAGCATGAAGTACTTCATCGCAGTTCTGTTTCTCTCGTTTTTCCTCATTCCGGTGGTTCGTTCACTACCTCAACAGAGTCCGCCGGATGATCCGATGCAAGCAGAACTCATTGCTACTGCTCATTTCGAAGCGTTAACAGCCGTCAAGCAGACTTAACTCTTGTCGAAGGCGCAATCAGGAGATGCGGAATCGCAGTACTGGCTGGGTGTCCTCTACACGGATCGAACGGTATCTGATTTGGAAGAAGGCCGTCGATGGGTGCTGAAAGCTGCGGAGCAGGGCTACGCACGCGCTGAACGACTCTACGGATTCATGACCGTGCACGTAAACCCTTCCATCGGGAGATGGTGGCTGCTGCGGGCGGCGGAGCAAGGCGATGCGGAAGCTCAGTTTAGGCTGGGTACAGCCTATGAGCAAACTGGTTCGGAAGGCCCGACTCAAAGGAAGCAATAAAGTGGTACCGGAAGGAGCCGAAGTTGGTGATCCCGTTGCACAAGTTGAACTAGGACACAGGTACGAAGATGGTGAGGGTGTTGAACAGAATCTCAAGCTCGCAGCCGAATGGTATCGAAGAGCCGCAGAGCATGTTCCAGACCTCGGAGCCGCAGGCGAAGGACGAAGTCAATTGGGACTCCTCTACATGGAAGGGCGCGGGGTTCCGCAGGATTATGTACAAGCATATTTCTGGTTTAGTTTGAGAGGTTCGAAAGAAAATGCCGCAGAGGCCGGAGAACATCTGAACCCTCCACAGATTCGCGGAGTTGAGCGACTGATAGAAGAGTGGAAACAACAGCACCGTCCGAGTCCTGAGCTTGAGGCCGCACTACGCACCATCGACGCCAACTCCCGATAAGTCGCGGTATCGGAAACTTGCCGTGCCAACTCGTCTCAACTCTCATCGGAACTTGGCAATCCGATTTGTTGTACCGCACCTTGCGCTGCTGTCGTGTTGATCCGCAGCACGCCGTCCGCATCGATCCAGAGAAAGCGCCTGCGTCACGAATGGATTAGTCTTCATCAGGTCGAGGCAATTCGCCGAATTCCTCAGGATGTTCAGACACATAAGCAAACAACAAGTTGGTGAGATTGTGAGGATACGCCATGAACTCTTCATCAAGAGATTCCAATTCGTCAAGAACTGCCTTCATTAAATTGCCTGCATTCGCGCGAATAGTTTCTGGTGTTTGTGGCAGGCCCGCAGGAAAGGCGACCACGATGGCGCGACTACAAATGCTCGCCGTTTGTGGAGCCTTGATCGTTTCGAAGGCATTCACTACGAACGATGCAGTTTCCGCGCTGTCGTTGGAAAAGTATTGCGCGAATCCACCGTTATTCACTTCCGATTCGACAGCCCAAACGGCAGAAAAGACTCGCTGCGGGATTGACTGGCGGGTGAAGTCTTCCTTACCGAACTTCGTGTTCTTAGACTCGGAAAGCTCGATGAGAATCTTATTTTTGTCCACGGCCCAACCTTAGGAGCAGCTAGATTTGTTTGAGACAGCCCTGCAACTCAGCAAGCAGGCTTTCCGCGTTATATGCGATATCGTCGGCTGGATAATAGGCGACGGCATCACGCAGCTTGACCAACGCCGCAGAAGCGCCGAGTACACACGCACACTCACTCATTCTCCTGCCCCACCGAAATGAAATGGCCAAGTCTCGTCTACCGACAATTCCATTCAGCACCGGGTAAATGGGAATCATGTCTTGCGCTGGTTGAGAACCAATCTCAAAGCCGGAAGAAACTCCCTTGATTGTCGATGGTGAAAATCCTCGGTCCGTGTTGAGGTTTAGCGTGGAATTCAACTGCAATGGAATACCGAGTGAGTCGACCGTTTTTTGAAGGCTATCCCGCTCTGGAAGACGCGACTTTTCGAGAAAGACTAGTATTTCGAGAGACATTGGGTTGAATCCTAAAACTCAGCTTCGACCAGATTATTTATCACATCTTGGCCGAGTCCCGAAAAGTTGCGTCACGACCCGGCGCGACCTCATGTGCTAAACTAGATATACAAGAGATACTTGCTGGCCTCGTCCCCTGGGTCGATTACAAGTGCGCCATGAACGCAAGCTCCAGCGTCGTCCGCAGTGTGTCGAAAACACAATACAAGCGATTCTTCGTTGTCCTCGAACTCTCCACGATCCTTCTCGCAGTCGTCAGTATCGCTATATACGGCAACTTCATCGGAACGCTTGGCATCGTGTCTTTTCACCTCAAGCGTAATGGCGTGGCTGAAATTCTGCTTCGCAGAGCAGTATGGGTTCAGGAAAGAGTACATGGGTCAAGCGGATTGGCGCTTAATGAACCATTGAACGATCTTGCGTATTTTTATTACGACGCTGAGCAACCGGAAAGGGCCATTCCCTTGGCTGCACGCAGTCTTTCAATTTGCGAAGAGAAACTGGGGCGTGGAAATGCACGCTGTGCGTGGACGCTGTCGGTCTTGAGCCTAACCAATGACGGAGGCGGAAATTTCGTTCAAGCGGAGCAGATGGCGAATGAGGCGCTTCCGATACTTGAAGCCAGTGAAGGTAAGCAGAGTTGGCCGGTGGCGTCCACGCTGAACCGATTGGGCTTGGCACTTGATGGTGAAGGACGTTATCCCGAAGCAGAGGTTGTTTTGCGCCGCGCCTTGACCATTCGCGAATCGTTCGGTGGGGCGAAGTGGGAAGGTCTGGTCCCTGTTCTGGAAAATTTAGCTCGCGTCTGTACCGAAGAAGGTAAGGAGAAAGACGCAGCGGACTTGCGCGAGCGTATTGAGAGCATCCAACAGCGAAAATGATTCGCTGCGACCGGATTTCTTAAATGAAAATACGATTCGTGCTCACAACGCTAGTCGCTGTCGTCTTGGGAGTACTTCTCTCTTTGAAGGCTTCGCAAGTGACACCCGAACGCTATCGGATCAGCTTCTTCTTGGGGTTGGCTACCTTGGCCATTTCGCTTCTGTCTCCGGGTGACCAAATGTCGATCCGCATCGGAAGGAACGGTTGGAAGCGCATCGCCCTTATGCCGGTCATTTATGTCGTTGCGGCATCACCATTCATCGTTCTGACGGAAGCTGGATTCGCTGGGTATCGCGGGTTTGCCGCATCAATGCGATATGTTTCGCTGACTGTCGGGATCATTGGACTCTTGGGATTGGTTTCCTCGTTCGTGATTCCATGTCTTGTCCGTCGCCACGCTCGTAAGGCGAACTGACTGTCTCCAACTACGTTGTTGCTTCACTTAGTCCGCGGAGAGAAAGCGGAAAGTTAAGAAGAGTGTTTGAATTGACAGTCGCAAAGCTTCTATCGCTAGACCCACTACTGCATACGTTGCGACGTTCGCAGCGAGCGCCGCGTACTGGCTCACGGGGTGATGCGAACCGAAGATTGAAATGGGGCAAGAAACACGAATCAAAGTGGACACAATCGGTTCGATCGCCAAGTCTTTATTTCGCTCAATGAAATATGCCGTCCAACCAATCGCAACGAGAAATCCCGCAGCCGCCCATATAGCAATGCGTAGCTTCATGCTGGACCTCCGCTATCTTCTCTTGATGTCGTACATCCAGCGCAGCCAACTTTGCGGTAAGACATGTGCTCTACCCAGCAAGCCCGCCAACATACCGAACCGGAATGCCGTCCCGAAAACAAAAACGACAATGCATGAGATGCATAGCGCGGTATACATACGTGCCTCTCGTAAGAGCCTACATCTGCGCTTTGCCTGGTACAAGCGTGGAGGTCGGTAACTCTCTTTGACTCGTTCTGTCTCCCCAAGACGGGATCAGCGCCTGCATCACGACGACCGGCGCGACTGGATGAACCCTTCGGAATGCGTAGCGAACGGAACTGGGAGTTTGACGTTGGAATATTTCTTCTATATTGTATATCTAATGGCAAATCGAGATTACCTCGGCGAATTTGAACACATCGTTGTGTTAGCGCTCTTGCGCCTCGGCGAGCGGGCTTACGGAGTTACGGTAAGGCAGGAAATCGAACTACGTGTTGGTCGTGAGGTGTCCATAGGCGCGATCTACGCCACACTTGATCGTCTGGAGGCGAAAGGATACGTCAAGTCTCACCTTGGCGATCCGACACCTGAGCGCGGTGGACGCTCCAAACGATTCTTTCGTGTCTCGGCTAAGGGTATGGCTGCCGTAAATCGTTCGCACCGCGCACTCCAGCGGATGACAGCCGGGCTTGCAATCGTCAGGAGCTATTCATGATGACGAAATCACCTCTCATGCAACCTCCCCGCATTGCCGTTTGGCTCGTAAATCTGTTCACTCCATACGATCAGTCAGAATCAATTCAAGGTGATCTCTTAGAGGAATTCGCGGGCCTTGCCTCGAAGTCTGGCAGAGTTTCTGCCCGCCGTTGGTATTGGCGACAGAGTGTGAAGAGCATTGCACAACTGATCTGTACCGGGTTTCGAGTCGCATCGTGGTTGATCGCGGTCACAGTGGTCGGTGGATTCTTATTAGCGTGGGGCCTCGGGTATCTTTCAGAGAAGGCGATAACTGGAGTTCTCGTCAATTACGGGTCTCAGGTCTACGCCCACGTAGACGCCTACGTGTTTTGGCTGATTTACGGGGTCCTGGTGGAACGTCTCCTTGAACCAATGTTGATTGGTTTTATTGTCAGTCGAGTGTCCAAAGGCCAAGAGTTGATCGCAACGATCACGCTCAGCCTGTTATGGGGTGGTTTAAGCGGGGTGTTTTTAATACAAGCCGTTATACAAGTCGGTAGGAATTTTGGTTGGCCTGTATGGGCGGTCCCCAACGCTTTCTCTGCTGTATTTGAGCCCTTGCTTCTGAGTACCTTTGTAAGTCCCCTGCTAGTTCTCATTGGCGGCGTAGTTGCCCGGAAACATAACGCACGCCGGGCTTTGATCAGCCAGCGCTGATTTCTGCACCCTGTGGGAAATGGCTTGAGTTTGATCGATTTATTCAATATAGTTGAATAAATGAGCGACCATACTTATCTTGGGGGGTTTGGAACTGACAGTGATGCTGGCATTACTGCGCCTCGGTGAAGACGCTTATGGCGTTCCCATCGCTCAGGAGATTGAACGACAGACCGGGCGGGAAGTGGCATTGGGTAGCGTATACGCGGCGTTGGAACGGCTCCAAGGGAAGGGGCTCGTATCTTCTCGCTTGGGTGAACCCACCGCAGCGCGGGGAGGCAAAGCCAAGAAGTATTTCCGGCTTACGTCGCAGGGACTGCGTGAGGTTCGTGAAACCCGATATGCCCTTATGAATTTGTGGCGTGGCCTACGCGAACTACAAGGAGAGCCAACTTGAAATCACGACCACCAGCGCTGGCAACTTGGCTATTTGAAAGTTTAACGCGTCGAGAACACCGAGAAGCCTTAGCGGGAGACCTGCTAGAGGAATACAACCGACGCCGATCCGATACGTGGTACTGGCGACAGGTCCTCGCTGCGGTCGTGGCGAATTTCCGTACAGAACTCCGCTCTCGATGGGTCAGCGTCGTGTTTGCGTTGGTCGTTTGCGGCGTAATCCCATGGACACAACTTTTTCTCAACAAGGGATTTCAGTCCTTTCTCGTCACGGGCATACAACTGAAGTGGCCTGGTTCGTTTCTGGTTGGTATAGCACTTATTTCTGTAGTTCAGAGTACGATTCTTCTAGCAGCGCTGATTATCTTTATTGCGAGTACAAATGGTTTTCACTCTCGCCGTTTCTGGATCGGATTCTGTGCCGCGCTCTTCGTACTCGCAGTGGGCAACACAGTCGTTGCGATCTTGCAAGTACTACCGTGGCCCCGCCCATTTTTCTACTACGTGGTCTGGCGACTGCCGCTGTTCTTCAGTCTTATCGTTTCGATGTGGGCGGCGTCTGGGCACGCAAGGCAAATTGGCGCTTCACATCTTGCACTCTAAAATCGGTGCGCCTGCGTAACGACGACGGAAGCGGGGATTTAAGAACCCAATGAGACTGTCAGGCGCGATGCCGCGCAGAGTGATCATTTCACTTCTCAGCGCTTGTCTCATAGCCTTTGTTCCGTGGACAACCGCACGTTTCTTCCCTGCATATGGACCTTTGAGTTGGGCACAGTTGGTAATTGCATGTTTAGTGTTACCGGGACTGTTAGTGAATTTGGTTCTGTCCGGGAATGTTCATGGAGGCACGCTTTGGGTCGTTCATCTTGCCAATGTCTTGTTCTATTTTTGCCTGATCTACTACGCCATGTTGCTAAGAACAAAGCGCAGAGAGCAGAACAACCCAGACTTGTAGAACAACGGGTGTATATTTCCTGTCATGGAAAAGTGGTCACTTGCGATGAGACTGTTTTTCGGCTTGCCTCTGGCATTGTTGGCCCTGCTGACTGTTCTTGAACCTCAACCGCGACCATCAACGAAGAAAATGTTGAGGGCTTTCATGGTCGCATGGGGCACGGTTTTTGCCTTCATTTGGGTGATTGTCGTCTGTAAAGCCTTGCTCTAAGTTTTTTGTCGATTCTATCGGCCACGTTCCCATCCCTTCACGATCTGACTTAGCGCAGCGCCGATTTCGCGCCACGACTTGCCGGTTGAGATGCCGCGATTGTACTCCGCATCCAAGGTTGCTTTCTGTCCAGGCGTGATCCACTGCGCCCTGTATCGCTTCGATTAGGGGCGAGAGTTATCGCCTACGGGACTACCTGGCAAGCGGCCCCCATGCTCCTGCTCGTGCTCGCGTGCTACCTGGTTTACCGACCATCGATGCTCTTCGGGCTAGTCATATAATTTCGCGATGGATCTCCGTGACGCGTGACGACATGGCTCAGAATCTTGTCCTGAAACACGGTTATTGGCATTCGCGCATCGAACAAGTCAACGCCAAGCACCTGAGTGACGCAAGTTAGGTTATGTCGTTAAAGCGACGTAACGTTTACGTATCTGGCACGTTTCCCGATATGGTAATTGTTCGGAGTTTTATCAAAAACACGCTGAACTTGCCCGCGTTCAACTGCGAGGAGCTTCCCTGTCCAAATGGTGGCTCGGCAATGTGTTTTTTATTACTCTCCAATTGAGAGAGTGATTGCAGAAAGGTTACTGCGCCAAGTCACGGTGCTAGCAATCAACTTTTGCGCCTCAACTGAAGTTGTGTTGAGGAAGGATGGGCAATTCATTTTGCCGTTACGCCGAAATCATAACCGAGAGCACCGCTGCCCCCGAACGTCAGCAAGTATTCTCCAACTTGAAGATCTTCGCTGGGCGTGACCTTGAAAATCGTATCAGATACGTGAGTAACGGTTATTTCAGGGGTTTTGTCTTTGCTGAAACCACTCTTGAAGGTCAGCACATTCCCACCAGACGTTGTTTGCAGTTCGCGATGATCTTTTTTCTTGTTGAAGCGAACCAAGACGATATCTCGGTCGGTGCGGCCCGGTATCCCTACTAAGTAGGGTGACTGCTTCACAAAAAAGCTGGGCCGACGTTCCGAGATTTGAACAGGCGCTTCGGCGCCGCGAAACGTCCAAACGACCTGTGGCGTTAGACCTGGAACAAGCATTTTCCCGACGTGGGTTGAGCCACCTCCTGTCATCGACACCTGTTCCAGTTTTGTCCATCCAGACGGACCCTTAAAAAAAATCCCCTCTGATAACAATTTGACGTCGGCCGCGTCGTTGGGAGAAGCCGACTGAACGCTCGGTGCTTGCGGCGCGGTCGCGTGCTCTGCTGGCGTACTCTCGGAATTCTTCGCTCGCATCATTGCTTCGATGATCGCGGGTGAGACGCCTTGGTTCTTGAGTTGAACCAGATCTGAAGGCGTCGTTTCAAACTGTGAAGGACTCTGCTCGACCGCGAGCAGGATAGTACTTTCTGCGAGGCCCGCCTTTACCATCGCGATGACGTCACCGTTTCCGAGACGTTTCGGTTGCTGCCTCGCGTGTAGCGGCGTGCCGGCCGCTAGAAGTAAGAAGACGATCGCTCGGACGCTGCTGAGGAAAGCTCGCCTGTGCCGATCTTCTGAAAGAGTACAAGTCATGTTTACGCAAGCCTTTTCTAGAGCTGTGGTCGACGAAGCCAGAGGTTACTTCAAGGGTTAAGTCAACCGATGGTGACAGACGTAAGTTTATACCACGCGGATTTTTAGCTAACGGCTTTCTTCGCCTGCTTCTTCACCTTCGCCCACCGCTTCTTCGCCGCCTTCGAGATCGCGGCTCTTCCTGCCGCCGACAACACGCGTTTCTTCGCGCCCTTCACTTCCACGGCGGCGGAGTGACCCAAAGCTTTTGCGGCTGATCTAACACCATCTAGTTGGTGCTGTACCTTCGTCAGTTGCTTTTCGAGTTTTTTCTCTTCGCGCTTAATCGCCGCCAGAATGTTCATGAATCCTCCGCAGAGAATCTATCTCAAGCGGAAGTCTCAGGGCTAGATGTGACGGCTGAGATAAGTAACTCGATCTTGTTTCTCAGACTGCGAACTATTCGCTACGCAGGACAATGGCCGGGTCTACGTCAGTTGCTGCGCGGGCGGGTATATAAGATGCGGCAAGGGCGGTCGCCCCAGACAGCAACGCGACCACAGCAAGCGTCAAGGCGTCTATCGGCTTGACACCGAATAACAGCGTTGACAGGAATCTCACCAAGATCAAGGCTCCCGCGACCCCCAACACTTCGGCACCAACGACAATCAGCAAGGAATCCTTCATCACAAGCGACGTGATACTCAGGCGGTTCGCACCCACCGCCATGCGTATCGCAAACTCCCGCGAACGTTGTCCCACCGAAAGTGAAACGGTAGCGTAGATTCCGATCAACGCAAGAAGTAGCGCAATGCAGGCGAGCCCACCGATAAAAACAGAAAAGAAGCGCGAAGAGGCTAAATCATCCGATACGAAGGATGTAAATGGCCTGACTTTCGGCACAGGTTGATTCCTGTCAACGCTTCGAATCTGGTCACGAACGGCGGTGGAGAGCGAGGAGCCTTGCGATTTGGTTCGCACAATAGTCGCCGCGAAGGGGGTCACGTCTTTACCAAAGGGCAGATACATCTCTGACATGATCGGTGTCGTTCGATTGAGGTCTTTGAAATCTTTGAACACACCGATTACGGTGTATGCGTCTTTAGAGTCGACGGTTATTCGCTTTCCCACTGCTTTTCCTTCGGGCCAGAGCGAGTGAGCAAACGTCTCATTAACAATCACAGCGTCCGATTTCGCCGAATAGTCGCTTTCCAGAAATGGGTGGCCTTGCGTTACCGTAAGGCCGAGAGTGGGCGCAAACCCGGTGCTGATGTATCGAATGAGCGCATCGCTTTTGTTCGTCGAAGCGGGAGATGAGACCGATCCCATGAACGCTTCGTCGCCGAACGGTAGCGGACTGACTGTGGCGGTGGACTCCACGCCGGGTGTCGAAGAGAGTTTCTCCGCAACCTCACGATAGTAGTTGCGCCATGCATCGGGTTGATTCATCACACCGGGCGAAAGCTGAATCTCGGACATGAGCAAGCGGTCGGCATTAAATCCCAGTGGGACACGCGTCGTCAGAATCAAGCTCTTCAACATGAGCCCGGTCCCGACAGTGAGAATAATAGCCACCGCCATCTGCATGACGACGAGCGAGTTTCGCGCCTTATTTCGCAGCGTATTAGGAACCACCGCGCCAGCGCCACCACCTAGATGAACGAAGGGATCGTCTTTTCGAATTATCGAGAACGCGCCGATCAGTCCGAAGATCAGTCCTACAAAAATCGCCATGACAACGGAATAGCCCAGGACATGACCATCCAGACTTGTTTCGCTCAAACGCGGGATAGAGATGCTCTCTGGCACCAACGCGACGATTGATCGGGTGCCCCAAAACGCCAGCACCACACCTAAAGTTCCTGCGAGGGCTCCGTAGAGAATTCCTTCCGCAAGGAATGCACCTGCCAAGCTGGCGCGACTGGCACCACATGCGAGACGAATCGAGATTTCCTTCTCGCGAGAAAATGCCTTCGCAAGCAGTACGAAAGCCATCGTCGAACATGCGATCAATAGCAGCAATGCGACCGCGCCAGAGAGTATCGCCAGTGTGGGACGCGCTCCTTTTGTGATCGAGGGCCACCAGTACGAGATGCGAAAAGACAGGTCGTTATCGGTTGCCGGAAATTGTTCCGCCAGTTGATGGTCAAGAATTGCGGATTCGGTTTGAGCTTGTTGCAAGGTCACGCCCGGCTTCAGCCGACCCAGAATGTGAAGATCACCATTTCCGCGCTCAGCACCCGACTGACCTTTATCGAGGAGCGGAAGCCATAGCTCCATTGGGCGGTCGAAATATGTCTTGAACGAGCGCGGCATCACTCCGATCACGGCGTATTCCGCACCGTCAAGGACGACCGGTTTGCCGACAATCTTTGGATCGCAGGCATAACGCCTACACCACAGCGCGTAGCTCAGAATGACCGAATGATCCTCGGCGTCCGATTCGAATGTTCGACCGAGTGCAGGACTAACGCCAAGCAAATAAAAGAAATCTCTGGAAATACGAGCGCCACGCAAAAGCTCTGGCTCGTCAACTCCTGTTAGTACAAAGGTCTGATTGAATGTTCGGAAAGCTGCAACGGCTTCGAAAGAGCGGTTGTCTCGCCGGAAATCATTGAAACGTCCAGCCGATACACCGAAGTCAGACCCGCGCTGCGCGTGAAAGTTGGAAACCTTGACGATATGCGATCCGTCCTCATATGGCGCTGGCCTGAATATGGCCGCATTCAGAACCGAGAACGCGACCGTACCAACGCCCAAGGCTAACGCCAGCACGACACCAGCCAACAGCGTGGGAACTGGCTTCGCGACCAGCCACCGCAAGCCGTCTCGAACTATCTGTGGATTCACGCGGAACCCCCTCACGTAATCTACTTGATCCGACTCCTACACAGGCAGGACGCCACGGAATGACTACTGGTTCGTCAAAAAAATTGGAGCGCGATATAAACACGCGCGTACGATCTGAGAAACGCGAAGGCCCGAATCAAATCGTTGCACATTCAAAGAAAAAAGGGCGACTCTATTTGGAGCCGCCCCCGTACAACAGCGAATCTTTGTCTTAATTAGTTTGACGAACCTGCCTTTTGACTCCTAGACTCGCCCTCATCATGGATCGCGCCTTTCACCTTCGACAAAACATCGGGCGGAATACTGTCCATGTTATGTGCTGTCTTCGCGTGCTCCGCAGCTTTGCGTAGAACGTCGTGTTCAGAGTCGCCTTTGATTTCAGTGTTGCATCCGGGAACTACATCACCACATTTCAGAACTTTTCCCATTATCGTTTCTCCTTCAGGAAGTAAGGCTAGGCGGACTCTCATCGTAGGTCGCTCATGTGTTGCAGTCAAACCATCTAGGCGACCTTCGATGCGCCCGTCAGCGGACCAGGGAAGCTTGACGACTTCTAATCCGTCGAAGGTTTTTCGATGTGATCGATAATGAAGACCTTGACTGGGCCCGTTTGCGATTCAAGTTTGACCCCAAGTTGGTCCTTTAAGTCCTTCAGAAATCCGGCCTCAGGTTCTTGCGGTGGTTGTTGGGGATTGGAGGCAAGAGGGCCCCATTCGAAATTGAAATCATAGCTGCCGCTGAGGCCCGTCTTGTCCACTACAGTACGACCGAAATTCCCGATTTGCGGTAACCAACTAGCAAGCAACGCCATGGAAACTTTTCGCGCCCCTACCTTTGTTCTGCCTGAATTCGTAGACGGCAATCCAATGAGGTCACCGCAAACGACCGGAAGTCCGTTAGACAGCGTCGACGTGGATGGTCCTGACGCCTGGCCTGTATTCGAGCATGGTGGATTGTCCAGATGCTCTTGGAGTTGTGGACCCATCTTGCCAGGGGTCGCAGAAACAAGAGCCAACACGGGCAAATCCTGTGTTTCGTAACGAACGGAAAGTTTAAAACGATCCGCGAGAAGGCTCTGCATCATAAGGCGCATTTGATCTTTGGTGGGATTACCACTCGCCTTTGCTTGAATGTCGAATCGATCTTTAATCACCCAACTGGGTAGATGTGGCAGTAGTTGTTCGAACTGTGCGCCGGATAGGTTGTAGGCGAAGTAGATGTAGGAAACCAGGGGAACATTGGTCGCAGAGAAGACGCCCCCATTGGGGTCATAGATCGCTCCAGGGCCTAAAGGAACGTTCATGCTAGATGTCTCGCTTGCAGTTTCGTTTTGCGTAACGGAAGAAGTTTCGAATGCCTGCTTCTCTCCTTCGGCGAATCCGGTCGGAGCGCCTGATGCAGCTTGGCTTTGCGGCGAATCGAAGAGGCCGATCAGAATTGGGAGAGTTGCCGCCATCAATCCCGCTGTGAACAGCAGGACTTTTCTCCAGATGTTCAATGATTCTCCGACATGGTTTCTCATAATTCTCTCCATCCGTTTCTTGAGATTCTTCCCAGTCACTCCGGCCATACAGGTCAGCGGTGACTCGACATATAACTCACAAACCTTAAGAATGCCCTGGGCGTATACGTGTGGTTCACTCCCGCGTTGCAGAACGTCTTCATCGCACGCTCGTTCTCGTTCCTCCACCAGTCGCGCACCGATCCACCAGACCGGTGGGTAAAACCAGAGGAGCGCCTCTACAACCATGTGGATTGCTGCGGTCAGATTGTCGCGTCGCCGGACGTGACAGAGTTCGTGAGTGAAGACAGCATCGAGTTGCGATTTCGTCAGGCGCTCAGTGATTCCTGCAGGCAATAACAGAATTGGTCGCAGCAAACCAACTACGCCAGGTTCTAGCAATCCCGGAGAAGAACGGACCTCAATCATTGCAGGGATGTCTAAGTGGCTGCTTGAACGTACTGCGGCGCGGATACGGAGCCAAGCCTTGAACCGTATCAGCGCGATAGCGCCAAACCCGCATGCCCAAAGTCCGAAGATCGCGAATGGGAACAAATGTGTAGTTCCACGCGGCGCAGTAGCGAGCGACAAGGTTTTAGGAAATGGCTGGGCGATTTGCACCACCGTTAGCGGAACAGTTTGTGTAGAAATTTTCGTCGGCGTTGCGGACCATCCAGCATGACTGGTGAAACTCACCAGCAGTGAAAATGGGATCAGAAACTTTAGCGATGCACTTAGCCATAGCCAGTAGCGGACTTGCGCTCGATTCTTTCGGCATACGATGACCAATAGACCCGCCGCAACAGCGAATAGAGTGGACTGCCAAAGATGGTTTGTCAGTTCGCCGATCATTTCGACTTAGACTTCCTTTCCGTCTTTTGTTGTGCCTCCAACCTGTCGATCATCTTCTCCAACTCGCGGACATCCTCACGCGTCAGCTTCCCGGCCTCCGCAAGCTGCGCCATCATTGGTTGAGCCCGACCTCCGAAGAAACTCAAGATTTGATCGAGTAGCTGATGCCGCGTTACGTCGCGCGATACTGTTGGCTCAAAAATGTGTGCATTGCTAATTTTTCTTACACGACGCACAGCTTTCTTCGCTTCCAGACGGTACACGGTCGTCTGGATGGTGGTGTACGCGGGACGTGGCTCTGGAAACGCTTCTTGAATCTCCCGTATGCACGCCTTGCCGTGAGTCCACAGTGCTTCAAGGATTTGGAGTTCCAGTTTTGTGAGCTTTGGTTTAATCATTCGCATCTCCTACTATTGTATCTGATTCTACTACAGTGTAGTAGGAAAGCAAGTGGAATGTTTGAGCGTTGTTCAGACAATCTACGTAGCAACATCTGTCTTCAGAAACGCAGCCAATCGATCTCGTAAGGCGCGGCCTGAATCGTAGTTCAAACTAGAAAACAAAAAGGGGCGACTCCTTTGAAGAGTCGCCCTCTATTTCACATCCTGTCTTTTCTAATTAGCTGGAGGAACCAGCTTTCTGCGTTCGCGCTTCACCCTCATCATGGATCGCGCCCTTCACCTTCGACAAAACGTCGGGGGGAATACTGTCCATGTGATGAGCAGTCTTTGCTTGCTCCGCAGCCTTACGAAGACATCGTGTTCAGAGTCGCCTTTAATTTCGGCGTTGCATCCGGGAACGACATCGCCACATTTCAGAACTTTTCCCATTGTGATCTCCTTCCGAAGTGGCCGGGCGGATTTTTATCGTAGGTCGGTGATTTGTTGCAGTCAACCGAAGAACCCGCTGTTCAGCGGTTCCGACTTATTGAAGGTGCCAACGCATCTTGAACGTAACCTGAACCGGTAAGCGCACCGGCACCGAGTTTCCATCAGCGTCCTTCGCAGGTTCAAAGCGCCAAGTTCGCACACACTCTAGCGCCGCTCGATCAAAAACTGGATTCAGCGTCTGCAAGACGCTCATTTGGTCAGCTTTTCCGTCCAGCGTCACAAGAACCGCTAATATCACGTTGCCTTCGCGACTGGGACTTCCTTGTCCCACTGGCCACTCTGGTGCTGGACAGTATGAGCACTTCGGAAATGAAACGCCGTCAACCCCAACATAGTGGAACATGCTTCCCGCTTGAATTGCGTCGAAGTCAGCTAGTAGTTCGCTATTCAATCTCTCTACGTATTGCGCTTGGAAAAGGTCCTTACCTGCAACATCTCGCATCGCGACATCAATCGTGGCTATACCTTGATTCACCGCAACCTTACCGCAAAGAATTGCGTCCGGTCCCATCGCAGAAACCAGCTTCGCAAGCACTCCGGGTGTGGCAATGTCTTGATCGGCTTGTCCGCTGCTGTTGAGATAGCGATGAGCGTTGATTCGACTGACAACTGTGAAGCCACTACTTTCCTCAAGCATGGCTGAAAACGTGCCTGCAAAAAAACTTCCAAGAATGAACTGGTTTCCTGAGCCGTCCGTGAAGTCGGCGACGTAGACCTTTTTAATCCCTGATCGGACAACCTGCTTCGACAAGCTCTGCGCGAAGTTCCTCCGATCAGCGACATCGTTGGCGTTTGCTGGCCGCACCAGGGCCAGTAAGCCTACAAGCAATACGAATGTTTGTGGTTTCATCGTCTAGTGCTACGTCACTTATGCTTTGAAACTTTTCGTGCCATCGCGAACAGTAGATTGCGATCCTCAGGTGTCATCTGGCTGAGAGCTTTCGTTAACTGAGAAACGTAAGCTCCGTCTTTTCCGTTAACTCCCCAATCGTCGTCATCCTCTAGCTTTCGGTTCTGTACAGCAGGAGACGCTGCACCCGCATGGAAAAGTTGATACATGGGAACTTCAAGGGCGCGGGCGAGTTTTTCAAGCGTCTCGACGGATGGAACCGTGTGATTGTTTTCGACACGCGAAACGTAACATCGAAGCAAGCCAGTCCGGTTCTCGATGTCCCCTTGAGACAACATCTTGGCTTCGCGCAATTCCTTCAACCGGTCGCCAATTACCATCGTTTGCTCCATGTCACCGTTAAAGGTGGTTTTATTTGACGATTATTGTCCCGCGAGCATTACTTCAAACCGATTGTCCGCAACTTTTCATGCAACGATTCGAAAGAAGTCTCGCCTAGGTCGAATGCTTTGATCGTTCCTTGCTGGTCTATCAATACCGTAGTTGGAAGACCGCTAACATGAAATTGGTTGCTGACTTGTTTCCGGGCTTCGATCAGTGATACGAACGAAAAATCGGATTTTTCCAGAAACTCCTTTTGCGTGGCCGTATCCTCGTCGTCGATGCCTAGCACGACCAATCCTTTATCTTTGAACTGCCGATGCAGGAGTTCGATGATAGGCATTTCTGACCGACAAGGCGTACACCACGTCGCCCAAAAGTCTAGGAGTACCACCTTTCCTTGGAGGTCGCTCAGTTTGACCTCCTTGCCCGCCACACTAGTCAGCGTGAAATCCGGCGCTTGCTTTCCGATGCTGTTCGCCAGAGCTTGCTCTTGCAATTCGGAACGAAGCTTCGAACCGTGTCTTGCAGGATCGAAAGAGAATAAATCGCTGTTTACATTGGTAAGCGGACGGGCAACCGAGAATTGAATTGTATCTGTCGACTGCGTCTCTCCCGTCTTCACAGACCGAATTATTGTGCGGTCCTTGATGATTAGGTTCGTCGCAGGGTCGATCCAAAGTGTTCGGACCTGATTCGGGCGCTCGATGCTGACAACCGTACAGTCTCTGTCTCCGACACGCTCTGAGCCTGTGATGCTGGCAGTTCCCGCCATTGAATCGATCATCTTGTAATCGACTTGGTTGGATTGTTTCCCTTCTGGATTAGCGAGGTATTCGTTCGATTCTGAGAACACCGTCCATCTGGTCTTTCCATCGGAAATTGTCGTTACGGGCTCGCCCGCGCGGACCGATTCAACTCTCGATCTGTTCCCATCTGCAAACATCAGCTTGGTGTGCCAGGTTGATACTTTTTCTTTTTCCTCGTCCACGCCTTCAAACTCAAACTCGGCTGCCGTCAACGCACGGTACGTTTCAGCAACCTGTCGTAGGAGAACCCTGGCGGCGATGGCAGGCTGTGATTGACTCTCTTCTTTCACGACGAAGAAGTAGACGTACTCGCTGGCCGACTGTTTCGAATTGTCCTTGGGTTCAAACTTGTCAACGACGAGCAGTTTGCCGTTCGGCAAGCGCACTAGGTACATCCTATCCAGCGCAAAACCTGCATCGAATATAGCTGTACCGAGACCCTCGCCGACAGTGAGTTCCGTTTCCCCTTCGTCGCAATCCTTCGGCTGGCAAGCTCCCCAAGCATGAACGTACAATTTCCTCGCACGACTTGTGACTACAACTTGAGTTATTCCCATTGTCTCAGGGTCCTGATTGAGCCACGTCCCGATGATTTGACTCGACACATCGGGCTGTTGAGACAAGATGCCAAACAGAAGATAAAGGAGCAAAGTCATTCATACCTCCGTCCCCGGAAAGGGTGAATCTAGCACCATAGATGCAGGCGTGCTTACGGGGTTGGCCTTAAGATGTTTACCCTTTCACTCAACGAGGTCCTCAATTCATGCCACTGCTATTGGTGAAAGGGTGCGTGGTATCGTCAAGAAATGTTCGACGCATTCTCCAGTAGGTCACGAATCGTAATTTTCGTAGCACGGTTCGCGGCGGGTGAGCGCGGTTCCAAGGCCATTGATGTTGAGGATTTGCTGATTGGCTTAGTTCGTGAGGACCAGGGAACGCACGGTTCGATGCTCTCCAAGTTCCTCGGTGGTGGTGTTGGTTCTGGTTTCCCTACACCAACTCACAAGCAGTTCTTTGATCCCGCTGTCGCCGCGTCACTTCTGCACAACATCGAGGAATCGGTTCCGCATCTGGAGCCGATTGCCACCTCGACAGAAATTCCGCTCTCTGATGAGCTCTCGCGTGTTTTTGAAGCTGCAGAGGGCTATCGAACTCAGTTTCATCACGATCAGATCGAGCCGCTACATTTGTTAGCAGCGGTCTTCAACGACGAAAGCAGCGTTGCCGTGAAAGAACTCCTTAAGATTGGGCTCACACAAGAAGAAGTGTTCAAGAGGCTTCGCACTTGAGGCGACAACCGGGAACGAACTCGGTACAACTTCGGTACAACTGAGAGAGCGAAAGTCAATTCGATTTGACGTGTAAGCGACACCGAACAAAGCATTTAGTGTTTTTCACGTCCCTGGTTCGGGACCAGGAGGTCGAAGGTTCAAATCCATTCGCTCAAGTCACTTTTCTTCAGGTCCAGCCTGGAAACATACCTCTGGCTAGTCTGACAACCGCGTGAAAAGTTAGGACGCGTGTCGCGCGCCACTGCTTCCGAAAGGGTCATATAGGTGTCATGTGATTCGCGCTAAATCGTGCGAAAATGCGACCAACGGCGGAAAGAAGAAGGAAAATCTGACTAGTCCGATTTGATCAGAACTTACTGATTCCCCTCGATTTTCCTCGGCTCCGGCAACTTGTTATTAAATTAAGTTCGAGGCTGTTAACCGAAGGGTTGCTAGTTCGAATCTAGCCCGGGGAGCCAACTTAATCTTCAATCCTTCAATAGGTTAGGCTGCGTTCTTCATTTCAATTTCCCACCGCCTAATAGCCCAGTGACCCAACTAATTGTTTAAAATGTTTAAAGGACATCATCCGAATAAGGTTCGGCTGCTACCTTCAAGCGCCAGAAGTTGATCCTTTATTTCCAGCCCTCCACCGAATCCGGTCAGCTTACCGTTCGCGCCGATAACTCGGTGGCACGGAATAATGATAGGAATCGGATTTTGGCCGTTTGCCGCGCCGACCGCACGCGTGGCTTTTGGGTTGCCAACTTGATTCGCAATCTGACTGTAAGATCGCGTTTCGCCGAAAGGAATGGCGAGCAACGCCGACCAAACCTGTTTTTGAAAGTAAGTGCCTCGCATATCGAGCGCCACGGAAAAGGCTTTTCTCTTACGAGAGAAATATTCGTTCAGCTCCTTCTCGGCGCAGAGGAGTGTTGGGTGTGCGGGATTCTCAACAAGATTGGCAAGATGAACGGGCCGAGGGCGATCGCTATCCCACAGAATCGCCGCCAGCCCCTCATCGCTGCCGACAAGTCTGAGTCTTCCGATAGGGGAGGGAATGACTTTGCACGACAGGCTCACGAATGCTCCTAAACCCCGCATGACATTGGTGAACCGAAATCGATGTTCCGATCGCCGTTACCGTAGAGGGCTGTGCTTTGGTCCGGGTCTGCTCTTGGCCGTAAGAACGAAGTCTCTCAGCTCTGCCGGTTGCATTCAACCCATTCATCGCAGGACTCTCTACCGCAGCAAATGCTTGATCCGTACGATGGGTCGGAAGCACTGGTTAAGTTGGTTGAAACGCCTAACGGAAAACGGCAGAACCGCGTGGTGGTTAGTGCGCCGTTGGCGCTGTAATTTGCAGTTAAAGGCGAGGTTGGTCGCCAGGCGCAGCCTGTGTCAGATGCGCCACGGTTTTGCGGCGGGCCATTTCCAGGACTCGGGGGAGCAAAAATTCTTCGAGCTTTTGCGACTCCTGCTCGTCCATTCCTTCGTACTCGACTCCCATGCAGTCGTCGATCTGTCGCACAACGCGACATTTGAAATTGAGTCTTGGTGTATCCGGCACCAGCTCGAGTGTGGTTGTCACGATGGAATTAACTGGAAAGAGGCTGTTCATTTTGACGCGCATCCCGGTGAGGCTCATGTCGATCGTGGTTCCGAAAGAGTTTTGACCTTTGAACTCCATGACGACCCTGCATACGGCGTTGATGCGCGCGTAGCGGCGGCGTTCTCGTTCCACTGATCCTTGCGTGACCCGCAAAAGCCGCATCAGAGCCTGGCGATCGACGGGCTTGAACACGACGAAGTTCACTCCAGCCGCGAAGACGTGCTTCATGAAGTCGTGGCCTTGCTCGCCGGTGATCATGACGATGGTCGCGCGCTTGTTTGGTCCGGAAGCGCGGATCCTTCTGGCCAACTCCAAGCCGTCAGGCTCCGGCATCTTCGCGTCCACAAACACGACGTCGAATTTTTCGCGGCGCAGGCGGGCTTCGGCGAGTTTGCTGTCGCTGGTGTTGTACGTTTCGATTTCGCACGCGCGCAGAACTTCTCCGATGAATTCGGAGGTAGGCAGGTGGTCGTCGATCACCAGGGCTTTCTCGACGCCGGGCACCCGCGCTTCTCGCTGGAGCAACTCTGTTCGAATCTTGTGATCCGGTCGAGGATTCGAGACCGAGAGGTTCACGGGACTTTTTCCTGCGTTTTGCACCGACACGGGTAGGTCCATCTCAACACGCTCCTGTGCTTCAAATTAGGAGTGTCGAAACGCCGAGAAAATGCACCGAGTTACGTTGGGGAGTCGGCCTTGGGTTTTGGAACGAAGCAAAGGTGGGTTGTCGCGACGCTGAGCCACTGCGTGAGCTGTCCGCGCAAAAGCTTGAAATCAATTGGTTTGGGCACACACGCGTTGCAGCCCGCCTGTACGACGCGCTGCTGGTCAGCCATCATCGCGTGAGCAGTAACGGCGATGATCGGAATGTGACTGATCGGCGGATTGCTTCGGATCCAGGCAGAGAGGGCTAAGCCATCTTCTGTGCCGAGCTGAACATCGAGTAAGACAACGTGAGGGGTGCGAGCCTCGAGCGCGTTCAAAGCGCTTTGAAGATTTCCGGCGCTGACCACCTCGAAGCCTTCGGCTTCCAGCCAGTCTTGCAGCAGTTCCTGATTCGCGAGATTGTCTTCGACCACCAACACGAAAGTTTTCATGCTTCGGTGATCACCAAGCGGCTCTGAGGCAGCCGGCGCATTTGATCGAGCAGCGTTTCATGCCAGGAGCCATCCTTCCGGACGACCGAATTTGCATTTTGACGCAGGAAGTTTTGTTCTGAGAGTGTCAGGTCCTTGCTCGTCAGGATGAGAACGGGAATGTCACGGTCGCGATCGTCGTTTCGCAATTCCTTGAGCATTTGTATTCCACTCTCGCCGGGAAGAATCAGATCCAGAACAACGAGGTCCGGCGGCAAAAGCGAAAGTGCCCGGCGCGCCTCTGGCACCGTTGCGACAGCGCGGGCGTTGAGTCCGTGTTTGGTCAGGAATTCGCGAAGAAACTCGCGCGTCGCGCCGTCGTCTTCAACGATGAGCACATATCCATCGCTTTTCAGCGCGGAGATTGGCGTGGCGTGAGTCGGTGCTGGAGTGCGATGCGGCGCCGTCGATGGACTGATCAATCCCTTCGGCAGTGTGAATGAAAAGCAGCATCCTTCATTCGGGCGCGTCTCGACCGAAATTTGTCCGCCTTGCAATTCCACGAGCCGGCGCGTAATCGCAAGGCCAAGTCCGCTGCCTTCAACTGTGTTGCCCCACTGTTGCGTGCGATAGAACGCCTCAAAAATGCGCTGCTCTTCGCCCGGCGGAATTCCTGGCCCCGAATCGCGCACATCAATGCGAACGAAATCGCCTTGCGCATGGGCGTCCAGCTGAATGAAGCCCTTCTCGGGAGTGAACTTGATCGCGTTTCCCAGCAGGTTCATCAGCACCTGTTTGAAGCGCGTCTCGTCCGCGGTCACGGTCAAGTCCGTCTCGCCTTGCCGAATCGTAAGCTTCTTGTTCTCAGCCAACGGGCAAAGAGACTCGACGACGTCCTTGAAGCATTCGCTGACATCCAGAGTCAGGGTCGACAGTTGCAGCCGCCCGGCCTCAATTTTCGAAAGGTCGAGAATGTCGTTGATCAGCTTCAAGAGATGGAAACCTCCTGTGCGGATGTGCTTTACGTAACGCTGCTGCCGCTCGGTGAGCGGTCCGTGCTTGTCATCCATCAGCAATTCCGAGAAGCCGACCACCGCATTGAGCGGCGTGCGCAGCTCGTGGCTCATAGTTGAGAGAAATTGATCTTTGAATCTGCTGGAGCGCTCGGCTTCTTCCTTCGCGGTTCGCAGCGCGGCTTCTGTGGATTTCAGAGCTGTAACGTCGCGCGCAACGGCGTACATCTGTTGCTTGTCGGGCACGGCCGTCGCCGACCACGATAGCCACACGTATGTGCCGTCCTTGCGCCGATAGCGATTTTCAAACCAGATCGTGTTCCTGCCGGCGCGCAGACTCCGAATTTCGTTGATCGTCGCAGCGCGATCCTCGGGATGAACCAGCTCGATGCGAGGAATTTTCAGCAGCTCTTCGATCGAATATCCGAGAGTCTTCTCCCAAGCCGGGTTCAATCGTTTGAAGTAGCCGTCGAAACCCAGGATGCAGAGCATGTCGACCGACAAATCGAAGTAACGGTCGAGTTCTTCTCGTGACGAAGTGCTCTCATAAATCAGGAGCTTCAATTCGTGATTCAGATCGAGATTCGCCTTGGCCAATCGCGACTGACTGCGCAGCAATACGAACACCGCGCCTAGGGCACAAACGAGACCGATCGAGGTAAGCGCAAAGGTTCCCGCGAAGGAGAATGGATTCGAACTGACAGCATGCTGAAAACTGAGCGGCCCGTCTGCAAAAGAAGGTCGCCACAGATTGGCTACAAAAACGGCGACGATCGCCACGACCAACAACGAAAGTGACAACGCCGTGCCGCTCGGCCGCGCTTCCAGGGAATCGGTTTTAGTCTCGTCACTCACTGACCACCTCCGCTGGAACGGCCACCAGGCTTTCGAATTCGTCAATCAGCGCGCAATCCCACCAACCTCGTTTTGCCTCGCCCCGCATCGTTTCCAGCGCCTCCTCGATCGGCAGCGCGGAGCGATACGGTCGATCGGTAGTGAGGGCGTCATAGATGTCGACGGTCTGGAGGATTCTTGCTGTGAGTGGGATTTCGTCGCCCTTCAGGCCGTCCGGATAGCCCGTGCCGTCGAGCTTCTCGTGATGATGTCGAATGATGGGAAGAACCGCGCGAAACGAACGCAACGGCGCGCAGATGCGCTCGCCAACTGCCGGATGCTGTTTCATGATGTACCACTCGTCCGGAGTCAGCCGCTCCGGCTTTAGCAGGATGCGCTCTGGCACTGCGACCTTTCCGATATCGTGAACGATGCCGCCTTTTCGAAGAGCCACACAGAGTTCGCCGGAGAGTCCGATCTTCTTTCCCAATGCCACTGAATAGTTCGACAGCCTCTCGCAGTGTCCGTGCGTGTATGGATCTTTGGCTTCGATGCTGGTCGCGAGTGAAGTCAAAACGATTTCCGCGTTCTCCAGTTCGTCGATGTAGGACTTCAGTCGCAGGAGCGATTTGACCCGCGCTCGAACTTCCTGCGGGTTCACCGGCTTGTTCAGAAAGTCGTCCGCGCCCGAAACGATTCCCTGGATGCGGTCGCTCGCGGCGCAAAGACCGGTAACCAAAATTACCGGCACGAATCGCGTCGAAGGATTGGATTTGATCGCTATGCAAACTTCGAAGCCGCTCTTATCCGGCATCCGGACGTCGAGCAGCGCAAGGTCCGCGTCGCCATTCGTGACCTTGAGCAAAGCTTCCGCGCCGGTCCGAACACAGATCGTGCGGTAACCGACCTCTTCGAGGATTTCGCTGAGCAACGCTCCGTTCGCTTCGTTGTCGTCGGCGACAAGAATCGTTGCTGCAACCAAATTCCTATCGGGCATGACTCACCTATTTGCGTCCATGAGAAATGCGGTCTTTGTGCTGCTCCGGCGCGCGGTTCTTCAGCAAAAAGCTGATCTTGCTGACCTTGGCGGCCGGCTTTTGGCTCGAATAAGCGAGGGAGCAGTTCATCGTCATCGCGAGAAGGATCGTCAGGGCAATCGTCAGCTTCGTCATGTCATCTCCTTGAATTGGAGCCGCTTTTCGGGGAACAAGAACTTGTGAACTTGTCGTGTCTTAAGTCGGGCAGATCACGGATTCCAAGTGTCGGCGGACGGCGTTGAGAAGCGGGACGAGATTGTCCTTCATGTACACGCCAGAAATTGGGAGATCGCCGAGAAACCTGCGAACCGTCGCGCCATGCGCCGTGACGAGGAAGATCGGAACGTTTGGCAGCGCTTCGTGAACCGCCCTCGCCGTATCCAGGCCGTTCATGATCGGCATCGAGTAGTCGAGGATGACAACGTCGGGGCGCAGTTGCTCCGCAAGCTTCAGCGCTTCCCGGCCGTTCTCTGCTTCGAGACAAGTTCCCAAGCCCCTCGCCTCGAAATACTTCTTCAGAGACGTTCGCAAGGGCCCGAAATCATCCGCGATGAGAAGTTTTGGCATTTCGTCTCTCCGTCTCTCTGCGAGAAAGGAGTCGAGTCGACGGAGTTTCGTACATTGGCGTGACTTCGATTGCGAAATCGGGCATCACCCGGTAGGTCTGCTGGGGTTGTCGACGATGAACTTCTGACTGGCTGGAGGTCAAACGGGGACTACTTTTTGAAGGAAGGCCCGGCGGCAGCGGTACCGCCGGGCCCCGTGTGCCCGACTATTTAAGGAGTAGTAGTAACTGTTAATGGCAAAGAGTTGGAGGCATCGGCTTTGATACGCAAGGTCAGGATTATTTTGAGCCATCCGCAAAATTTCGCTTCGAGCCAGTACTAACGCCTCCGCAGCGATCCGTTGCCACAATTGTTTCAGATCTGGAATTATGGAATCCCGTTAGTCGTCTAAACGGTCATGTATGGTCGGAATTCCAACCAAGACGTATCCGCCGATTCGCAAAACGCGATTCGTCGGGCATGCTGTAACGCCTGTAACGCACACATATGGGGGTTGTTACGGGCCAGGTGCAGGGAAGCCGCATAAACCCGAGCAATCGGACCGGAACGCTATTGTCGCCGTGGGTGCGCTGAAACAAATTCTGTTGACTGAAATGTCAAATTAGATGCATGGTGGCATACACTGACGGAGTCGATGCATTAGTATCCTTTAGCTTGTAGGAAGAGTTCCAAGTGAACGGCCTCGTCGATTCTCGTCATCGAACCTGGCGTTATCAGAGCTGAAAGGCAGCCGCTAAACCTGGACGGGCCCATGACGAAGGAGCTTTCGATTCGGGAAACGCAAATCCTGAGATTGATAGCAGAAGGCAAAGAGAATCGGGAGATTGCCCAGGCTCTGGGAATTAGCGTGCGCACCGTCGAAGCGCACCGAGCCCGAATCATGCTGAAACTCGATCTGGAATCCGTCACCGGCCTCGTGCGTTATGCCGTTCGGCACGGGATCATCGAAGCCTGACGCCTACTTCACCTGTCGTGCAATCCGCCAGATCGATTCATCCAGAGGAATGAAGACGTCTTTCTCGGAGTTGACTTCGAGCGAAACCTGCAGGTTCTTGTCCGCGGATTCATGCTCCAGGTAGAACTCGCCGAACTGGTTCGTCGATGTCCGGGCGAGTTCATTCTTCCCGCTGATCAGTGAAATTGGGATGCGCGTCATACCCACCTTCGATCCCTGATCCCGGAAAACCTGTCCCGTCACCGCGAATCGTTCGCTATCGTCGTTGGCTTCGAAGCGCACGTCGATCATCACTTCGCCGGCACGATACAACAGCTGGCGGGATCCGACGCCGGCCGCGGAACGAACGCCGGCCAGTTGCGGAGTGAGCAGGCTGTCGAAGACCAATTCGGCAATCTCTCGAATTCGAAACACTTTTTCGGGCTTGGGCGCCGCTTGGACCAGTGCTTTTGCCCGATTCACAATGTCTGCCGGCGGCTCATACTGCGCCTCGGTCTTGGCGAAGGCGGCGAGCTTGTTCCAGCTGGCCTTTTCCTTCGCACAGCTTTCACAGCCGCTCTTCAGGTGATTCGTCATCGCCTCCGCATCCTGTGGGGACACCAGATTGCGGACGTAGTCGATCCAGTTTTGCGACGAATAATGCGCCATGTTCTTGTTGTTCAACGGTTTAGAGAGAGATGCCGTTGAACTCCTCCAATCCTACACCGCATAAGAGTAGGCTCTGGCCCAAATGATACAGGGGATGATGTAGCCCTTTGGGGCAGCTCAGGAGAAACCAAAGCCGCCTGGCTCAGGCTATACCAACCTCCTCGAATCTCTTTCGCAATCGGTCGATGCATCGCTGCCGCATCATACCAATCGACCCTACCGCAATGCCGAGGTCCGACGCGATATCCCGATAAGAGCGCGAAGGCTCCTCGAAAAATAGCATCTGGATCAGCTGATTGCATCGGGGAGAAAGCTCGCCCAGGACCTCGCGGACCATTTGCTCTTCTTCGGTCCGTGCGATCTGCTCGACGGTATCGGCCTGAACTTCCGGCTCGGGCGTGTTCTGATCTTCCGCGTCACTCGAGACAAAGCGGTTGCGCTTGATCTTGTAGTGAAAGCAGTTGTGAGACGTTACTTGAATGATCCATTTCGGCAAAGCCTGTGGATCGCGCACGTTCTTCAGGTCCGAAAGCAGTTTGACGCAGACATCCTGAAAGATGTCCGCTGCTTCGTCCCTGGTTAAACCGTACTTGATCGGCACCGAGAAAATCAGATTTTTGTACTTGTGAACCAACTCGGCCCAGGCGTTCGGGTCACCGTCCAGGCATTCCCGAACCAATCGCGCATTCTCGTTATTCGGTGGCGCCGGTCGGGTTGTTATCGAAGGGCTTTCGATGAGACTTTTCATACTAAGGGGTCTACTCCATGTATGGTCCCGGTCCCGCAGAACCGGTTGTCGATTCGAATCGTTCGCCGACAGACCTACCCACTAACCCTCTTTGCATCGCCGACCTATCTCTTGCTTGTCTGAATCATGGCTTCGGTACTTATGCGCGTCGATAGAACGAATGGGTACTAGAGCACTAACAATAATGAGCGGTAACACCTCCGGAATGATACGTAAGTACTGATACCTAGGTGAGAGTTCCGTTGAGGGATTCGTGCTTCCACTTATACTTCCCCGTGACATAACCATCTGTGACCCCTCAGATAGAGATATCCGGTTTGAAGGCACGAGTGAAGTCACGTCGGCTCTCCGCCCAACGCGAGAGCTATCAGCGGGACCGGATTCGCACAAGGTCATGGTGGACGCTTTCGAGCTTCAGGAAGTCGACACGCAGCAAACCTCGGCTTCCCATGCCGCAACTTCGGCACACGTAGCCCTTATTCTCTATTTTCTTGCAGGCGTCGCCTTTCAATTCGTCTTTGGAAATCAGGATTACGGCACCGGCACAATCCCGTGGTTCCCGCTGACCGGCCTGGCCATCGTCGCTGTGTATTCAAACGGATGGTTGGCGATGCCAATTCTGTTTGGTGCAAGCATTATTGGCAGCGCCTTGGCCGGATCGCTCTTCGTCTCACCCAAGACCGTATTGTCAGAAGCCGCCATCACTGTCGTGTGTTGTGCAATCGGTTCGCTCGTGCTTCGCCGAATGGGCCGCACCGACTCGGTGACAATCAAAGTTCGCGATCTCGGCAGGATGCTTGGTGTCATCGCGGTTACTTCAATTTTGATCGGCGCTTTCGTATACCTGATTCGCTACAACCATCAATCGCTGGATACAGTCGACACCTGGTTGTTCTGCGGCCAGATCGTGATTGGCCATGTCTTGGGTGCGGTGAGCATTGCGCCGTTTCTGTGGATTCACGTCATTCCCGCACTGAGGCCCTTAGATGATCCCGCGGGCCTTGGATCAATCGAATGGTTTCTCACTGCCCGTGCCACGCAGCCATCTCGCATCACCTTGGCGGAGCGCTATTTGCAACTCACCGCCGCCGCTGCTCTCCCCTGGTTTTTACTAACCTTCGGATTCGCGCGCGCTCACAACACTTTCTTTCTGGTGCTCATCCTCACCTTGTGGATTGCAACTCGTCAGGGAATCCGAGGCGTCGCAGCTGCCGTGATGTTGTCCAACATCGCGACACTCTGGTCACTTCGAGATATGGTCGCGCCCGCAGCGACCAACCTGCAGTCGCAGATCATGATGCTGGGCGCCGGCTTGGTCGGTTTGTCTGTCGGATGCCTCGTCTCGGAAATCGCAGTCGCAAGCAGCCAACTGGAGCACCAAACAGTGGTCCTGAACGCGTTGCAGGATCACAGCCCGCTCGCGACGGTGGTCCACGACGCAAATGGCAAGATACTTCTCACCAATAAGGCTTTCACAAATTTGTTCGGCTATGGGTATTCCGAAACCATCGGCCGCCACGTCGACGAAATTCTCTCTGCTCCCGAAGGAGAAGAAGCTTCGCAATTCACGCAGCAAGTATTGATAGAGCCCATCTCCACACAAACCGTACGGCTTCGGCGCGATAGAACGCGCGTCACCGTCGAAATGATGGGCATCCCGTTCCTGGTCAAGAGCAAGCTCGTAGGCGGAATCGGTCTCTATCGAGATATTACGAAGCAGAAAAAGCTCGAAGAAGAGCTTCTTTTGGCGCAGAAGCTTCAGGCCGTCGGCCACCTTGCAGGCGCGGTCGCGCATGACTTTAACAACTCTCTCGGCGTCGTGCAGGGTTACAGCGAGTTCATCCTCGAACGGCTGTCGAAGGACGATCCGCTCCGCCACAGTGTGGAAGAAATCGCAAAAGCCAGTGAACGCGCCACTGATCTGACAAAGCAGCTGCTCACCTTCGGGCGTAAGCAGGTAATACAGCCGCGCGCGACCGATCTGGTTTCGCTGGTCAACGATCTCTCATCGATGCTCAGCCGCTTGATTGGAGAGCACATCAGATTGAATGTTTACGCCGCGACTCACGTCAGCGCTGTGACCGTCGACCCCGGGCAAGTCGAGCAGGTCATCATCAATCTCGCCGTCAATGCCCGCGATGCAATGCCTCAGGGAGGCAAGCTCTCGATCAGCATCGCGAACCGCTACGTCGAAGCGTACGACGATGGCAAGGCGTCCATTCCGGCCGGCCGCTATGTTTCTCTGGCAATGGCCGACACCGGCACGGGCATCAGCCCTGAAATTCTCTCGAACATCTTCGATCCGTTTTTCACCACGAAGGATAAGTCGAAGGGTACGGGCCTCGGATTGGCTACCGCCTACGGAATCATCCAGCAAGCCAACGGCTTCATCACCGTGGACACCCGCGAAGGCTTAGGCTCGACGTTCACCATTCTCCTCCCGGTTACCGACCTCCAGGTAGAGCAGCGCCAGAAGGTCCCAGAGCAAACAGGAATGCCGCGCGGTTCGGAAACTATTCTCGTCGTCGAAGATGAGCCGGTCCTCCGCAAAATGATCATCGATTTCCTGGAATCGACCGGCTACAAAGTCCTGAGTGCGGAATCCGCCAGCGAGGCTGTAGGCCACGTCCAACTATTCCCAGGCACGATCGATCTGGTCCTCACCGACATTGTCATGACCGACATGAACGGCGCGGACCTGGCGCGATTCCTCTGCGCCCTCAGGCCAGAACTCCGCGTTCTGTATATGTCCGGTTATTCGGACGGCGCGCTCGGCGACAAGTTCGTCCTGCCCAAGGACGTCGCTTTTCTGCAAAAACCTTTTTCCAGGATGAAGTTGGCCCACAAATTACGAGAAATACTCGATTCGAGTCTGATTGCGACGGCTGATCGATCTGCCGTCGATAAGTCAGAGAGTTGAAGTGTGTTGCCTATAATTTGCCATTACGCGAATACGCCGGAGGGGTTGAATGCCACGAATTTTAGTCGTCGAAGACGACGAAAGCATGCGCGGTCTGATTCGACAGCGCTTAAGTGATTCGTTCGAGGTAACCGATACCGGCGATGCCACCGAGGCTCTCGGACTCGCGCTGGCCTCGAAGCCCGATTGCATTCTTGTCGACCTCATGATGCCGCGCTTTTCCGGGCTGGAGCTGTGTCAGACCTTCGCGTCCGTCAGCAACACGCAGACGATCCCCATCTTCGTCATCACCGGGCAATCCGCCGATGAACACCGCGAATTCTGCCTCAATCTCGGCGCGCGAGATTTTTTCGAGAAGCCGCTCGATTTCGAAAAGCTGAAGTCCTCGATCGAGAAGGCGATCAACAGCCCCCACAACGAACGACGCCGCGATCACAGAATTCGCCTCAAGGTAATTCTCAAACTCGTCGGCACAAGCACCAGCGGAAAACGATTCGATCTTCTGACCTCCACCGAAGACGTCAGCGCAAACGGTTTTCTCTGCAAATGCAGCGTCGATCTCGAGCCTGGCGCAATCGTCGAAGTGTTCCTGCTGAGCCGCAGCTCCGAAGTTCTCGTGGGGCGCGCCTCGATGCGGCACACACAGTGGCCGGGAACCGCCTGGCAAAATTGCGGTTTCGGCTTCATCGAAAAGAACGCCAGTTGGGTGCTTTAAGGACACACGCGTCTTGCGAAGCAACGAAGTCTCCCGGAGACTGAAATGACCGGGATGTCATCGCTGCTCAACGTCGCCGATCTTCGGGTCGAGTTCACTCTCCCCGCCAATGTGCGAATTCGTGCGCTCCGTGGCGTTCACCTGCAGATCGAGCCCGGCATCTGCTACGGAATTCTCGGAGAGTCCGGCAGCGGCAAATCGACGCTCGCGAAAGCGCTGATCCAGCTCTTGCCCAAGAATGCGAAAGTCACTTCCGGCACGATCGAATTCGGCGGCCGGGATATTTCGAAACTCTCCGATGCGGAACTCCAGCGTTACCACGGAAAGGACGTCGCCTTCGTCCCGCAGGAACCAGGACTCGCACTTAACCCCGTGATGAAAATTGGTGAGCAGGTTGCCGAAGTCTTGCGCGCGCACAACTCATGGCCCCGCCAACGATACCGGAGCGAAGCCGAATCGCTGCTCGACAGCGTGCGACTCACTTCGACTGACCGTCACATCTACAACGCATATCCTCATCAGCTCAGTGGCGGCCAACGACAGCGCGTCGTGATCGCGCAAGCCTTGAGCTGCGACCCGCAGTTGATTATCGCCGACGAGCCGACCGCGTCTTTGGACGCCGAAACCGAAGCCGAAATTCTGCAATTGCTCGCCGATTTAAAATCCAAACGGCGCATGGCGCTCATCTTGATCACGCACGATCCGCGTATCCTCTACGGATTGGCCGACCGCGTGGCGGTTCTCTACGCTGGTCGCGTCGTCGAAGACAGTCCGGCCAGTGTATTTTTCGAAAATCCCCAGCACCCCTACTCTCGGTCGCTTCTTGCATGCGCGGCCCCGCCATCGTGGGATTCGCAGCGGGATTCCCAAGATGCCGGTGACGATCCGGTTCGGCTTCCGACGATTCCAGGTGACTCGCCCGATCCGGAAACCACTAGCCCTGGCTGTGAATTTGCACCGCGCTGCGACCGCCGCATGACCAAGTGCGACTCGCAGCCACCCTCGCCGATCACCGTCCCCGAAAATCGGCGAATCGAGTGCCACCTCTATGCAGACTAAACTGCAGCCCGTGCCCGCGGCGAATCCGGCAATCCTTTCCGTTCGCAATCTCTCGCTTCACTATTTCCAAAGAACAGTCTTTGAACGGCGAATTCCCGTCACCGCCTTGACGAATGTTTCGTTGGATTTAATACGTGGAAAAACGCTGGCGTTAGTCGGGCCTTCCGGGTGCGGCAAGTCGAGTCTGGCTCGCTGCCTCGTGCTGCTCGAAAAGCCGAGCTTCGGCGAAATTTTGTACGGCGGCCGAAACCTTATCGGACTCAAGCCAAGAGAACTCAAGGAAGTCCGCCGCGACATTCACTTGATCTTCCAGGACTCAGCTTCTGCCCTGAATCCCGGCATGACCATCGAGGAGGTTTTGCTCGAGCCGCTCGAAATTCACGAGCCCACACTTGGCAAGAAGGATCGCTTTCTGCGTCTTGTTGCCGCGTGCGAGCAAGCTGCGCTCAGTTCCAAATGGCTGACTCGTCGCCCCGACGAACTCAGCGGCGGCCAGCGACAGCGCGTCGCGATCGCCCGCGCGCTGATCGCGCGACCCAAAATTCTCATTCTCGACGAAGCCCTAAGCGCGCTCGACCTCTCCGCTCAGTCGCAAATCGCCAATCTTCTGCTCGACCTGCAACGCGCGCACTCGCTGACCTACCTCTTCATCTCCCACGACATGCGCCTGGCCCGCATGCTGGCCCACGACGTCGTGGCCATGAAAGCCGGTCGCCTCTCGGACTCTCCACCATCCTCACTGCTATTAACTCCCGACATACACGCAAAACCCGCATCGGTTGGCACTGTCTCAATCGCAAAGGATACTGAAAACATACGATTGCAAGAGATGCCGTCTGTAAACGAGTAGTGCATGAAACAGCTCGCGTTGCGGTTGGGTCAGAGGTTGCTTCTGCTTATAGGGGTGTCTCTCTGCACGTTCGCACTACTCTCGGCTGCGCCCGGAAATTTTTTCGACGACCTCAAGCTCAATCCACAAATTTCTTCTGCAACAGTCTCGGCTCTGCAAGCGCAATACGGTGCGAATCGGCCGTTCCCCGAACGCTACGCGCGCTGGGTTGAATCCATCTTTCGTGGTGACTGGGGATACTCGCTCTCGTATCACTGCCCGGTCGGCGGCTTGGTTTGGCAGCGCGCGCGAAACACGCTGCTCCTCACGGCGTTCGCCGTTCTGCTGGCTTGGATGTTGGCGCTTCCTTGGGGAATTGCCGAAGCGTTGTACAAGGGCGGCTGGGTCGATCGGACCGGCGAAATAATTCTCGCGTTGCTGTTCGCAATTCCCGATGTTCTTCTCGCCTTGCTGCTGCTCTTACTTGCGGCGCGCACCGGCTGGTTCCCAACCGGCGGAATGAGCTCGACCGATGCCGCTCAGCTTTCTTTCGCTCAACGAATCTGGGACTTAAGCCGTCACCTTTTTCTTCCTGTCCTTGCGCTTGCGCTGACGACTTTTCCGATTCTCGCGCGTCACGTTCGGTCAGCAATGATCGGTGTCTTGGATGCACCGTTTCTTATCGCAGCCAGGGGCCACGGTATCCCCAAGATCCGTCTGCTCTACCGCCACGCTCTTCCCGTGGCGCTCAATTCGCTGATTTCCCTCTTTGGGTTCTCCGTCGGCTCGCTCCTCAGTATCTCTTTGCTCGTCGAAGTGATTCTCAGTTGGCCCGGCCTCGGCCCTCTCGTCGTTGAAGCGGTCCTCGCCCGCGACATCTACGTGGTGGTCGCTGCAACGATGTTTTCCGCAGTCTGCTTGATCGCCGGTAATCTGCTCGCCGACTTATTGCTCTACTGCACCGATCCTCGCATTCGGGCCGCGCAATCATGAGCGATCGCGCAAAACGAAACACACTGTTGAGTCTGTTCATCGCGCTGCACCTCGTCGTTATCTTCCCTGGCTTTTTCTCCACGCAAGGTTACGCGGAACAATCTCGCGACCTTCCATTCTCTCCACCCACGCGACTTCACTTCGTCCGTCCCGATGGACATTTTTCATTGCGCCCGTTCGTCTACGGCTGGAGCCAGTCCGCGTTGGACGCCGGCACCTACGACATCGACTACTCACAAATTTACCCAATCCACTTTCTCGTGAAAGGCTCGACCTACACGATCGTCAAAGGCATCGAGGCAAGCAGGCACTTGCTCGGCGTCGAAAAGCCGAGCCGCCTATTTCTCTTCGGCACAGATGACCTCGGGCGCGACGAATTCTCCCGAATGTTGTACGGCGGCCGCATCTCGATACTCGCCGGCTGGATCGGCACAGCCATCGCCCTGTTCACCGGAGCAATTGTTGGCCTGATTTCTGGTTATTCGGGACGCTGGGTTGATTCCGTCACGATGCGTCTCGTCGAATTGTTCATGGCGCTCCCGTGGCTGTATTTGCTCTTCGCCGTTCGCGCCATTCTCCCGCTGCGGATCGAAACCACAGACACTTTTATTCTGCTGATCGCTGTGGTCGGCATCATCGGCTGGGCTCGCCCCGCTCGCCTCGTCCGTTCCATGGTCCTCAGCGCAAAGGAACGAAACTTCGTCCTCGCAGCTCGCGCGATGGGCGCTTCGAACTTTCACATCCTGCGAAAACACATTCTTCCGCAAATCCTGGCGTTGCTGCTAACAATGGCGGCGTACCTCATCCCGCAATTCATTCTGGCCGAGGTTACGTTGTCCTTCCTCGGCCTCGGCATCGGCGAGCCCGTACCAAGCTGGGGCACCCTTTTAGCCGAGTTGCAGAAGTACACCGTCCTGGTGAACTACTGGTGGATGTACGCGCCCGGAATCGCGCTCGTTGCTCTATTCCTGATCTACCACTGGGCGTCTTCCACGATTCAGCAAAAGGTCGGAGTTCCTTTAACATGAGCGCACGCCGCAATTCGTTGCGCCGGTTTCGCCGTGGATTTGCGTTCGCCACGGGCTTGCTGGTCTTGTCGCTATTTTTGACCGTCTCGTTGCGCGCCCAAGACAAGCAGCCGCAACCTGAAGTCGGCCGTCCCGGCGGTCGAATCACGGTTGCCCTTCCCACGGATCCGAAAACGCTCAATCCCATCCTCGCCGTCGACACCACTTCCCGCGAAGTTATCGGCACCATGCAAGCCGATCTCGTCCACATCAATCGCCAAACACAGCGAACCGAGCCTGCGCTCGCATCATCATGGAAAGTTTCGCCCGACGGTCGCAAATACACGCTTGCTCTTCGACGCGACGTGAAATTTTCCGACGGCGCGCCATTCACTGCTGACGACGTCGTTTTCACCTTTCAGCTATATCTCGACGAAGCGCTAAACTCCCCACAACGCGATCTCCTGATCATCGACAACAAACCGATCACCGTCCGAAAAATCGACAACTATACGGTTGAGTTCGACCTCACGAAGCCTTACGGTCCCGGCGAGCGAATCTTCGACAGTCTCGCGATCCTCCCCAAACACTCGTTGGAAGTCGCTTACCGCGATCACAAGCTCGGCGAAATTTGGGGAGTCAACGCCAGGCCCGAAGAAATCGCCGGACTTGGCCCGTTCCGCTTGAAAAACTATGTAGCCGGACAGCAGTTGCTTCTCGAACGCAACCCGAACTATTGGCGCAAAGACGCAAACGGAACACCCCTTCCGTATCTCAACGAGTTGCTCTTCACGGTCGTCGCCACCGGAGACGCGCAAGTCATCAAGTTCAAAAGCGGCGAAACGCAAATCCTCGAACGCGTCGGCGCGGATCTTTTCAACCAGCTTCAGAAAGAAAACTCATCGAAAGCCCAATGCCTCTACGACGTCGGCCCGGGTCTTGAGTTCGTCTTTCTTCTGCTGAACATGAACTCGCTCGACGCAACCAAGCACGCTGACATTGCAGCCAAGCAACCATGGTTCCGCGATCTAAAA
>Ga0206871_10017_pt1 | contig 43641 bp, 37 predicted proteins | sample Alteio_BWOrgCont_33_FD_152627 | JGI IMG/M metagenome (GOLD analysis project Ga0206871, IMG submission 152627) | Enriched cells from forest soil in Barre Woods Harvard Forest LTER site, Petersham, Massachusetts, United States -... | ecosystem: Environmental > Terrestrial > Soil > Temperate forest >...
GGGGATGACGACTGGGCCCGAGGGCGGAAAGATGTCGGCGAAGGACGAGGTGAAAGTGGATCCGGTGCCGCCCGGCTTCCGCATGGTCTCGCCATATCTGGTGGCCGAGGACGGTCCGGCGCTGCTGGACTTTGCTAGCAAGGCTTTTGGGGCGGAAGAACTATTCCGCACGGCCACGCCTGGGGGTGGCGTGCATGGGGAGGTCCGTATTGGCGATTCCATGCTGATGATTGGCGGCGGTGTTCCGGGCCAGAAATTCCCCGGCTCATTGCATCCCAACGCGCTGCACCTCTATGTGGAGGACACAGACGCGGTGTTCAAGCAGGCGCTGGCAGCGGGTGCGACTTCGATCGACGCGCCGCGGGATCAGGATTACGGCGAGCGCTCCGCCACGGTGAAAGATGCGGCGGGAAACTTCTGGTACATCGCGACAAATAAAGGAGAGAGCTACATTCCCCAGGGACTGCACAATGTGAACGTGTACCTGCATCCGCGACGTGCCGAGCCGCTGATCGCCTTCATGAAGCGCGCGTTCGGGGCGCAGGAGCTGGCGAAGTACGCGTCGCCCGACGGTGTGGTACACCACGCGCAGATTCGCATCGGCGACTCTGTGGTGGAGATGGGCGAGGCACACGGCAAGTACGAGTCGATGCCGGCGATGTTCTACTTGTATGTGCCGAACGTGGATGCGGTTTACCGGCAGACTGTGGCGGCCGGCGCGACGTCGTTCCAGGAACCAACCGACCAGCCTTACGGCGACCGGCAGGCCGGGGTGCGGGACGCGTTCGGAAATACCTGGTACATCGCTACGCATATTAAAGATGTGGCGATGTGAAACTAATTTCTAATGGGGAGGGCGGGTCAGCAGATCCGCCTTCGGCCTTTCTACTTGTTCCAGCCTCGGTTTGACCCTCCCGAATCCCTCCCATAAACTGAATGATTCAGTACACCTGCAGGTCTCAACTTTATGGCAGACAGCATTCATGTGAAGCTTCCGGATGGGAGCGTGAAGGATGTTCCGAAGGGCACGACTGCGCTCGATATTGCGAAGTCGATCAGTCCGCGGCTGGCGGATGCGGCTTTGGCCGCGAAAACCAACGGCGATCTTATCGACCTTGCCCGTCCGCTTGAAAAAGATACTGACCTGCGCCTTTTGACCGAGAAAGATCCGGAGGCGCTCGACGTTTACCGGCATTCGTCTGCCCACTTGCTGGCTGCGGCGGTGCTCGAACTTTTTCCGGAGACCAAGCTGGGGCACGGTCCGGCGACTGAGAGCGGATTCTTTTACGACTTTTACCGGCCCACCGCGTTCACTCCGGAGGATCTGGAAAAAATCGAGAAGAAGATGCAGGAACTGGTGCAGCAGAACATCCCTTACGCGCGCGAGTTTCTGCCGCGCGACCAGGGTCTGGCGGAGTTTAAGAAGGAAGGCGATTTCATGAAGTGCCATTTCATCGAGCAGTTCACCAAGCCCGATGAAAAGATTTCGATCTACCGCACCGGCAAGTTTGTTGATTTCTGCCGCGGGCCGCATATTCCTTCGACGGGGAAGATCAAGGCGTTCAAGCTGCTTAACATTGCGGGCGCTTACTGGCTGGGGGATGAGAAGAATCCGCAACTGCAGCGCATTTATGGGACTTCGTTTTTCTCGAAGAAGGATCTCGATGCGCACATGCAGCAAGTGGAAGAGGCGAAGAAGCGTGACCACCGCGTGCTGGGGCAGCAGCTTGATCTGTTTTCGATTCAGGAGTTGGCTGGGCCTGGGCTGATTTTCTGGCATCCCAAGGGCGGGATCATCCGCAAACAGATGGAAGACTGGATGCGGGAGGAGTACCTGAAGCGCAGTTACTCGCTCGTCTATACGCCGCATGTGGCGCGGCGTCAGTTGTTTTTTACCTCGGGGCACGAGGGCTATTACGCGCAGAACATGTTTGACGCCATGGAGCTCGACGACGCCGAATACCGGCTGAAGCCGATGAATTGTCCGGGGCACATTCTGATTTACAAAGACTCGCTGAAGTCGTACCGCGATCTGCCGGTGCGGCTGGGGGAATTGGGGACGGTCTATCGCTACGAGCGTTCTGGAGTGATGCACGGGCTATTGCGGGTGCGTGGGTTTACTCAGGATGATGCGCATATTTTCTGCACTCCGGAGCAAATTGAAGATGAGATTGCCAGCTGTCTGGATTTTGCTCTGGATGTGCTGAAGGATTTTGGATTCGACAAGTTCCAGACGGAGCTTTCAACCTGGAATCCGGACGACCGGAAGAATTTCGTGGGCAGTGAAGGGCAATGGATTCATGCCACGGAGTCTCTCAAGAAAGTGCTGGAAGGCCGGAAGATCGAGTACAAAACCATTCCGGGCGAGGCGGCGTTTTACGGACCGAAGATTGACATCAAGCTGGTGGATGCGATCGGCCGGCTCTGGCAGCTTTCGACGGTGCAGTTTGACTTCAACCTGCCGCAGCGCTTTGGTCTGGAGTACGTTGCCGAAGATGGTTCGCGCAAGCAGCCGGTGATGGTGCATCGCGCGCTTTACGGGTCGGTCGAGCGCTTCTTTGGCGTGCTGATTGAGCACTACGCTGGAGCGTTTCCGGTGTGGCTGTCGCCGGTGCAGGTGGCGATGATTCCGATCAGCGAGCGGCATGTGGAGTATGCCAAGAAAGTTGCGGATCAGCTTAAGGCGATTGGGGTGCGCGTGGAGGTCGATTCGCGCAATGAGAAGATGAATGCGAAGATTCGCGAGCATGCCATGCAGAAAGTGCCGTTCCTGCTTGTCGTCGGGGATAAAGAGGCTGAGGCTGGGAAGGTGAATGTTCGGACTCGCGGTAAAGAGAAGACTGAGGACATGGCGGCTGGGGAGTTTGTGGAGAAGATTCGGAAGCTGATTGCGGAGAAGAGTCCGGGATTGGTGGTAAGGGCCGGCCTCTAAGAATCTGAGTGCCAACCATTCAATGTTTCTGGGTGCGCCGGGCGTTCCATTCTTCTGCGGTGATTTCCCAGATTTCTGTGGGTAAACGTTCCGGAGACGTAGTCATGCTCCTCCCTTGCGACCAGGCGCATGCCGCTCTTTTCCGAGATGCGGCGGGATGCGACGTTTGCAGCCGCCTTGGGAGCCCGCAGCACCGGGAACTTAAGCGTGTTAAACCAGTAATCCGTGACGGCTTCGCAGGCCTCGGTCATGAGGCCTTGTCTGTGCCAGGGCAATCCTAGCCAGAATCCACGATTGATGTTTTCTCCTTTCAGCAGGGATACGCTGCCAATCAGCCGTTCTGGTTCGGTCTTGAGCCGGAGGGTCCAATGCCACTGATCGCCGCGATCCATGGCGGGAAGAGCTGCATCGCGATAGTAGGTATAGGCGCCGTCCGGCGGATAGGGCCAGGGAACAGTTTTCGCGAGATAGCGAACGATCTCCCAATGCGGAAACAGCAGCTGGGTCTGCGGGGCGTCAGCGAGCTCTAACGGTCGGAGCAACAGGCGCGGAGTTTGGAGAGGAGAGATCACGTTTTCCGGATGATAACGCACGCATGACGGGTTGCTCTCGCTGTAATCGTTCTGTCTGGATCCTGCTGCCTGAATGCTGGCGATGTACCATGTTTCCGTGCATGAACTTGCGGAGCGCGTGTTGGGGCATATCCGGCGGGAGGAATTGCTGCGGGCTGGGGACCGCGTCGGCGTTGCGGTTTCGGGTGGGATTGATTCGGTTGCGCTGCTTCGGTTGCTGATTGAGTTGCGTCACGAACTTGGCCTCGTTCTCTCGGTTGTTCATTTCAATCACGGGTTGCGCGCGGCGGAGTCAGACGCAGATCAGGAGTTTGTTGGCGGGCTGGCTCAGGAGCATGGGTTGGAGTTTTATTTGGCTGGCGGGGATGTGGGTGAACTTGCTGCTCAGGAAGGTTCCGGGATGGAGGCTGCTGCTCGAGAGCTGCGGTACGGATTTTTTCGACGGCTTCTGGGCGCAAGCGAAGACGACGATGTGGAGATCGAACCCGAAGCCCCTCAGGGGCTGAAGCCCGAGTCTTCCGCGGGGCTTAACGGCACGGCTGAAGCCGTGCCCTTGCCGAACTCTATTGCTCCCCCGGCTTTGCGGCCCAACGAGTCGGCCTCGGCAATTCCTTTGGACAAGATCGTTACTGGGCATACGCTCGATGATCAGGCTGAAACTGTGCTCATGCGGGTGATTCGCGGGACCGGGCTGCGGGGGCTGGGTGGAATTTATCCGCGCATTCTGGTGGAGCGGGAAGATGAAGATGGACACGGAGAAATCGTTCGGCCGTTGCTCGGGGTTCGGCGGCGGGAACTTGAGCAGTACCTCTTAGATCTGGAACAGCCTTGGCGGGAAGACTCGACCAACGCTGATTCCAGGTTCACGCGCAATCGAGTGCGCCGGCTGGTGCTGCCGGTGCTCGAGCGGGAGTTTAATCCTGCGGTCCTTGAAGGCCTTTCCGAGTTGGCGGAGATTGCCCGCGACGAGGAAGACTATTGGGAGAACGAGATTTCAGGCTGGCTGGGAACGGTAGTCCAGTGGTCGCAACCCGAGTGGACGCGCGGGTTGCCCGGTTTCGAGGGTCCGCAGGCGCTAGTGCAGATTCAGGCTTCTCAGCCTGCGCTGAGTCCTGAATTAGTCGAGCGGCTTGAGCAGCCGGGCCCCGCCATAATGAATGCTTCGGTGAGCCGGCCCTGGCTTTTGACTGAGCCGCGGGCGGTGCAGCGAAGAGTGGTGAAGGCGGTTGGGGACGAGGCGGGGATTCCGCTGGAGTTTAAGCACGTCGAAGAAATCTTGCGGTTCGCGGCCGAGGATGGTCCGGCGGGCAAGGAATTGTCACTGCCTTTCGGATGGAGGCTTCGCCGTGAGCCTGAAGCAGTGGTTTTTGTCACGCCTGACTTGCGGCGCCAGGAGCGGATTCCCGACTACGAATACTCGCTGGTCGTGCCCGGGCGCAGCCTGGTGGCGGAGCTGGGAGTAGTAATCGAGGCGCTGCTGGTTGCTCCGGGCGCGCAGGCTGCGGAGTATAATCCGCAGGAACTTCTTCGTGCAAAGTTGTTGCCGGGACGCCTGCTCGTGCGGAACTGGCGCGCGGGCGATCGGTTCTGGCCGGCCCACACGAAGTCGCCGAAGAAGGTCAAAGAACTGCTGCAGGAGCGGCATATCGGACAGCCGGAACGTAGGCTCTGGCCGGTGGTCGTGAGCGGGGACGAGATTGTGTGGATGCGGGGCTTTCCGGTTCCCGGCAGGTTGCGCGCTGAAGCGGGGCAGGAAGCGGTGCTGATCCGCGAGGTGTCGTCGGTGGTCGAAGAGCAAGCTGTCTAGTGTCGGGTTGTAGAGGATCGGGAGGCATCACCATTTCATGAATGCGTCGAAAGTCGCGCCACTGCGACAGGTAATTGCGGCTGAGCAGATTCAGAAGCGCGTGAAAGAGCTGGCGCGCCACATCTCCGATGATTACCAGGGGCAGACGATCCAGGCGCTGGCCGTGCTGGAGAATGCGTTCATGTTCATGGCCGACCTGGTGCGGGCGCTGGACGTGCCTGTCGTATGCCAGTTCATCAAGCCTAAATACAGCAGGCAGCCGGGCAGTCATACTGGTGAACAAGGCAATGAGGCGGCAGAAGTGGTGGAGATTTTTTTCAGCCATGAACCGGACATTCGCGGCCAGCACATCCTGCTGGTTGAAGGTCTGGTGCATTCCGGTGTGACCAGCGAATTTCTGATGAACGATTTACGGGCGCGCGGCGCGGCGTCGGTGAAGCTGGTGACGCTTCTCGACCGGCAGTCGGCGCGCCGCGTGGCCTTGCAGCCGGACTATTTCGGTTTTCTGGTGGATGATACGTTTCTTGTGGGCTATGGGCTGGGCGCGGTGGAGCAGACGAACCGGAACATCCCTTACCTGGCTGCAAGTCCGGTTCCACAGATGACTTAGGTCACACAAAGAGCGACGCGCCTTTTTCCCCCGGAAAATGTAGAATAGTGGTCTTAGGGAATTTCCTTATCGAAATTGGCCGAAGTGCATCTAATTTAAGGTAGGAACCTGGAGGTCCTCGCATAGCGGAGGATCCGGGTTTCTTCAGGAGCTTCTTGGTGAATTCGACAGTAAAAACCGTGTTGTTCTGGGTGGGGATTGGGGTGTCTGCCCTCGTGTTGTGGACCGTGATTCAGCAAGGGCGCAACGGGCAGAAGGATGCGGACGTGAACTTCTCCCAATTCATGAGTGACGTGGATCAGGGCAAGGTGCGCGAGGTCACGGTCGACGGGCAGCAGGTGCGGGGGAAGTTCAACGACAATTCCGCGTTTCATACTGTGGCTCCGGCCGTGTATCCCGACATGATCAAGTCGCTGCGCGACAAGAACGTCGCGGTGAACATCAAGGACATCAACGGCGGAAGCTGGCCGCTGCAGTTGTTGGGGACATGGGCTCCACTGCTTCTGCTGGGGGCGCTGTGGTTCTTCATGATCCGGCAGATGCAGACAGGCGGCAACAAGGCCTTGTCATTCGGCAAGAGCCGGGCGCGGCTGCTCTCGATGCAGCAGAAAAAAGTCACGTTCAAAGACGTGGCCGGTGTGGAAGAGGCCAAGGAAGAGTTGCGCGAGATCATCGAATTTCTGCGCGAGGCGCAGAAGTTCCAGAAGCTTGGCGGCAGGATTCCCAAGGGAGTGCTGCTGGTTGGGCCTCCGGGAACCGGCAAAACGCTTCTGGCTCGAGCCGTGGCCGGCGAAGCGAACGTTCCTTTCTTTTCGATTTCCGGCTCGGATTTTGTGGAGATGTTTGTGGGTGTCGGCGCCAGCCGGGTGCGCGATCTGTTTGAGCAGGGCAAGAAGAACGCTCCCTGCATTATTTTCATCGACGAGATTGACGCTGTTGGACGGCATCGCGGCGCGGGACTGGGCGGCGGTCACGATGAGCGGGAGCAGACTTTGAACCAGTTACTGGTGGAGATGGACGGGTTCGAGTCGAATGAGGGCGTGATTCTCATGGCGGCGACGAACCGACCCGATGTGCTGGATCCGGCGCTGCTGCGGCCGGGACGCTTTGACCGGCGCGTGGTGGTGAGCCGTCCGGATGTGCGCGGGCGGGAAGAAATTCTGCGCGTGCATACCCGCAAGATTCCTCTTGCCGAGGATGTTGATCTCTCGGTGTTGGCGCGAGGGACTCCGGGATTTTCCGGGGCGGACCTGGCCAACATGGTGAACGAAGCGGCGCTGGCTGCCGCGCGGCAGAATCGCAAAGCCGTGCTGATGTTTGATTTCGAAGTCGCCAAGGACAAAGTTTTGATGGGCGTGGAGCGGAAATCGCTCATCCTGTCAGACGAGGAGAAGAAAGTTACTGCCTACCACGAAGCTGGGCATGCTCTGGTGGCTGCGAAGTTGCCGGGATCGGATCCGGTACACAAGGTTACGATTATTCCGCGCGGAATGGCGCTGGGCGTGACCATGCAGTTGCCGATCGATGACCGGCACAACTATACGCGGGAATATTTGAAGACGGACCTGGCAATTCTGATGGGCGGGCGGTTGGCGGAGGAACTGTTCCTCAACCAGATGAGCACGGGCGCGGGGAACGACATTGAGCGGGCCACGGAAATGGCGCGCAAGATGGTTTGCGAGTGGGGCATGAGCGATCTTGGTCCGCTGACCTTCGGCAAGAAGGAAGAGCAGATTTTCCTGGGCCGCGAGATCAGCCAGCACCGCGATTACAGCGAAGACACTGCCATCAAGATTGATGGCGAGGTCCGCAAGTTGGTGAACCAGGGATACGAAACGGCAAAGAACATTCTGGAAGGCAATCGCGACACGCTGCAGAAGATTGCGGCTGCTTTGCTGGAGCGTGAAGTGCTGGATGCTTCCGAGGTGATGCTGCTGGTCGATGGTAAGGATTTGCCTCCGATGAAGTCTCCTTCGACGAAGCCTGACGACGGCGTGCAGCAGGTGTTGAAGCCGGAGCCGGGACGCGGGATCGTGAAGGGCGGAGAGAGTCCGGCGCGAGCTTAAAATCAGTTGTCAGTTCTCAGTTTAGGGCGGCCCGGTGGCCGCCCTTAGTCTTGCTTGGAATTATCCGTTCACGATTTTCATCATGTGTTCGGGATAGCGCTCGCCCGCGGCCGCACCGGTGGGGAAGATTTCTTCGATGCGGCGCAGGTCTTCGTTTGTCAGCTTGACCTCGAGTGCGGCTACATTCTCTTCCAAATACTTGCGGCGCTTGGTGCCGGGGATGGGGACAATGTTCTTGTCCTGCGCGAGCACCCACGCCAGCGCAAGCTGAGAGGGCTTGCAGCCCTTCTCTTTCGCGATTTGCTCGACCTGGTGCACGAGGTCGAGATTCCTCTGAAAGTTTTCGCCTTGAAAGCGCGGAGAGAATCTGCGGAAGTCGTCTGCCGGAAGATCCTCGAAACGCGTGAACTGGCCGGTGAGAAAGCCGCGTCCGAGCGGGCTGTAGGCCACAAAGCCGATACCCAGTTCGCGGCAGAGGGCGAGGAGTTCGTCTTCTGGGTCGCGGCTCCAGAGCGAGTATTCAGTTTGCAGCGCGGTGATAGGATGGATTTTCACCGCACGGCGCAGAGTTTGCGGCGAAGCCTCGGAAAGGCCGATGTGGCGGATTTTTCCTTGCCGCACAAGCTCCGCCATCGCGCCCACAGTTTCCTCGATCGGCGTTGCGGGATCGACGCGATGCTGGTAGTAAAGGTCGATGGTATCAACGCCAAGGCGGCGCAGGCTGGCCTCACAGGAACGGCGGACGTAGTCAGGTTTGCCGCTGACGCCGCGTGTGGCTGGGTTTGCGGGGTCGCGAACGATGCCGAATTTAGTGGCCAGAACGACCTGATCACGCTTGCCTTTGATCGCGCGGCCCACCAACTCTTCATTTTTATATGGCCCGTACACGTCGGCGGTGTCGAGGAAGTTGATTCCGAGTTCGAGTGCGCGGTGAATGGTAGCGATGGATTCATCGTCATCACGTGGACCGTAGAACTCCGACATGCCCATGCAACCCAGACCTTCGGCCGAAACCTTTAGGCCGCTATTTCCTAGTTCACGAAACTGCATGATGGCTCCTTAGAAGAAGACGAATTTATCGGATACTGACCACCGTCTAACAGATGCTCGGACACTGATTTTCGATGGTAGGAATTCGTGAGTCGTGTGGTGTGGCCACGCATCTTTCATCTGTGGGAAGTCATCCTTCTGATCGGCGGAAATCCATGAGTCAAGTGGCAGTCTGGTTTGAGCGTAAGTTCGAGTTTTCGTTTCCCGTGGAGCTGTTTCCGAATTTGCTGGTGCGTTTGCGCGGTACGCCGGCGCGGCTCGAAGAAGTGCTACGCGGGCGGTCTCGGGACGTCCTGATCGGGAAACCACAGGGAAAGTGGTCGGCCCAGGAAAACGCCGGGCACTTGCTCGACCTCGAACCGCTGTGGCTCGCGCGGGTAGAGGACTATGTGGCGGCCAGCGCACATCTCACGGTGACAGACTTGCAGAATCGGAAAACCGACGAGACCAACCACAACGCGCGTCCCCTAGAAACGATTCTGGCTGGGTTCCGCAGCGCCAGAGCAAAGCTGCTGAACCGCGCCGGCGAACTGGATTCCTCGCTGTTTTCACGAGCCATTCCGCATCCGCGGCTGAAGACGCCGATGCGATTGGCCGATCATTTGTATTTTGTCGCTGAACACGACGATCACCATCTGGCGAGAATCTGGGAACTGACTAGCGGATCATGATTACTTAATCATGATCAGCGGTTTGGTGCGGGCCAGGACTTCACCAATTCTTACCGCCGCTACTCCTGCTGCTTTGAGCGAACGTGAAAGCTGCTCGGAATCTTCCGGTGCGACGGAAATCAGCAGGCCACCCGCGGTTTGAGGATCGAAGAGGAGTGTCCTCAGGTCGTCGGGAACTCCATCCGCGTAACCCACGACACATTCTGCGAAGTCGCGGTTGTTGTTTAGCCCGCCAGGGATGTAGCCGGCGCGAATGCATTCGAGTGCGCCCGGGAGCGCTGGGATACTTTTCGCTTGGAAACTGAAAGATACATCTGAGGCCAGCGCCATCTCGCGCGCGTGGCCGATCAGGCCGAAGCCGGTGACGTCAGTCATACTTCGAATGCGAAACTTCCCTTGTTGAATTACCTCCGCGGCTCGCTTGTTCAGCATAGTCATCGACTCAATGGCGGCGTCAATCCATGCGGGCTCGGCTTTGCCCTTTTTTATTGCAGTCGAAATCACGCCGGTGCCGAGCGCCTTTGTGAACAGGAGCGCGTCGCCCGGCTTGGCACCGGCGTTGGCTAGAATTTTTTTTGGATCGATAAGTCCAGTGACCGAGTATCCAAACTTGGTTTCTTCGTCGCGAATGCTGTGGCCACCAATTACGGTGCATCCCGCTTCAATCATTTTCGATAAGCCGCCGGCGAGGATGCGCTCGAGAATTTCGAGATCAGCTTTTTCCGGAAAGCAGACCAGCGCCAGCGAAGTGATCGGACGGCCGCCCATGGCGTAGATGTCGCTGAGCGCGTTGGTCGCGGCGATCTGGCCGAAGATGTAGGGGTCATCTACCACTGGGGTGAAAAAGTCGACAGTTTGCACCAGCGCCTGATCGGGCGCGAGTTGATACACTCCAGCGTCGTCGGCGTGGTTGAAGCCGACTAGAACGTTAGGGTCGTGTTGCCGGGCTAATTTCCCAAGCACCGTGTCCAGCGCCGCCGGACTCAGCTTGGACGCTCAACCCGCAGCTTTTACCGACTCCGTCAGGCGGAATGGCTTCGTTTCTGACATGAAGTCATTGTACCGAGTTGCATGGTCGGTGTATTGGTTGGGCCCGAAGCCGGTTGTCGTCCCGAGCGAAGCGAGGGATCTTGGCTTCCGCCCGCAGTGCAGGTCAATGCCAGCGCAGAAAAAACCAAGGTCCCTCGCTTTGCTCGGGATGACACAGATGAAGTTCCGCCTGGGTTCGCTATTTTATTGCGACATCGGTGATCTGGATCTCGGGATACTGATGGTTCCACTGCGCGGAGATGCTCTCAAACGTCAGGCGAAAAGTTTTGCTTTGACCGGGGCCTAGAGGTGAGACGCTGAAATCGACCGCTTCGGGATAGGGACCAGTGGTTTTCAGCACCTGCATCGGGATATCTTCGCGTTGGGCGAGTTGTCCCAACTCGTCTTTGAATAGCACCTCGACCGTCACGTGCGTGACGGTCTTGTCGCCTGCGTTGGTGATGGTTCCGTCGACGTAGCTGACCGTGGCTCCGACAAAATTCTCGGCGGCGCTCATTTTGAAATCGGAGAGCTTGAGGCTTGACGCGTAAGGAGGCGGGCCGGAAGCGGCTTTAGGTTGGCTACGAAGAAGAAACGCGAAGAGGACGGCGATCGCAATGACGACTGCAACAGCGATGGCGATCGTGCGCTTGCTCGAATCGCGCTCTTCTACTACCGGCGTTGGCTGGATCAAGCCACCCATGCGTCGATTGTACTCTGGAAATTTAATTGCTGGTTTTGAAGAACGCGGTAACGAACAGCGCGCCGAATAACAGGTCTACGCAGCCCAGCGCTAGATCTCCTGGAGTCAGGCGATGCTGCAGGTAGAGCGCGACAAAGGCGCCCCCGCCGCCAAACTTTTCGATCATCGAAGGAATCATCATCGGGCGGAAGCGTACCGGATCTCTAGCAATCACGAGGAATACGACCTGGAAGGCCAGGCCCACACTGACGAAGCCATAGTAGAACGCGGGATGCGTGATGGGCGGTGGATCCTGGCGGCCGATCAGATCGAAGATAAAATACAGCGGCGATAGCGTCAGAATGCCCCAGATGGTGGCGATCCAGAATACACTCTTGGCGAATTTCATGTTCCGCCCGTAGTTAATGGAGATTATTCGCCGCCGACCGTCAGGCCGTCAATGCGCAGCGTTGGTGACGCCACCGAGCCGCGGAACTCGAGATCGCTGGCGATCTCGGAGATGTTAAAGAACATTTCTTTCAGGTTCCCCGCGACCGTGATTTCTTCGACCGGATAAGCGAACTCTCCGCCGGAGATCCACAAGCCCGAAGCACCGCGGGAATAATCGCCAGTCACCAGGTTCGCGCCATGGCCGAGGAACTCAGTGACGTAGAGACCTTCTTTGATTTCGGAAATCATCTGCGTCGGGGTTCTGGTTCCCGCCTGCAGGAAGTAGTTACCGGGGCCGATGCCCGGCGTGCCAGCTAGTCCGCGGGAGGCGTTGCCGGTGGTCTTGAGCCCCAGCTTCTTTGCGGTGTAAGTATTCAGCAGGTACGAGTTCAGCACGCCGTTTTCGACGACCACCGTCCGGCGCGTGGGGATGCCTTCACCATCGAAGGGGCTGGTGCCGAAGCCGCCGGGGATGGTGCCGTCGTCGATGATGGTGACGTTAGCGCCGGCGATTTTCTGTCCCAGCTTGCCCGCGAGAAACGAAGCGCCGCGGTAAACCGAGTCGCCGTTCACGCCTTCGAAAATGTGTTCGAGGATCGACGTGGCGACCATGGGATCGAAGATGATCGGCACTTGCGCGGTCTTCGCTTTGCGCGCGCCGAGGCGGCGCAGGGTTCGCTCGGCTGCGACCTTGCCGACCTGCTCAGGCGATTCGAGTTTGCTCAGCATGCGCGCGACCGAGAACCAATAGTCGCGCTGCATCGCGCCGTCTTCGGTTTGCGCGATGGGAACCGCCGACACGGAACAATAAGACCGGCGGTATTCGCCGACGAAGCCATGCGAGTTGGCTAGAACTTTGTGGCCGGTGGCGGCGTCGAACGATCCGCCTTCAGAGTTCTTGATGCGCGGGTCGAAGTCGAGCGCGGCTTTTTCGGCGCGACGGGCGTAGTCGATGCGATCGGGGCCGGGGAGGGAATAAACGTCTTCGTGATAAAGATCGAGGTCGCCGGTGATCGAGCCTAGCTGCGATGCTTCAGGAATTCCGCCGAAGGGGTCTTCCGAGGTGATCTTCGAAAGCTCCAGCGCGGACTTGACCATGCGGTCGAGGGCCGCGGTTGAGAAGTCGCTCGAGTAGGTGCTGGCGGCACGCTGGCCGTTGAAGACGCGGACGCCGATGGAACGCGATCCGGACTCTTTGAGGGTTTCGACCTGGCCGAGGCGGACAAGCGTGGAGAATTCGTCGCCTTCGCGGACTACGCACTCGGCCGCGGTTGCGCCGCCGTTCATGGCGCGGCGGACGATGTGCTGGGCTAGGGAGCGAAGGTCAGTTTCCAGTTTCGGGTTTCCGGTTTCGAGTTGGGTAGAGGGCATAAAGTTGTGGTGATTCGATTTTTCTTCTACGGAAGAGCTTCGCCTGCAAGGGTAGCTTCCGAAGCAGATCCGCTAATTATCGCTAGGATATCCTTGCCGAACCCAGCAAGCGGCTCATAAGTGGTAGTGATTTCCAACGTCGCTGTTTTCTGAGATCCAGGTCGCGTGTCATTCCACATTTCCGTCGCCATTCGCACTTGAACTCCGATGTGGCCCCGATGATCGACTGGGTAGACGTCGATGCCGAGGTGTTCCTGTTCCAACGCGCCCGATGTTTCCTTCGACCAGAATCCGCTCGCAAGTGCACATCGAGCGGCATCCGGAAGAGGAAACTCCGATCGTCTCTGAAAGTCAATGTCAAAAATCCGTGTCTCATCGGTGTGCTTCAGTCTCCGACACTTGCATATACGACAAGGAGATACCTTCCAAATGAGAGTCGGCCAGCCACGCCGAGGTCTCGGAGAAACTCCTTGAACCGCCCCGGACGGTGCCGGCGTGCAAGGGATCCTTCGACTGCGTGTGACCTTCGCGCTTTGGCGCGAAGCTCACACTCCGCTCAGGATGACAGAAATCAAAAGTCTACTGCATGAAGCCGCCGGGATCTTTCTTGGCGGTGCCGCCGACGGTCAGCCGATCGATCTTGATGGTCGGAATGCCTACGCCTACCGGCACGGCTTGTCCATCTTTGCCGCAGGTGCCGACGCCTTCGTCGAGCTTCAGATCGTTGCCTACCATCGAGACTCGCGTCAGAACATCCGGTCCGTTGCCGATCAGTGTTGCGCCTTTGATGGGCGCGGTAATCTGGCCGTCTTCGATCATGTAGGCTTCCGATGCTCCGAACACGAACTTGCCGTTGGTGATGTCGACCTGGCCTCCGCCGAAATTTACGGCGTAGATGCCGCGCTTCACGGAGCGAATAATGTCTTCGGGATTATCTTGGCCTGCGAGCATATAGGTGTTGGTCATGCGCGGCATGGGGATGTGCTCGTAGCTTTCGCGGCGTCCGTTGCCGGTGTCGGCGATGCCCATCAGGCGCGCGGAGAGCTTGTCGCTCAGGTAGCCCTTCAGAATTCCTTTTTCAATCAGCACGGTTTCCTGCGTGGGCTCGCCTTCGTCATCGACGTTCAAAGAGCCACGGCGCCATGGCATTGTGCCGTTGTCGATGACCGTGCAGCGTTCGCTGGCTACGCGTTTGCCGATCAGCCCGGCGAAGGCAGAAGTCTTCTTGCGGTTGAAATCCGCTTCCAGGCCATGTCCGACCGCCTCGTGCAGCAGGACGCCGGGCCATCCCGGACCGAGAACCACTTCCATCTCGCCTGCGGGAGCTTCGCGGGCATCCAGTTGCAGGATTGCCTGGCGGGCTGCCTCTTTCGCGAAGAATTCCGGGTTCTTGTCTCCGAAGAAGAAGTCGAGGGCGACGCGTCCGCCGCCGCCGGACCCTCCGCGAGCGGAATTGTTTTCGGTTTTAGCGATACATGACACGTTCATGCGGGCCAGCGGTTGGGAGTCTTCGGCGAAGGTTCCGTCGGAAGCGACGACCAGAATATTTCGCAGTTCATCGGCGTAGCTGGCGCGGACTTCCTGGATGCGGGGATCGTAGGCACGCGCAGCTTTATCTGCCCGCATCACGAGTTCAACCTTGGCAGTGATCTCGGCATCGACCGAGGGCAGCGTCACGGGATACAGGCTCCGGGCGGCGGTCTGCTGGAATCCGGCCACTGGCGTTTTCGCCGGAGCGCTGGCAATCAGGGCCGCGGTGCGGGCTGCGTGCAGGATACGGCTCGAGGAAAGATCGTCGGTATAGGCGTAGCCAGTGCGCTCGCCGGAAACTACGCGCACGCCGCAGCCGGCGGAAATGCCCTGCGAGGCCGACTTTACCATCGACTCATCCACCATCAACGAGGTCGAGGAGAGATATTCGAAATAAAGGTCGGCATAGTCGCCGCCAGCGGAAAGCGCGGCCGCCAGGTAGTGTTCGAGATCGCTTTCCGTGACCCCGTAGTGATCGAAGAAGAAGCGCTGCTTATCGGCGAGAGATGATTTGATCAAGCTTTTGTCCACTCAAATTAGATGCCGCCGGGCTGCAGGCAGACTCAGTTGGGCGGGACGTACTAGTCAACGTACTAGTCAACCCAGCCATTATCCCACATGGTGTTAAGGCGGGCGGGCGGAACATCCACAGGGGAATTGTGACGATGGTCACATGTCACAGACAGGGGCGGACGAAGCTTAGAGAATGCAAATGGATCATGCCCATGCCGACGGTGACTCCGCAAGCTCTGACTCGAACGGTGCAGGACTTTCTCAGCGAGGCCGCGGGAGCCGTTGTGCTGGAAAACGGCGCTGTCGCGTTTGATCTGGCGCAATCTAAGTACTCGATTTCAGGCGAGTACAACCGGTGCTTGCTGCATTTGTGGTCGGCGGAGCGCAATGCCGTGCGGCGCGTGCTGGAGGCTGAAGTGAAGAATGGCACGCTGCGGCTGGCGGTGCAGCGGCTGGGACAGGCGCGTCCCTCGAGGCTGGAGATTTGCCGCGAACGCGATCGGCGGTCGCCTACGGTTCGACGAGCATGCCGGGCTGCGTATGAGCACAAGCTGCGCAGGACTTTGGAATGGCATTTCCCTGAGTTCAAAGTCGCCCGGCTGACGACGAGAGCGGATCTGGAGAAATCCTTTGGACCGATCTATGCGCGTGGGCTTCTGCGGCAAGGGCGAACCGCCTTTGCGTTGCTGGGAGTGAATGCGCAGGAGACGCAGTCTTCTATCGACGCGGCGCTGACGTTCGGCATTCTCTGGCTCGACGTTTGCCGGCGGGCGAAGGGGGCGAATGTGCTGGTGGAAGGGTTGAAGATGTTCGTTCCGTCTGGAACTTCCGCGCTGGTGCGGGAACGGATGGCGAACCTGAACCGGGATGCCGCTAAGTGGCGGTTGTTTGAGCTGGATGAGCGGCACGACGCGCTGGTCGAAATCGACTGCGCGGATCGCGGCAACGTGGCGACTCGGCTGGTGCATGCTGCCGACGACGCGGCGGCTCGCGAGCGTTTTAGAGATTCGATTGCGCGCGTGCAGCAGGTTCTGCCGAATTGCGAAGTCGCGGTGCTGTCGGCCGCGGAGATTGCCTTCCGCTGGCGCGGGCTCGAGTTTGCGCAGGCGCGACTCGCGGGCATTCCGGGATCGTTTCGCAGCATGGAGGAAGTCGTGTTTGGCGTTGGCGCGGAGGAGCGAATTCTCGAAGCAGCCAACGAAGCTGCGTTCACAGAGTTGGCGCACTCTTTGCGCGATACGCGCCATCCTTATGGACCGCGTCAACATCCGCTGTGGCGGCTGCGTCCGGAGAGGTGGCTGGAATCGCTGGTGGTAGGGGATGTGAGCGTACTGGATGGCCGGCTGGAGCCGTCGTGCCGGTATTCACAGGTTCCAGCATTTTCTGCCGCGGACCGGGCGATGATCGATGTGCTCACTACTACGCGAACCGGAAGGCTGGCAGTGGTGGAGCTGAAGGCAGATGAGGATATCCACCTGCCGCTGCAGGGGCTGGATTACTGGTCGCGAGTGGAATGGCATCATGCACGTGGCGAATTTCCTCGCTTCGGATATTTTGAAGGCCGCGAGTTGTCGAGCGAGAAGCCGCTGCTGTTTCTGGTGGCTCCCGCGTTGCACGTACATCCGGCTACGGATACCCTTCTGCGTTACCTTTCTCCTGAGATTGACTGGGAGTTTGTGGGGATTGACGAGCGCTGGCGGGAGGGAGTAAAAGTCGTGTTCCGGAAGCGGCCCCAAGCCAGACACAGCCTCTATCCTGCCCTGACAGCCTGACTGTCCTTGATTTCTGCCCCGGAATTCTATTTTCGTAACAGCTCTCAAAAACTCTAAACAAAACACTCAAGGTGCGTTAAGATGCCGCGATTATTGGTCGGCAGGGAGGTGCGTCGAGCTGCCGGACCTTTGAAAGCCCAGACAAAAGAACGAAAGGATAGAAACATGAAAAGAAACACTCCCCTCTTATCCAGACTGGCTGCGCTTGTCTGCGCGGCCGCGTTCATGTTGATCACAATCCCAGGACAGGCCCAGCCGCAGTCCCTACTGACGCGTCACGTGCGCGAAGAGATCGTCAGCGGTCGGGCGCAGTTCGTCGGGCAACTTCCAGCAACTCAGACCCTGCGCTTCGACATTGTTCTGCCGCTTCGCGATCGTGCAGGGTTGCAGAGTTTCGTGCAGGAAGTCCAGGATCCTGCAAGCCCATTCCACCACCAATTCCTTACGCCGCAGGAGTTTACCGCGAGGTTCGGCCCCACCCAGGAAGATTGGGATGCCTTAGTTGCTTTCGCGAAAGCGAGCGGCTTTGAGATCATCAGCGGAACCCGCGAGGAAAGAGACCTGAGGCTCAGCGGCACCGTGGCAAATATCGAGAGGGCCTTCCATGTCACCATGGGCACCTATCATGACTTAACCGAAGACCGCACATTCTTCGCCGTGGACCGCGAACCCACAGTGGATCTTCCCTTCCAGCTTTGGCACATCACCGGTTTGGACAACGATTCCAAACCGCATCCGATGTATGTCAAGAAGAGCGACTACGCGAAGGCCCATGGGATCGACGCCAACAAGGTGGTGTCTCATGCCACCACTGGCTCCGGCCCTTCGGCTTCCTTTCTGGGCAGCGACATGCGCGCGGCCTACTATGGCGGAACGGCACTGACCGGCTCCGGCCAGAATATTGCCCTGTTCGAATTCGCGGGCACTGATTTGTCCGATCTGAGCACTTATTACAAAAACGTCGGGCAAACGGAACCTTACACTCCCACCCTCATTTCTACGGGCGGGTACGGCACGAGTTGCGTCGATAGCGGCGGCAGCGCTTGCGACGATACGGAACAAACCCTCGACATGACGCAGGCAATGGGCATGGCCCCAGGCTCCACAATGCTCTACATGTACGTCTGCGGTGACGTCCTGGCCAGTGGATCAGGCAATATCAGCGATACCGCCTGCATCAGCGCGATGGTTTCGACTGCGGCCGCTCCATTGTCTAAGCAGATCAGTTGCTCGTGGGGATGGACACCGGCGGACCCCAGCACGTTGGACCCGTACTTTGAGCAGATGGCGTCGCAAGGGCAGAACTTTTTTGCCGCGTCGGGCGACAGTTCGGCTTGGTCTGCGTCGAATGAGGCTTGGCCAGCGGACGATGCCAATATCGTTTCGGTCGGCGGCACGGATTTGACAACTTCTAGCGCGGCCGGTCCCTGGAAATCGGAAACCGCCTGGGCAGACAGCGGTGGCGGCATCTCCCCGGATTCCATCCCAATACCCTCGTGGCAGAAGCTCTCGGGCGTGATTACCTCGTCCAACAGGGGATCCACGACTCTACGCAACGGCCCAGACGTGTCGGCCAACGCGAACTTTACTTTTTACGTCTGCGCCGACCAAACCACCTGTACGGCTAACGACTACGGCGGAACCAGCTTTGCGACGCCTATGTGGGCCGGGTACCTGGCTCTGGCCAACGAACAGGCTGCGTCCAACGGAGACACGATCGGCTTTATCGACCCGATCATTTACCCGGCGGCTCTGACCTCGAGCTATGGCACCTATTTCCACGACATCACCAGCGGCAGTTGCGGCACCTATTCGGGAATCACCGGCTACGATCTGTGCACCGGCTGGGGCAGTCCGAATTCGACCGGGATCATCAACCTGTTGGCTGGATCGGCGACGCCGAGCTTTACGCTTTCGGCTACACCGAGCAGTCTGTCGGTAACCCAAGGCAACAGCGGGACCAGCACTATAACGGTGACCGATGCGGGCGGATTCACGGGTAGCGTTACGCTTGCCGCGTCCGGCCTGCCCAGCGGTGTGACCGCGGCGTTCGGCACGAACCCCACAACCGGGACCAGCGTGTTGACGCTGACGGCGAGCTCCACGGCGACTACCGGAACGTCCACGGTGACCATCACCGGAACCTCCGGCAGCCTGACCGCAACCACTACCGTTGCCCTCACGGTGAGTGCGACGGCGTCGCCGAACTTCACGATCGCTGCTTCGCCCGCATCCTTGACAGTAACCCAGGGCGCCAAGGGAACGAGCACGATCACCATCACCAGCACGGGCGGCTTCAACTCAGCAACCACCTTGAGCGCTACCGGCCTGCCTGCGGGCGTTACGGCGGCGTTCTCGACTAACCCGGTGACTCCGGCGGCGAACGGCAGCGCGACCTCAACGCTCACGCTGACTGCTTCCGCAAGCGCCACCGTCGGCGCGGCTACGGTGACGATCACCGGAACCTCCGGCTCGACCAGTCACAGCACCACGATTGCCCTAACCGTGAATGCTTCTTCGGGGACGAAGAACTTCACTCTGTCGTTGTCTCCTTCTTCTTTCACTATTGATGAAAGAGGCAGCGTGTCGACCACTCTCACTGTCACCAGCGTGAATGGATTCAATTCTGCTGTTGACTTGAGCGTGAACGAATTTCCCAGCGGCGTATCGGCGACGGCATCGGCCAACCCCGTCACGCCTCCGGCAAATGGCAGCGTAAAGGTAACGATTACGTGGAGCGCTTCCAGGCGCGCGCCAACTGGAACGACAACCATCGAGCTGATCGGAACTTCCGGATCACTCACGAACGAGACGCCCGTCACCATAACGGTAGCGCCTTGAACTTCATCATGAAGAGCTGATTGGTTTGACGAAGCAATCGAGCCGGCCCGAAAGGGCCGGCTCGATTTTCGTAGCACCGTCGTCTCGGCGGTGCCGCGCTATCCCTTCCACGCTCCCAGCAGGCGGCGCATATCGACCAACTGGCCGAGGTGGTACGCGTTGTGATCGGCCAGAAGCAAGGCCTCGCGCAGAATAGTTTGGCCGTCTCCCCAGGGGATGCGCGCGTAAAGATCGGTTTTTGGATTCGCCACCAGAGCCTGCATCGATTTCAGATCTTTGCGGAATTGCTGAACGCTCTTATTCCACGCGGCCGGGTTCGGCGGAGCTTCCGTCTTCGGCCAATAGCCTTTGGGCCACTCGGGAGAAGTGTGTTTCGAGTTGCGGCTGAACTCCAGGATGTCCGATTGCGCCAGGTGAAGATGGTCAAGCAGCATCCAGGCAGTGTGCGGGAGGCCGCTGGGCTTGGTGCCGCGCAGGTCCTCCGGCCAGTTTTTCACGACGTCGTCAAAGCGGGCGTGGGCGCCACCGCCGTTGAGAAGGTAGAGCAGGTGCTCGCGGAGTTGTTTGCTGTTTGGATCCTGGGTGGCCATCGGGTCTCCTTAAAACAAAATTCTTTCACCACGGGGGCACAGTGGCACAGAGAAATCCTTGGATTTTTCGCAGGTTTAGGTTTCTCTCTGTGTCTCAGTGCCTCCGTGGTGAGAACGTGTTTCTCCGATCTCTTCCGGTCCTTCGCCTCTTAAGACGCGGCCGATGCCGCGCACGATTCGGCGCATAGGGAATACTCCTTTGTCATCGGCAAGAAATATTTCTCCGGTGCGGTGGCCGCGATAGTACCAGCGCTTGAGCAGTGCCAGGTGCTCCATGATTTCCAGCGCAGGTCTGGGTTTCGCGGGCTGAAACGAATCAAGAACTGCCTGCACCCGCGATTCCATCGATTGCGATTTTGCATGCTCCACGGCTTGAATCGAAAATGGCGCTGGGCCCGAGATTTTGCCACCATCCACCCGGAAGAATGTGACTGAGTCGATTACGTGGCCGGGCTGGACGATCAGTGCCGAAAAGCGGTCGAGGCGGCGAACTATTTCGGGAAACTGGTTTATCGTAGGTTTCAGTTTTTCCAGGCGAACGTGAATGGCAGCGGCTTCTTCAAATTGCAGATTGGCCGAGGCCGCGTCGCGCTGTGCGGAGAACTCACGGACGAGAGATTCTCCCCCGGAATCGAAATAGGCTTGCACGCGGTTTACTTCGCCGGAATATTCCTGGTCGGTGCAGCCCTTGAAGCAGGGGGCTAGGCACATCTTCATTTCGGAATAGATGCAGCCAGGGAATTTAGGATCGGGATGCAAGTCGTCGACGCAGCGCCGCATCTTGAAGAAGTCGAGCGAGTCGTTCATGAACGTTTCGGCGGCAGCGCGGGACTGGAATGGGCCGTAGAAAAGATTACGGCTCTTGAGGCGCCCTAAACGCGTGGTAATCGACGCGCGAGGATATTCGTTTTCCAGATGCAGCTTGACCAGCGGCGCGAACCGGAAGCGCATGCGGTTGCCGTAGGTCTTAGGGAACGCTTCACGCAGGATCCGGTAGAGCAGGAATCCGGATTCGAACTCGGAGCCGGTAGAAGAGTATTCGATGGAGCGGATGCGGTCGCGCAGATTTAATTTTCTGGTTCGCTCTTCGACCAGGCCCAGCAGGCGTTGCAGACGGCGGCGCAGATTTGCGGTCTTACTGACGTAAGGCTCGGCTTGAGAGTCTTTGCCGCGCAGCAGGAATACGGCAGGGGCCGCAGGGGCCGCGGCGAAAACCTCGGCGTCGCGTTCAGGGACGAACTCCAGGCGCTCGGTGAGCACGGAATCATTTTAGTGCGGAACGCACCGCGCTAGACGTTGAAACCGCACAGATCAACGATGCAAGGATCGCTCGGCAATCTCGCGTAGGCGTCCCATCGTGATTCCGACACGCTGTTCGATTGCTAGAGGATGGTCCGTCTGTTCCAAAAGAAGATAAGGACGCCGACTGATGTCCTTACTGTGAACGTTAATTTTCAAGTTTAAAGTATGGGGATACAAATCGATTGAATTGCTCAGCCAGCCGAAGTACGGCGGTTCTTCAAGCAGCTTGGGGTCGCGCCAGAGATCGACGATCCTGTCGAAGTTGCTCTTGCTCAGGGAAGTCCAAACGCCCCAGCGGAAGGGTTCGTCGCGTCCAATCACGGGTATCTCGATTAAGCCCCGAACGAAGAAATCCTTTTTCTTAATCACGCAGAAATCAGAATTTAGAAAGGAATCGCCGTCGGCCCGTAGACTTTCAGACCAATAGTATGGCGCATCGTAGGCGTAGTCGAGCGGAAGTCCCTGGTGCCACTTTCCACAGGTATGACACTGAAATCCTTCTAGTTCGGCCACAAGCCTCATTTTCAGCGGTCCCTTAAGAGTTAGCAACTAGCAACTTAAGAATGCCCCGTTCACATTCCCCCGTGAAACCGTCCGAAATAGTGGGCCAGATTCAGCGACATGATCAGGACGCCCGCCCCGAGGACGAGCACGTGCGAGGTCTTGCGAAGGTCGAAGCTGCCGACACGACAGACGAGCAGATAACCGATGGCAAGATTGAACAGGCCCCACGCGACATTGACCGTCGAGGACGATAAGCCCACGCCGGGCGGCGATGCAAAGGGGCTCTGGAAGGCATGCCCGGAAATTCCATTGCCGAGATGGGGCAAAGCGTTTGCGAGGAATACGCCCCCGAAGAAATACGCTAAGTAGTGGTACCAGCGCATGATTGCTTCCTCCTCAGATGAAGATCGTCTCGCGGCCGATACGCGTTGGGCTTACCGGAAGCTGGCGTTGCGCAACTTCTGGCGGAAGTCCTCGCCTTCCATCTTGATGATGCGGCACATTTCATGCAAGCGGGAGCGCATACGCTCGCCGATGCGGTCGCCGAGAGTTTCGGAACGCGTGGCGGCGCGCGCTGGAGAAACAGAGCCGCCTGCGCCGGCTGCGGGCTGATCTTCAAAATTTGTCGTGATGATGGTGGTGCGATTGTCGTTGTAGCGCGTGTTCAGAATGAGGCTCACGGTGTCCCAGACCCATTCCGTCGGCTTGACCGCGCCCAGCTCGTCGAGAATGAGAACGTCGGCTTCAAATACGGGGCGAAGAACGTCCAACTCCGTGGTCTGAACCGCGGCGTTGTATGAGTTCTGGATTTCTTTTAACAGTTCACGATAGTCGTAGAACAGGCAGGAAATGCCTTTCGTGACGATGAGCTCCTTGGTGATGCCAACTGCTAGATGAGTTTTGCCGGTGCCGATCTGGCCGATGATCAGCAAGCCGGTGCCGTCACGCGGATCGTACTCCTGCGCGAACCTGCAAGCCGAGAGGTGGGCAAAGGCGAGCGAGGGATGGGCGCCCGGAAAGTCCGTAGTGTAGCTGGCCAGCTCGCAGTGCTCGTACCTCTTCGGAATTCGCGCTGCGGCGAGTAGAGTCTGTGCTCGCGCCCGCAGCTGGCAATCGCAGCGCGTGACTCGCCGATCGTTATTGCCATTACTTTCTTTCGGTGCACCGGAGCCGGCGGAAAGCGTCTTCCAGCCTGTTCCCTGGCACAGCGGACAGACCTCTGCCTGGGTTTTGGCTAGCTTCAATCCTGTATCTTCGATGCTTCTCAAATCCACCTTCCCGATTCCGGTTCCCTTAAACTGTATCAGTTGACTTTGCACCCGGGTGCGAGCTTCCCGCAAGTGCGAAACTGCAGGCGCCTGTGTACAACCTGTGAAGGTGCGGCCGGGGCTGTGGAGGGCGGAGGAAAATCCGCTCCCGGCTTGTTTCCTGGTGACCGGTGCTGATCGAAGTACGAGTTTTCCACCGCCCGCTCCAGCCCGGAACCCGCCACCTTAGCCCCAATCCGGGACATGGGGGTGCGAAACAGGCTTCGGGCGCGGATTTTCACAGTTGACATTCTCCGTGGAGAGAGGAGAATACCAGCCGTCAGGTTTCCCAACTCAGCCACGAGCTTTTGTCCTCCCGGTGTCGGCTGGGCATGCAAAATAAAGAGACCTGCGAGGAGAAACAAATGAATAAAGCCGATCTGGTTGACAAGATCGCGGGCGCTTGCGAAATCAGCAAGGCGCAGGCTGCAACGGCGATTGATACCGCGGTGAGCAGCATTACTGGAGCATTGCGAAAAGGGGATCGAGTGGCTTTGATAGGCTTCGGCACTTTCTCGGTATCGCAGAGAAAGGCGCGGAATGGACGCAATCCGCAAACCGGCGCCACTATCAAGATCGCTGCCCGCAAGGTCGCGAAGTTTACCCCGGGTGCCGAACTGAAGAAAACCGTGAACAAGAAGTAACGAAAACAGAAGTCGCGGAACCAAGAGTCTTACATCCACGAAACGGCAGGGGGTCGGCCCTGCCGTTTTCGCTGCATGGTCTTCAGTACCGAGTACCCAATACCTAGTACCGAGCATTGAGGTCGGAGTGGCGCGCGACTATCCTCTGGGTACTAGATATTCGACACTAGCTACCAACATGATTGCCCATCTGCGCGGAAAACTGCTGGCCAAGCATCCCAATCAAGTCGTTGTAGAGACAGGCGGCGTCGGCTATGAAGTGAACATCAGCGTGCCAACCTTTTCTGAATTGCCGGCCAGCGGTTCCGAAGTTGCCCTGCACATCCACACTCATGTGCGCGAAGAGGTGATTGCGTTGTATGGATTTCTCCGTCCCGCGGAGAAGCAGTTGTTCGAGAAGTTGATGACGGTGAGCGGCATTGGGGCGAAGCTCGCAATCACCATCCTGAGTGGGATGGCGGCTGACGAAATGGCGGGCGCGATCCGCGGCAATGATGTGGCTCGCCTGACGAGGATCCCCGGCATCGGTAAGAAGACCGCCGAACGCATGGTATTGGAACTTCGAGACAAGCTGCCAGCAGCGGGAACTTCGGCGCCAACTGTGCCTGCGCTGAATGCGACAGAAGAAGATGTCTTGTCTGCGCTGGTCAACTTGGGCTACCAGCGGGCCGCGGCCGAGAAGGCACTGGCGAGTGCAGTCAAGAGCGCCGGCGGCAAGAGCGATAAGGCTGGATCATTTGACGCCCTGTTCCGGGAAGCGCTCGCTGGCCTCTCGAAATAGCGGTTGCATTCCGCGGGTCCGCAGGTTTCTGGGGCGCGGCACCCAGCCGTCTTCCATACAGAAAATCATATTGTTATTCAACAAACCGGAGCTTTCTCCTGCGATAACCATCGTAAGTCAAACAAACATAACAGTTTCGAACAGGTCTTTGTTTGGAACGACAGTTGCACTCTTGCGCGTGGGCTTCTGCTGTAAGTTTCTAAGTCTGTCTTCGGTTGGTTTTCTATCCGTTTGGAAGATCTATTTCGTCGGGGCGTGTTGGTTGACAGCAATTTTCGAAGATCTCGCAAAGAGCGGGCCAGTTTCTGTAGTCTCCCTTGGTTTCTCTCGGTCAGTCGTGAACGTTCAATCTCTTGGTAGGAGGAAGCAATGTACATGCGCAGCGTAAAGTTGGTTCTGGTTGTCCTGTTGGCAGTTTGTGTGGGCGGTGCTCTGCCCCTGTGGTCTCAGTCAGCGTCATCCGGCACGGTTTCCGGCATTGTGACTGACCAGTCGAACGCGGTGGTAGCGGGCGCCGCGATTACGCTGACCGACACCTCGACCAACATCTCACGTACCGGGAATTCGAACGCGACCGGTCGCTACTTCTTTGCAGACGTCACGCCTGGCACCTACAGTCTCACGGTCGCTAAGGCTGGATTTGCCACCACGAAGACCGAGAACCAGACGGTGCAGGTCGGAGTCAACCTCACGGTGAATTTGTCTCTGCAAGTAGGCGGGGCGAATGTGGTAGTAGAAGTTTCCTCCGTCGGCAATGAATTGCAGACCATGAACGCCACGGTCGGCAACACGATTAACACCGTCACCATCGATAACTTGCCCAGCCTTGGCCGCGACGTCAGCACGTTCGTCGAATTGCAACCGGGCGTAGGTCCCGACGGCAGCGTCGGCGGCGCCGTTCTAGACCAGAACTACTTCTCGCTGGATGGCGGCAATAACACCAATGACATGGACGGCAGCATGAACGTCTACACCACCAGCTATGCTGGCGATCCGACGGGAGGTGTTGCCACGCAAAATAACCTGGGAGCGGGTTCGGGCGGCCCGACGGGCGTGATCCCCACTCCGCAGGACAGCGTTGAGGAATTCAAGGTAAATACTGCTGGCCAGACTGCCGATTTCAATAGTTCCGCCGGCGCCGAAGTGAAGATCGTCACCAAGCGCGGAACCAACGCCTGGCACGGCACGGGCTACGAATACTATAAAGATAACAACTGGTCGTCGCAGAGCTGGCAGAATGACTTTAACCACATTGCACTTCCCAGTTTCCATTACAGCCGCTATGGTGGAGCGATTGGTGGTCCAATCCTCCCAAAGGAGATTCTCGGCGGGAAGACTTACTTTTTCTTTAATTACGAGGGCTTCAACTTCCCTCAATCGATCACCGTCGCCAGGAACGTACCATCTCCTGCATTGCAGCAGGGGTTGATTCTGGACAGCTCGACAGGGGCAGTGGATTACAACCTGAACAACGCCGCGGTAACCTACAACGGCGTGACCGTCCCGGCCAATTTCGGCTGCGCGGGGACTGCCCAGCACCCGAATCCGGGCGGCCTCTGCGATCCGCTTGCGGTTGGACTCAATCCCTTAGTCTCACAGATTTGGAGCACATACGAGCCTGCTTCGAATGCAGCCTGCGGTCAAACGCTTTGCGACGGAGAGAATGTGCTGGGGTTCTCCGGCAACATCGGCGTCCCAACCACCAGCAAGTTCATCGCTACGCGCCTGGATCACGATTTTTCACCCAAATGGCATTTCAATGCCACCTACCATTTCTTCAAACTAACGGACTCTACGACTGACCAGGTTGACATCGGAGGCTTCTTCCCCGGAGACACGAAGGGTGTGCCAGCCTCCCTGTCCAAGGATCCGGCCGAGCCGCAGATGTGGGCAGTGGGCCTGACCACCAACATTACCTCTAACACCACTAACGACTTCCACTACAGCTTCCTGCGTAACTTCTGGCAATGGATCCGTCAAGGGGACACCCCGCAAATCGCTGGCTTGGGCGGAGCGATCGAGATTATGAGCGGCCAAACGCAGGGCGCAGCCAATGATCTCGGCCCCTATAACGTAAACACCCAGCAGACTCGCACCCGTTTTTGGGATGGGCACGATCAGATGGTGCGCGACGACATTTCCAACCTGAAAGGCAACCACCTGCTGCAATTTGGCGCTACCTATCAGCACAACTGGAACCAACATCAACGCACCGATAATGGCGGCGGAATCAACTACGCTCCTGTCTATGCGCTTGGCGTTGGATTGAGCGGATCGGGGCTTGCTAGCGACGTATATCCCTGCGGAGGGTTTGGTAACGGAGGAGCCGCCACTTCGGTAGCCAATTGCGGCGCCCTCACCGCCGGGGCGCTGGGCATTGTCTCCATCTCGCAGATCGCGTATACCCGAGCTGGAGCAAGCCTCGCCCTGAATCCTCCGCTGACTCCGGCAGAAGACACGCTCACGATTCCTTATTTCAACACCTATTTCAGCGACACTTGGCACATGAAGCCGACGTTCACCCTCACTTACGGTTTGGGCTGGACGCTGGAACAGCCTCCGACGGAAGCGACCGGCAAGCAGGATGTGCTGGTGGATGCGAGCGACACTCCGGTTTCAATGACTGCCTATCTGGCGCAGCGCAAAGCGGCAGCGCTAATCGGCCAAGTTTACAATCCTGCGCTCGGCTTTGCCCTGGTGCATAACGTTGGAGACGGTTCGGGGCGAGTGTATGACCCGTACTACGCCGAATTCAGCCCGCGTATCGCCGTAGCTTGGAGCCCGCACTTCGACGCTGATTCCGCCATGGGTAAAGTGTTCGGCCATGAAGATACGGTCATCCGGGGCGGCTATGGACGCATCTATGGCCGCTTGAACGGTGTGGATCAGGCGCTGGTACCATTGCTCGGCGTCGGACCCATCCAACCCGTGCAGTGCGCTAATAACCTGGCTACAGGTTTGTGCCCGTCTGGTGCCGTAACGGCCGACCCTTCGACTGCTTTCAGGATTGGAGCAACTGAAAACGGCTTGATCGCGCCGCTGCAGACTGCGCCGAATCTGATACCCAGCGCGACCCTGCCGCAGCCGCTCTTCCCAGGGATCAATTCCACGGAGGGCAGTGCCAGCGAGGCATTGGATCCGCATTTCCGACCCAACGTATCAGATGCGTTCAACCTCACCATACAGCGCCAGTTGACCCACCGGGTCACTTTGGAATTCGGCTACATCGGGCGCAGAATCACTCACGAATACCAACCCATCAACCTCAATGCGGTGCCGTACATGATGACGCTGGGCGGGCAGCAGTTTAAGCAAGCCTATGCGAACACCGTGATGCAATACTGCGGCGGCATAGCGGGCCTGGCCGGCGGTGGTTGCGCGAAGAACGCGGCTGCCGTCAACAACCAGCCATTCTTCGAAACGGCCCTCGGCGGCGCTACCTCTACTTACTGCAGCACTCCTGTCGGCGGGGTAACTCCGACAAGCTGCACCCAGGCGGTGTTGCTGAATGAGAGTGCAAACCTTGCCAACGCTCAAGTATGGAGCATTTGGAGCGACTTGGATGCCGGCCCGATGCAGGTTGCCAACGGCGGCGCCCTCTCAGGGCCAACTATGCTGAATAACTCCGGCCAGTTCTCGTCTGGCGTCGCCAGCAATGGCAGCATAGGTTACGGAAACTATAACGCTGGCTTTGCCTCCCTGAAGATGGCCGACTGGAGAGGATTGACGTTGCAATCGAACTTCACTTGGTCCAAGGCGTTGGGAACTGGAGGTGTTGTCCAGGCCAGCAGCGAAATTACTCCGGATGATCCGTTCAATTTGGGGACCACGTACGGCTACCAGGATTACGATCGCAAGTTCGTCTACAACGCCTTCTTCGTCTACCAGCCTCCGTTCTTTAAGGGGCAGCATGGGTTGATGGGACGGGCACTGGGCGGCTGGACCTTCGCATCCGTCTTCACAGCCGGAAGCCCCGAACCGGTCGAGATATTCACCACAACAGGAGATGGCCAGGAGTACGGTGCTGGCGACAACATCAACTTCTTCGGCAATGAAAACGCGGTTCAGATTGCGCCGATTAAGTCGGGTCATGCCTACTACAACAACCCGTCCGGTGCGTTGCCGGTTAACTTGTTCAAGCAGGGCATATCTGCCATTAATGACTTCCGCAATCCGATTCTGGGTATCGACAACAAGGACGGCGGCAACGGCAATTTCTTTGGCCTGCCCTACTGGAACATGGACTTCAGCGTCCGGAAGAACGTTCAGCTGGCCGAAGGCATCAGCATGGAATTTCAAGGTGTCTTCGCGAATGTCTTTAACCATAACCAGTGGCTGGATCCGGTGGGCGCGAACGCCATGGGGCTATTCGGGGCTTCCACTTTCGGCGCACTGGGTGGCTCGGCGCAGGAGCAGCCCGGCGGCGATCGACAGATCGAGATCGGCGCTCGCGTTCGCTTCTAACTCAAACGAAGTTCGTAGCTTTCTTCCGGCCGCACCTGTCAGGTGCGGCCGTTTTTTTGGCGTTCGACCTTCTGCGTGGAGTATCGCCGCTACTTTCCGATGCAGAACTTGCTGAAGATCAGATTGAGAATGTCATCGGTGGTGGTGGCGCCGGTGATGGCATCGAGGGGCTGGAGAGCGCTATAGAGATCGAGCAGCAGCATTTCGTGCGGGACCTCCGCGTCTACCGCGATGCTCGCGGCGTTGAGCGCTGCGATTGATTCCTGCACGAGGCTCTGATGGCGGACGTTGGTGAGGAATCCAGTCTCGGCCTGGGCTCCGGTTTCGCCGCCGATGTGGCGCAGAATTTCGGCGCGCAGTTCAGTGATGCCCTCGCCGGTGAGAGCCGAGGCGTAGAGCAACGGTGGGTAGCGGACGGCGATTCCCAGGTCGCATTTGTTGCCGACTACGATTGCCGGGCGGCCTTCTGCGTGCCGCAGCAACTCGGTATCCTCATCCGGTCGGGATGCGTCGAGCACCACCAACACTAAATCGGCGTCGGCCAGCGCTTCCATGCTTTTGCGGATGCCGATGGATTCGGCTTCGTCGAGCGCGTGCCGGATTCCGGCGGTGTCGACGAGCTGGATCGGAATGCCGCCGAGGGCTACCGTCTCACTGACCAGATCGCGTGTGGTGCCGGGAGTTGCGGTCACGATGGCGCGCTCGCGCTCGACCAGGCGGTTGAACAGGCTTGATTTGCCTACGTTTGGGCGCCCGACGATGGCGAGGGTAAGCCCCTGATGCACGATCTTGCCATAGGCGAAGCTTGCAGCAAGCTGCTGAAGTGGCTCGAGAACGGCGGCGATACGTTCAAGAATGGTTGCATCCGGCAGGACGGACACGTCGTCTTCAGCGAAATCGATGCCGGCTTCGAGCACGGCGATCAACTCGATGAGTTTCTGCTTGACCGGCTGCAAACGACGGGAGAGAGCGCCCTCGAGCTGTTGCGCGGCGATCTTCGCCTGGTAGAGCGTCTGGGAGTCGATGAGGTCACGGACGGCTTCGGCCTGGGTGAGATCGATGCGGCCGTTGAGAAAGGCGCGCATGGTGAACTCGCCAGGCTCGGCGAGGCGCGCTCCGGCGGCGACGCACAACTCGACGATGTGCCGAAGCACGACCGGAGAGCCATGGGCCGCGATCTCGATGATGTCGTCGGTCGTGTAGGAACGGGGCCCGGCGAAGTAGGTGACGACGACTTCGTCGATGCGAGTCGGGCTTCCGGCTTCCGGCTTCCGATTTCCAGTGTTTGCGTCGATGGGAACCGGTTCGATGAGTTCACCGAAGACGGCTCGTCCTGGCTCCAGATCATGTTTGAGCCGCAGCATTGGATAGGCGATTTCGCGTGCCCGCGGCCCGGAGATGCGCACCACTCCAATGCCGCCACGCCCAGGCGCTGTGGCGATAGCAACGACCGTATCGTCAAGGTTCACCGGGCGATTGTAGCGGGTGACGCTACGACTTTTTCAATCTCCGCTTTCAGCTGACCGTAGGGCAGCGCGCCGGGGTGATACATGGCAACCTTGCCCGTGCGATCGAGCAGGACCAACGTGGGCGTGGTCGAGGCTCCATACACGTCGAAATTGTATTTGCTGATGGGGACGGGCATGTCGAGCAGCCCCGAGTAGAAACGGTGGCGCACCGCGTCGATGTAGGCGAGTTCGTCACTGGGCGCCGCGTGCTCGACTTGCGCGGTATAGCCGTAGAGCCGCGTGGGGCCGAGGACGGTCAACCCATGAGGCGCAAATTCCGTCTGCAATTGGGTGATGATGGGGGCTTCGGCTTTGCAGTCTCCACACCAATGCGCCCAGAAAAAAAGCAGCACGGGAGAACCTTTCAACTGGGCGAGCACCGGCGGTTTCGAGCCGAGGAACTGCTCCTCGCGAAGCGCGGGCGCGAGTTTTCCTTCGATGGAAAGCAGGTTGAGATTCTTTTGCAGGCGGGCGCGGATCGACGTGCTGCCATAGGTGCGCAGCGCAGCCTGTAGAACCGCACTTGCCTGAGCACGCTGGCCTTGAGCCGCCAGCACTTGCGATTGGACCTCGATGGCCGCGCCCAGGGCGATCGGCAGATGCGGTTCGGCATCGAGCGGTCGCTGCTTGAGTTGATCGAGTGCGAGGGAGCTGGTTTGCTTAGCGTAAGCCGCTGCTTGATCGTAGTTGTGAGCGGCGAGGGCAGCACGCGCCATCCAAGAGTAGGCTTCGATGTATTCGGGCGTGACACCTTTGCTGCTGCGGTAGGACGCGAGGTCCGAATCGGCTGTGCTGAAATTATTCTGAGCGAGAGCGGTGCGGACATCTTCAACAATCCCTGCCCAGGCTGGAGTCACGAGTGCGATCAGAATCAGAAGTTTGCGGAAAGGCATTTGCTTAGTTATCAACCTCCATCATACTGTTATCAGATCATGTATCTTTTATGGTCCGATGGCAAATCCGGCAGCCTTGGGGCAACCGCTTGGATACTCCGTAACCCATTGATATGGCAAGTGTTTAGGTCCACGCACAACGAAATATTCTAGCTTTTTCGCGGTGTCTCCCTTACAATTTAGTTGCGTTTGATCTTTAGATTTCTTTCGCAGTATCCAGTTTCTCCGCCAACCAGCGCGTGACCTGCCTGCAGAAGAAGCCTTCCAAAGTTTCAGCGCTACATCAAAGAAAAAGGAACAAAGCAACACCATGGAAACAGGAACAGTGAAGTGGTTTAACGACGCCAAGGGTTACGGTTTCATCAGCCGCCAGAACGGCGAGGATGTATTCGTACATTTCTCCGCCATTCAGGCGAGCGGCTTCCGCAGCCTTCAGGAAGGTCAGCAGGTACAGTTTGACGTGGTCAAAGGCCCCAAGGGCTGGCAAGCCGAGAACGTGAAGGGTGCATAAACCACTTCGCTAACAATCCGGAAAGAGGGCGGCCAGAAATGGCCGCCTTTTTTTCTTTCGCAGAAGATTCATTACTGCCGCTACGGTCGCTACTGTCGTTCATTGCGTATCAGCACGACGTCAGAATCGTTGTGTCCGCGCACCATCGCCAGCCTGCTGCCGTCGGGTGACCAGTGGAAGTCGTAGATGTGTTCCGAGGTGAATGAGGTGATCTGTGTTCCCGGGGAACCGTCGAGCGGCTGCCTCCACAAGTTGTCGACACCATTCTGATGGACCACGTAAACCAACGCCTTGCCGTCGGGTGAGAGATGGCCCATCCCTGGCTCCCGTTCGAACTTAATTGGCTTGCCGACCTTGCCGGTATCGGTCGCGATGAGAGCCAAGCTCACCTCGTGACCTCCGGCGTGGTTTATGGTGGCAAAGGCAACCGTGCTGCCGTCCGGAGAAATATCGAAGGTTCCTAGATTGGGCAGGTCGGTCACTTTGTGCGGGGCCCCGCCGTCAATCGGCACTCGCATTAGATCTCCAAAATTGCCCTGGAGGTAATAGACCCACTGCCCGTCGGAAGAACAAATCGGCCTATGGTCGAGTTTCCCATTCGAGAGTTGCTTCAGATTTCCCCCAGCCGCGTCGGCGCGCCAGATGTTATAGCTGCCCTTGCCGCCACGCTGGCCATGGTCAAAAACAATGTAGCGGCCAGCGAAGCATTCAGAGGGGTCGCTGCTTGCCGAGTCGGGCTCGGTGACGAAGATGCCCTTGGCTCCCGAATCTGGGTTGACCCAGTAGAGCGTGCCGTCTTTGTCGTCGATCAACCGGCCGTCTCGCATCCAGGTGAAGTTGGTCGAACCACTCGCAGGCCCGATCTGCCGAGCGTCTCCGCCGCTGGAGGTGGCGGACATAACCGAGAGATTCCAATGCCCCTCGCTGAGTATGGTGCCCAGCAACTGGCCGTTCGACGCAACACTCAGATCGGAATAGTCGTTTGTATCGCGGGTAACCGGAATCAACCTTCCTTCTGGGTAAGAGACGAAGACGATCTGTTGTCGCGAATAGTTAGAAGAGAGGTTGCTGTCCAGAGCCAGCAGACCGTGGCCATCGGGCATCCAGGCGATAAAAGAGAAGGAGTCGGCGGAACCGAGGAACAGGCGTTGCTGGCCGGTGCTGGCGTCAACCGCCATCAATCCGGAAAAGGCCTTTTCGGAAGGCTGAAGCGCGGAACACAGAATCGTCTTGCCGTCAGGGGACCATGCGGGATTGTAGAGCGCCTGGCTGTTGGGGCCGCCGGTAAGCACCGTCTCGCCCCCGTTATCGACGGACTGCACAATCAGCTGGTACTTGCCGGGGTCGGGATTGTCGTAGCGCATGAAGGCTAACTTCCGGCCGTCGGGAGAGAACGTGATGTTCGAATCCACGTCAGCCGATAAACGTTCGGGCGTGCCGCCCAGCAACGGCGTCCGATACAAGTACTTCAGCTCCGGGTTCCCCGGTTCACTGTGCACGGAGTAAAAGTAGTTCCCGTCGGGCGAGAAGCGCAGGCCGTTGTACCAGACGTCAGCCGGAGGCTGCACTTGCGTCATGCTGTTGGTGGGGACATTTCGAAGCCAGAGACTGGCCAGACCGTTGTCGGTCTTGGCCCGCACTAGGCTCAGAATATATTTGCCGTCGGGCGAGAGTGCTGCATCGGCCGCGTCGCCGGTTTCCGTCACCTTGGTGACAGAGAAATTCGAGAATGGCTGCGCACGATTGCGCGAGAGCAGCGAGTAAACGCCGTAACCGGCGGCGAGCAGAACGATGAGGGCGAGGAAGGCAGCGAGGCCAGTCCCAAGCTTGTGGCGGCTGACCGCGGCAACTGCTGCGGAAGCTTGACTGGAAGTCTGCGAAGAAACGGCGGCGGGCAATCCTCCGGCGGTAACACCCAACCAACTGTCACTGGCGGCTGCAGCAACTGAGGCCGATCCCGAGGACGCAGCTTGCGCGGGCTTGCGACCAGATTCCGTGTCGCGCTTCAGCCGCTTCAGGTCGCCACGCAGATCCGCAGCCGACTGGTAGCGCAGGTCGCGATCCTGTTCTAAAGCCTTCGCAATAATCTCCTCTAGTTTCGGCGGCAGGGTGGTGTTCAGTTGGAGCGCCGGGACGGGATCAAGTTCAAGGATGGCGTGGAAGACTACCGCTGAAGTAGCGCCCGAAAAAGGCAAGCGGCCGGTTGCCATCTGGTAAATTACAGCCCCCAGCGAGAACAAGTCTGTGCGGGGATCGAGTTCGAAGCCACGCGCCTGCTCCGGAGACATGTAGGCGATGGTACCGACGGTTGCGCCCGGGCTAGTCAGATGCGCAGGATGGGGATCGTCCTGTGTAGCTCCGATGGTCTCCATCGCCGCCTCGGGATGCGCCAGCTTGGCTAGGCCGAAATCGAGCACTTTCACCGGTCCGCGCTTGGTGACAAAGATATTCGCCGGCTTGATGTCGCGATGGATAATGCCCTTGGTGTGAGCCGCGTCGAGCGCATCTGCCAACTGAATGCCCCAGTCCAGCAAGCGATCCAGGGGCAGCCCTCCGGGGCCCAGCCGCCGATCCAGGGTATCGCCCTCCAGCAACTCCATTGCGATAAACGATTGGTCGTCTACCCGCTCGACCGCATAAATCGTGCAGATGTTGGGATGGTTTAGGGCTGAAGCGGTGCGGGCCTCAAGGAGAAAGCGATCCAGGGCATTTTGATCGCGGGAAGTCTGCGGGGGCAGAAACTTGAGCGCAACCCGGCGTCCCAAGTCGAGGTCTTGCGCTTCGTAAACAATTCCCATCCCGCCACTGCCGAGCTGGCCTGTGATGCGGTAATGCGAGATGGTCTGGCCGATCATACGATGGTTACCTAAGATTCTTTGTTTGCAACACGATGTACCTTGACTTGTACCCTAATCTCGGGGATACTGGGGTTGTCAAGGGAAGGGCGAACATGATCGTTATCGAGACCAACGGCGGGTTCCACCTGAAGGGATACAGTTCCGTGTCCTTCAAGACTGGTGAGCCGCTTCAGAAATTTAAGCCCGATGGGACTCCCCTCCGTGTCCAGCAATCCGCGCTCATCGCTCGAAAAAATGAACAGTATCCCAGTAAGAGTCACTGGCGTGTTCAGGAACTCGCGGTCGCCAAGCAACGCCAGATCGCGGAATGGGAGCAAGCCTCTGCGGTCACGTCGGAACCCGCAGCGCCGAATGGGGAGATGACGGTCACGGCGTTCTACGAGGAAGTCTTCCTGCCCTGGCTGACCGAACTCGTTAAGACTGGGCAGAAATCGCATACGACTCTGGTCTCCTACAAGCGATATTGGGACACCTACCTCGCGGATCACTTCAACGGAACGAAGACCTTCAAGAACTACGAGCCATACATCGGTGCCCAATTTCTTCAGAACCTTCGGCGGGAGGATGACGACCGTCCGTACGGCCTGAATACCATCCGACACATTCATTCATCCGCCAGCGGCATCTTCGCCCGTGCAACTGAACTCGGGCATTGCAAACACAATCCCTGGCGCGAAGTAAAAGTCGGCAGTGTGCCCGTCATTGACGCCGAACAGGGGGAAGCGCTCACCGAGAAAGAAGTCGAGGCGATGATAGCGAATCTGGAAGCCGACCGCAACGGCAGGAGTGATTGGAATGTGCAACTCGCACAATGCGTCCTGGCGGTTGGCATCTGGGCGGGTCTAAGGCCGAGTGAGATCGCAGCCCTTCAATGGCAATCGGTCGATCTGGAGACGATGACTCTGACCGTTCGCAAGGCATACGTTTACGGCAAAGAAAAGCCCACGACGAAGACTGGCAAAGATCGCGTCGTACCCTTCAGGGACAAATTGACTCCAATCCTGAAGGCGTGGTGGGAGACCAACGGACGCCCTACGTCGGGCTGGGTGTTTCCGAACCGCGACGGCAATCCAGTGAACATGAATATCCTGAGTGACCGAATCATCCGCCCAAACTGCGAGACGAACAAGATGAATTGGGAGGGATACGCGTTCTATGCTCTGCGTCGTGGATGCGGAACGCTTCTCGTACACGATGGATGGAGTTGTGAAGAAGTCGCGAAGTTCTTGGGAAACTCCCCTGACGTGGTCTACAAATACTATTTCGTGGATAAAGAGAACAAGCTGGCGACGGCTGCGCGAGATAGGAGCAGGGCGAAGGCAGGTGCCAAATGACGAAGGTTATCTTTACGGAAGACAAGCACCAAGGACGCAAGCCGAAACTCACGCATGAACAGATGCGGGAACAACTTCATCGGTTCGCCAGCGATCCTAAAATCCAGACAGCGGTCAGGAGGTTGTTTGACCGCTCCTTCACTGTGAGCATAGATGAAGCGGACGATGGTCGCCCCATGCTGCGGTTCAAGGAGCAGGACTCTAACCAGAACGTCATGACGATAGCGGATGTCGCCATCTTTCTGCAGACGGATCGCGCCAGCGTCCGTCGTATGACTGGCGAACGGGCGCAACGCCGATCTCATCATCCGATCCCATTCGTCAAGATCGGGGGCAAGATGATTCGGTTCCATCGCGCCGCGATTGAAGCGTGGTGGGCTGAAATCAATGCAAGCAAGAACGGGAAGGACAATACGTCCGTGCTCTCACTACAAAAAGGACGCCGCAAGTAAGTTCGACGCTGAGGCTCTGCCCTATGGAATCTCTAAAACTCGTCTCTTGTATTCAGTTATCCCTGGAGGAAGAACTGCTGGTCGAGAATGGCATCCTGCCAGAGCGGCTCGAAGGACATAAGTCGGGCGATCAACAAGTCGGTCCAGTAAAAGACTTTTTGCAATCCAGAAAACTTCCGTGGAGTGAAACGTTCGTGTCGGTGTTTGTTCTCCTGCCCGAAGACGACACTACTTGGCTTCACGAGGCCTTTGGATATCCTTTTGAACTCAAGCTTGATCAAATTCTTCCATCTCTCGTCTTGGTTTGTTCAGACGACATTCAAAACTGCGCTTCGAACAAAAGAACTCCGAAATGTTGTGCGAATCTGACTGGCATGAACGACAGGGACAAGATTGCGATTTTGATTAAGGCGCGACGAGCATCCGATAACGCACGGGTCGAGGGCAGAATGAATCGCCGCCTCCGTCTCTCTGACGTGCTTCCCCTGACGCCGTAAAAAGGCAGCATCATTGCACCAAAGAAAAGAATGCCCCGATCTCATCACTGAGACGGGGCAATTGTGTTTACGGCATTGTTGTATTTGGTGCCAGAAAACCTTGACTCGGGTGTGATAATCGGCCCATGAATGATATTGGTTTTGACCGTTTGTCGAGCACGAAGTTCGAAGAATTCTGCTACGACCTTCTGCATGCGTCGGGTTTCGTCAACGTGGACTGGCGCAAGGGCACGGGGCTGGCGAGTTCTCCCGCCGACAAGGGTCGCGACATCATGTGTGACCTCCCTCGCTCCGATCCCGATGGTAGCCAGCACTTCGAGAAGTATTTTGTCGATTGTAAGCACTTCAAGAAAGGTGTGCCGCCGACGGAGCTACGCAACCTACTCGCATGGGCAGAAGCGGAGCGCCCCGATGTTGTGGTGTTCGCGGTTTCTAACTTTCTCAGCAACCCAGCGAAGGACTACATCGAGACCTATAGGAAGAACAACCACCCACCTTTCAAAATCAAGTATTGGGAGAAACCACAACTGTTGCGCATGATGGCTCGAAAAATTATGCTTCAGCGCAAGTACAACCTCGCAAGCACGCCCATACGAAGCGTGAAGCGGATACTCGCGGCAGAAGATGAGATGTTCACGCGGGTCTGGTATGGGCGGAAAGGTACCGCCGAGCAATACCGTGCCAAGGGAACACCCGAGGACATCATCAAGGGAATGCTCAGGGGCAAGCGAGACGCTGAGAAAAGGTTCGGCAAGAAGAGTCTGACGGACAACATGAAAACCGATTGGGATTGGGGCTTCGTCAGCGGCAAACTGTCAGCCCTGCGCTGGGTGCTCGGCGACGAGTGGGACATGCTCGATACTTAAACGTGGCATTTCTCCTCCGACAGATTCAGGTAACAGTCAGGGCAAAGCCTGAGCGGAGAGAGCCTGCGATTGTAAAAGGTGACGCAATCTGACTTGCCGCACTGCTGGCAGTCGTGTGCGGATGCGATGCGGCGGTGATTCCCGTCATACACTCTGGGCGGGTCTTGCTGGTATTGATGTTGCTTCAAAAGCCTACTTTCTCTGCCCCTCAAACGTTCGAAGATATAACGGATCAGTGCCGCGAGTTCTCAAAAGAGCCGCGATCTGACGGTCGAGTTCTCGTGACTCCTCCTCAGGCGAGAGCGTGACAGTGGGAGTCGCAGCGGGAGCGGCAGTTCGCTCAGGTGTGGGATTGGCAGAGTGCCTGATCGTGAGATCACGAACCAATGCAATGCGAGAGGTCCCCTGTTCGAGAGTGACATCCCTATCGAAGTGATTGCGGAGATAGAAATGCATGTCCTCCGACCAGCAATCTTGTGGGATGTACAGGACCAATCGATCAATTCGCCCCTCACGCGCTCTCGCAGCCTTGACGTGTGTTTTCAGATCGTCGGCCCCGATGTCGTGAGACGTACTCAGAATCAACGTGCGCGTCTCTCGGTTGAATCGAGTCACAATGCCACTATGATCCTTCGCGTCTTGAACGAGCGCAACTTTGTCGCGTTCGAAGTTGCGGTCAGCAAAGGTCTTAATCGCGGGGATGTAATCTTCAGGATCGGAGTAATTGAATTGAAACCTTCCGTCGGCATTCAACATGAGACCCCCTGACACAGCGAACATTTGGGATTCACAAGGCCCCGTTTTACGTGCCAGCGAATATGGGTATTCTTTTCTGCGCGAATTTTTGCCTGTCGAACCCATCTGGCGCGGACATCAGGATCGCTCCACATCTTCGTGACCATAGCTGATATCTGTCCGCTGTTGCGGTTTTGTTCACCTTGAATTCTCCCACCTTTACAGCAGGACTCCGATGTGCGCATGTGCCGCACTTGCCCAGAGGCAACAGCGAGCGTTCCGCTGCGTTTTCCATTCTCGCGCAGTCGCGTCAAGTCTTTCTCAGACGGAACCCATCCCGCTCTGCCATCGCCGCCTGGAGTCAGGTTGTAACCTATCCCGCTCTCACGCGTGCGTAGCAAGCGAATCATCAAGACTTCCCAGTCGTTCAACTCAGTCTCGGTCGCGATGTCGAACTGAAGCGGCATCAATTCGTCGATTACGAAGTTCTCTGCGCCGTGCTTGCGGATCGCTGCGTGTAGGTGTGGACATCTCAGCAATCCTCGTCGAACAATCGACAAATGCTGCGACCACCGCTCTGAAATCGTATGAGTTGTTTTTCCGACATATCGCTTACCATTGATCAGGTTGGTGATCAGATATCCAATCATGATTACTCCCTGTTTCGATGAGGTCGAGGCCCTGGTCGATATCCCGCGATCCGCAACTTCTCATCCGCTTTCTTTAATTCAGCAGCGACTTCATCGGCGGTGAGTGGGGCCGTTGGTTCTGGCGCAACGGGATCGGGCTTGCCCATCGCCGCGAGCCGAGCAAGTTCATCCTCTGACAGAGGCTTCTTGCGCGATTCATAGAGCGCAAGAGCGGAGACTTCCAGGTCGCTCGGCGCGAGTTTCGGCATCGGTACTGCCAATTCGTCGTTCATAATTCCTCCTAATTCAAGACTCGAATCACTTTGATCGTGGGATCGTTGCGCATGAACGCCGCCATCAGACGATGATTCCCGTCGCGCACGTCGATCCCATGAACGCGGATCGGCGGTGCGGTCTCTCCTGGCATGTTCGCGTAACGGCGAGCGCGATCTGGATCAATCGGGTTACTGAAGGTCAGTTCGGCGATGCGGACTGTTTCGATCTTCGGGGGTGTGACGTGGTGCGTATCGGCCCACTCAACCGTCAACCCGTCGGCGGCGTACTGCATAAATCCCGTTCCTCGGCGTGTACTTTATATACTCAACTCCTAGGCTCCAGATCGCGTTTCCCAAGAGCCGTATGCTTCGGGGGTGCTGGCAGTCATCCGAGCGGCCTATTCGCGCTCCTGCTATTGGCTTTTAGGGGTAGAAAATAGGCTAGGCGAGGATGTCGAGGGCAGGTTCGTAGTGAAGCCGATCTGGAAGAACGACTGCCAAGATGTCGTACCTGCCCTTGCGCTGGCAAAGTACTCGCCCTTCGGTCCCTTCAATCCCTGTACGGACTTCCACTCTAAAGAACCTTTCGCCTCTCGATGCTATGAGGTCGCATGAACTGGCAGGACTCAGGGCACGAAAAAGTTCAAATCCCCGTTCCATCAAATCAACGGACACTTTCAACTCCCCAATAGCACCAGTGGTCCCACTGCTTAAGTGGGGGTATCTCTGCATACGATTCGGATGTCTCCCGAGTTTTGCCGCAGCCTTGCAGTCGGACGAACAATAAAATCGACGGTTTACGCGTCTCCCAGTGATGGGTTGGCCACATTCTTTACAAGACAATCATCCTCCGTTCTCTAATGTAAGATTTTCAATCGCATCCTGATTGATGCCCTGAGCCGCCCTTGCCGCCGCCAAACGGCGTCCGTTGGCTTCAGCGGCCAGAATCTGGGCTGGCGTCCGCGCTTTGGCCGTCAAGTTGAGGCTGTCGCAGCATGCCAACCTCTGCGGGTTGGAATGGCTCAGCGCGATTCGCTGTTGCACCAAACCCCAGTGCCGCGAGGCATCCTTGCAAGCGTCCCTCTCCCACGGCCTGAGTTCCTTATCGATGTTCCCGCGTTCAATCGCTGCAATCTCGGTATTGACGCGCTCTATGGCTTCGTCGATGGTCATGATTCTCCCCTCCTGGCGATCCTCCACGCATGCCTGTTTCTCAAACTTGAAAACTGGTCGGACGGCCAAACACGGGGAGGAACCGTGCGGCGAAATGACCGCCCAACCATAGCTTCGAAACGCAATCTGATTTGCGATTAAGGAAGTGCCGCTGCTTCTGCAGCCGCTCTCGCAACTCCAACGTGGTGAGAATATCCCGCGTAGGCCGCTGCCAATGCGCCCAACCCTGCAACGACCCGTCTAGTGGCTTGCGCGGTCTTCGCCGCATACGCTTGCTGGAGCAACGTCTTCGCGCCTTCATCACCGAGTGCTTGCTGAAGTCGCCCACTGTCGAAGCGTTTCTGCAATCGAGTGGCGAGCACCTTCGGATTGATTTCTTCAGACTTCGTGGCCCCAGCCTCGACATCTCCCGTCGTACTCAGGCGCACGTCTCGGCTGATATCCTGCAACGCCATACTTTGCTTCCAGTGTGCGTCCGCAGTCTTGACAGCTTCAGGGTCCAGACCCTTCGTCAGTTTCAGGTCCTCAAACATCTGAGCTTGACTGGTCTCTACTTCGTTCTTCTTCTGCTGCAAGGCCTCGATTCTGTCATCGTCAACACCTTCGACAAGGTTGTCGAGTTGGTCGTCGATTTTGCCGAGGGTGTCTTTGTACCGTTGGAACCGTCCGCCCGAAGCAGCATCGAGTTGGCTGTAAATGCTCTTGCCTTTCGCCTGAACATCGTTCGCAACGTTTTGCAGAGTGTTACGAACGCTCGCGGGTTTGACAGGGGTCATATCCGTCGAGGTTTTCGGCGCTGGCGTTTCATAGACGGGCTGGCGGGGCTGACCGTTGCCAGCACGATACGATTGGTTAGCGTCAGTCTTCTTGATGGTGTCGCGAGCCTCTTCAATCGTGTCCCCGAGTCCCATCTTCTTTGCAGCGGCCTGCGGAGTCTGATTGATAACTTCCGTCGATCCGTCTGCCAATTTCGTAGTCACAGGAATCGTCTTGTCGCCGCGTGCCCACGCTTCAACAACCCGATGCCGACCGTCGGCGTTGATAACATTTCCGTTGGCGTCGTGCTCGACACTCACGGGAAATTTGTCTACGGGCGGTTCTACCGTTGGCCGAGCAGATGCAATGTCAGAACCAGCCTGCGCGGCATCGCGAACAGCGGTCTGGAGTTTCGGTTGGCCGCTTCGCACGACGTTCTTGACTGCTTGTCCAACTGGGCTATCCGCGATTGCAGAGACACCCTCGATAGCCGCACCTGTACCAGCACCAAGAGCCGTTGCTTCCGCGCCAGTCTTCAATGCTTCCGTCGTCGTTGCGCCGTGAGCCAACTGTTGAGCAGCGGTCACCGTTCCACCGCGAACAGCGGTAAGACCGTGACCAATGATTCTCGCGATCACAGGGTTTGCTTCGGCGAGTTTCGCGACCTTACTTGCGAGTCCGAGTCGTTCCGCTACCGAAAGACCCTTCAGGGCTTCATCACCAATAAAGAATTCGGCGATGCCTTCCCCAATTTTGCCGCCCATCTGCAACGTGCCTGGAGTAGCCGTGTATGCATTGTCGAGAGTTTTGACATCCTGCGGTCGAACAACTGACGGCGCGACACGGCTGATGAGTCCGCTCAAGGTGTTGACGGTGTCCCCGACGCCTTTCAGAAAACCAGTCGCGGGGTCCAGAATGCTGCGGCCTGCACGGACGTGCTGGTCAAATGCTTTCTGTTGATCACGCGGGAGAGCCGCGTATTCCGCAGGCGTCAAGTCATGAGGTTGAGTTGGGGTCGTGGCTGACGGGACCGAAGTTGAAGTCGGAACTGCATCCCACAGATTTGCACTCGACGATGAAGACGATGCTGACGGCACAGAAGTCGGAGAAGTGGGAGTCGTAGGAGCAGTCGGTGTCGTACCGACTGCGTCCCAAGGATTAGAAGACGGAGACTGCTGAGGATTCTGAGGCATGATTGCTCCTTTAGTGCGAGAGAACGTATCCGTGTTCTAGCGCCATCTCTTGCGCCTTAGCGGAATCCCCACCTGCAGCGTCTTTGAATCGCTGTGCAATTGCTTGGCCTTCAGGAGTAGACAGACTGATCGTCTGAGGCTGCAAACTATTGACCCACGATTGTGCGCGGGGCAACTGACCCGACAAAGCGGCTGCCTGACTCTTAACCCCCAACTTCGAGAAGTTGTCCACCGTCGCTTTCGAGATCAATGCGGGGAATGTGTCTCCCACGGTGTCGCGATAAGTTTCACCGAGAGCCTTCACCCGTTCATCAGCCGTCTTCGCAAAGGTCTGGAACATGGTGTACGCCGTTTGCGGAGTGATGTTACCCGCCTCGATTAACTCTGCCATCTTGTTGAGGTCTTCAGTGTGTTCTGCGTGACCTGCATTCAAGACGTTCATGTATTCTTTCATCGGGGCGATCAAGCTTGCC
>Ga0206871_10018_pt1 | contig 43547 bp, 36 predicted proteins | sample Alteio_BWOrgCont_33_FD_152627 | JGI IMG/M metagenome (GOLD analysis project Ga0206871, IMG submission 152627) | Enriched cells from forest soil in Barre Woods Harvard Forest LTER site, Petersham, Massachusetts, United States -... | ecosystem: Environmental > Terrestrial > Soil > Temperate forest >...
GAGTGTGATCTTCAGGACCAACGGGAGGTTTGAGCTTGGCCATGGCGACTCCTAAATTTGGTAACGCTTTCCTATTTAGGTAAAGCTTCGAGGGCGTCGAGGATGCCGTCCGCTCCGGGATTGACGCCGATCGGCGAGAGATGGCTCCAGGCGATGGTTCCGTTTTTGTCGATGACAAAGAGAGCGCGCTCGCTGATGCCGTCGGCGGTGCGATAGGCTCCGTAGGCGCGGGCGACCTCGCCTTTCGGCTCGAAGTCGGCAAGCAAGGGAAAACGGTAGCCGCGGGCCTGCGCGAATGCTTCGTGGCACCAGACTCCATCAACAGAGATGCCGAGCAGCTTGGCTCCATGCTTCTCGAATTCAGGAAGGATTTCGTGGTAACGACCCATCTGATCGCCGCAGACGGGGCTCCAGTCGGCGGGATGGAAGGCCAGGATCACGGGCTTGCCGCGAAGTTCGCTGAGCGTGAGCTTTTGGCCGGTGCCGAGGGTGAAGTCGGGAGCGGGGTTTCCGGCAGGCAGGATGTCGGACATGGCATTCTCCTTAAGGTATTTGGGGCTCGGGTATCTGATCGTGGATGAGGCGCCGGTTCAGAATATTCGCGGCGCGGCAAAGGTTGTAAGGCTGACCCGCGTTCACGCGAGCGGATTGTGAGCGCGCAGTTCGGCGACGATTTCCGCTGCGGCTTTGCGGGCTTCGTCGGAGCGGTCGGGCGGGAAAGAGATGGCGCCGACGCGGGCGTGTCCCCCGCCCCCGTAGCGCTCGCAGATAGTGGCGAGATTGATCATCCTGTCCGGGTCGGCCTTGGTCCAGGGGTTGGAGCCGACGGAGACCTTGGTGCGGAAGCTGGATTTCGAGAGGCCGATGGAGTAGGTGCTCTCGGGATGCAGGTAGTAAGGGATGAACTTGTTGTATCCCTCCATGGGCTGGTCGCTGATGTCGAAGTAGATGGTGCCTTCTTTCGATTCGGAGCGGTTACAGATAAGGGAGAGGGACTGCTGGTGCCGCTCGAGGAGCGGCGGCAGTAACTCGGCAACGAAGGGCTGCTTGAGAACCTCGGCGAGAGGCATTTCAGTGAGCAGCGGGATCAGGCGCGGAATAAAGGCCGGGTCCTGGGTGGATTCGATGACGAGGGTGAGCTTCATGGCGGGATCGGCCATTTCGACCGCGGCCTGCGGGCTTTCGTAGAGGGCTCCGTCGACGATGTCGGCCCAGCGGACAAGCTCGGCGACGGGCGCGGCGTCGAAGCCGAATTTTGTGGACCCGATGTGGGCGAGGAAGCTGGCGCACGAGGTATAGCCGGGGTCGTAGAAGCGGCGATTGACGTAGCTGCCGTCGGCGATACCGCGACGGTAGTCCTGCTGGTCCTCGGGGGTGAGGAAGGCGCTGAGATGGTGATCGAACCACCATGTAATTGCGGGAGACGCCGAATATTTGAAGTCGACGATGGCGTTCTCGTCGCCGGTGAAGTCAGCCTCATTAAAGAGCGCGCCAGCGCGGTGGACCAGGCCGTGGTAGGTGTAGACAGCGCCGGGCGAAATGCGCTCGCGGTGAAAGCGGGCGAAGAGCGAAGCGGAGCAGGCTCCGTCGAAACACTTGTCGTGATAGAAGACTCGGACGTTCAAAAAGAGGGCGCTCCGTAGGAAATAAATTTCGTTATCGGGAAATGACTAGCATTGCCGGGTCCGGCCCGGATGTCAAGCCGGTGCTGGCCGCACGGGGAGGAGCGCCTTGCGGCGCAAAGCTTTGCGCGGACTTCAAACGCGCGACGAGGCCGGAGCCTCGCCGCGCTCGAGGTGGCCGACGAGGGTGTTATGCACGTTTCGAGTCGGTGATTCGACGGCTGCTCAGCCCTGGGCCGTCGCACCTAGTTGCTGAAGATTCTCCTTGAGGTAGTCGTTCAGGCGATCGAAACTGCTGTTCCAGCCTGTATTGTGGCCGTCACGCATATCAAGGGAGTCGAAGAAAGCCTGATGGAAATCCATCTTCGTACGGTTGCCATCGAGTTCAGTGAACTGAATGGTGATGACGGTTTCGCGAGTAGGCTGCCCTCCCTCGCCTTCCCACGCGAATGTGTAGACGACTCGCTCGGGCGGAACGATCTCCTTGAAGACTCCGCCCTGCCAGAGGTCGGGTATTGTGCGTGCGTGCCGCCAGCTTTCAGTTTGATGGAGGCAGGCTCTCCATTTGCCTCCCGGCCGCGCGTCCTGCTCGAAGTGCGTGGCGACGAAGCCGCGCGGACCCGCCCATTGCCTGGCGTGAACAGGATTGCTGAATGCCTCGTAGACGAGTTCGCGGGGTGCGTCGAAGTCGCGAGCGATGGTGAGCTCGTAGAGTGTCGCTCCTCCGCCTATTGCCGCAACCACACCGGCGTCAATCATTCCCTCGGTTGGTCGCTGTGTGTCGGGGTTTTCTGCCCAGGGTTTCTGTGCGCTGGTGGTTCCGCTGCTTGCTGCTGACATGCTGATTCTCCTTGGGTTTCGGTTTGTCTTGAGATTTGAGTTTCTTGAGGTACTCGTCGAGCCGGTCGAAACTCTCCTCCCAATACCTGCGATACTCGTCGAGCCAATCGGCTGCGGTTTTGAGCTGGCCAGGGTTGAGCTTGCAGGGACGCCATTGGGCGTCGCGGCCGCGGGAGATGAGGCCCGCCCTTTCGAGGACTTTGAGGTGACGGGAGATGGCGGGAAGGCTGATGTCAAAGGGCTGGGCGAGCTCGTTGACGGATGTCTCGCCGAGGGCAAGCCGCGCGAGAATGGCGCGACGGGTGGGATCGGCAAGAGCGGCGAAGGTGGTGCTGAGATGATCCGACATTTGTATTTAACAGACTCGATAAATAACTAATATGTTAAATACGCTTCTGACTCAGGTCTGTCAAACCCGCGCGATCGGTGAGGCGTTGAACACGAGCCCGCCGAGTGGTTTCAGATGCGAAAAAGGTACCTGCGCGCAAGAGAATTGCCGAACCGGTGGGCCATTCTTCGCGTAGTATGGGCAGCAACCTTAAGGAGCGTTGAATTGGACGAGTTGACACCACAACCAGAGATCCCCTTGGTAACAACACCGCCTGAGCTGATCACGCCTGAGCCGCCGGCGTTGTTGCCTGCTCCACCCGAGCGCGGCCTGCGGTGGGTCTTCGTGGGCGACGAGGGCATTCGCGCCGGCTGGGGCATACTGCTGTTCGTGCTGATCTTTGTCGCGTCGGCGTTTCTGCTTGGATTCCTGGCCCGGCATCTTTTCCATCCAAAGCCCCCCCCACGCGGGTCGGCGCTGGGTCCCAAGGTGGGGCTGATTTCGGAGGCACTGCAGGCTTTTTGTGTCTTTGTGGCTACGGCGTTGATGGCGCAGATCGAGCGGCGTCCGGTATTCTCTTATGGCTATCAAGGCACGGCACGAGCGGCACGGTTCTTCTTCGGGCTGGTGTGGGGATTTGTAGCCATCTCGGCGCTGGTGCTCACGCTTTGGAAGACGGGCCTGCTGGGGTTCGACGGGCAACTGCTGCACGGCGGGGCGATGTGGAAATATGCGGCCGAGTGGGGGCTGATGTTTCTGTTCGTGGGGCTGTTTGAAGAATCGCTCACGAGAGGCTATGTGCAGTTCACGATGACTCGCGGCGTCGGCTTCTGGTGGGGCGCGCTGCTGTTTTCGTTCCTATTTGGATTTGGACACGGAAGCAACCCTGGAGAATCGCCCGTAGGTCTGTTTTCCGCGGGGGCGATCGGCCTGGTCTTCTGCCTGAGCCTCTGGTACACGGGATCGCTATGGTGGGCGGTTGGATTTCACGCGGCGTGGGACTGGGGCGAGTCGTACTTTTACGGCACTTCGGACAGCGGGATGGTTGCGCAGGGACATTTGCTGGGCGAGCATCCGGTGGGCAAGCTGTTGTGGAGCGGGGGAGCAACCGGACCGGAAGGCAGTCTGCTCGTTGTCCCGCTGGTATTGGTGATCGCGCTGGCGATGTGGCTGTGGTGGGGACGGAGGGTGACCTCTCCCTTTGCGGGCAGCGGCTGGCGGCCGGCGTGGAGCCGGAAGCAACCGGCGATTGTCGAGGCGACAGTGAGCGATACGCCATTGAGCGAAGCGGCAAGCTAGCTAAAGGCTATTGCAAAACTCAGGGCTCACAGCCTTGATTGACGCGAGTCGCTGACGCAGGCGCGTGGCAGATCTGCAGATGCGCGCATCTTTTATTTGCAAATTTCCTCAAGAAAATGCAAGGCCCAACATTTTTCCTTTGACAGATCTGATCTTACTCGACTTAATACAGTAAGATCATGATCGCCTCCACTTCCCACCAACCCTGGCTCTTTTACTTCCCTTTGGCCCAGCAAGCCGTCCTACTCAAGGACGATTTGCTCGATCCCGTCGACCCACTCCTGGACGATCCCCCCTTAGTCGAAATGGTCCGGCAGTGTCTGGCCAAACCCAGCCCCCTGTCCACGCGCACCGGGCGCGACGGTATCGCCCCCGATCGTGTGCTGCGCTGCTGCATCATGAAACACCTGAAGGGCTGGAGCTTCCGCGACCTGGAACGCGAACTCCGCAGCCACCTGGTGTACCGCCGCTTCACCCACTTCGATGCTGAGATTACGCCGGACTTCTCTCCCTTCAGCCGCACCTTTGCTCTGCTCAGTCCGGCGGTCACCCAACAGATTCATCAGCGGGTGGTGGCGGTGGCTTGCGAGCAGGGCGTCGCCCAGGGCCGCAAGTGAAGAACAGACACCACTGCCGTCGAAAGCAACAGCCACTATCCGACCGACAGCAGTTGGCTGGGGGACGGCATCCGAGTGCTCAGCCGCAGCCTCGAACGCATCGCCTGCGAGTGCCAGATCGGAGCCCTGGAAGTGGTAAATCACACGCGCGCGGTGAAACATCGTTTGTTGGAGATCAGCCGCGCCGCCAAGTGCCTCACCCAGACCAACCAACAGCGCCGGCGCGACAGTTACCAGAAGTTGCTGGCTCTGACCCGGTGGGTGGTGCGACAAGCCAGCGAAGTGATGCAACGCTGGGGAACGGGACGGATGAAAGTGGTGGGCAAACTCCTGCGGGTAGAAACACAAATCGGCCAACTGCGACACTTTGTGCCTTGGATCGAGAAGGTAATCCACCAAACCCAGCAACCGGTGTGGGGCGGAGACACCCACGTGGAGGATCAATTGTTGAGCCTGTTCGAAACCCATACCCAAGTCATTCGTAAAGGGAAAGCGCACAAGCCGGATGAGTTTGGTAGGCTGGTGCGCATTGATGAAGTGGAAAACGGCATGGTGAGCGGCTACCAGGTTCTGGAAGGTAATCCGGACGATACCACCGCCTGGGTGCCAGCCCTGAAACAACATCAGCTTGCTTCGGGCGAGCGCCGGAGATGGCCACCGGCGACCGCGGATTTTTTTCTGCCCAGAACCAGCGGGAGGCGCAAGCCCTGGGCGTGCAGAAGGTGGCGCTGCCGGGTCGCGGACGGCTATCGACCGAGCCGGCCCGGAAGCAGAAGCAGCGCTGGTTCCGACGAGCACTGCGCTGGCCGGCCGGCTGTGAAGCCATCATCGGCACCTTGAAGAACCCCTTTTCCATGTGGCGAGCTACCTATAAAGGGGATCCTGGATTTCAGCGTTACCTGGGTGGGTGTGTAATTTCCACAAATCTGTTTTCCATCGCTCCCCATCAAGCGCGTCCGAGGAGCCATGGTCAAGTCGGTTGATGCCCAACGACGTAAGCTGCTGGACAAGATGGAACGCCTGGCCGAGATCGCCATCTTCGGAACTCTGTCGGAAACCTACCGCACCTGCGGACGAGCGGGCTGCCACTGCCAGGGAGGTGGACCCAAGCATGGTCCCCACCTGAATGTGAGTTACCGCGGGGAGAAGGGGAAGACCACCGGCTACTATGTTCCCAGGGGAGCGGAGCAAGCCACGCGCCAGGGCGTTGCCGCCTGGCAACAAATGCAGCAATGTTTGCGCGAGCTGGCGGAGTTAAATAAAGACCGGAATTTGCAGCAAGCTCGCGAGGCTGATTCGCGATGAAACTATGGCTCTGTCTAACTCTCGTCTGCGTCGCATGGGTGGGTTTGTTACTCGGCCTTACTCAGGTCGTCGGCCCACTATCCGTTGCCGGTTATCGGCTCGGGATCATGGTTCGATCGAGGGAGAGAACCCGTGTCCGACGCGAAGACAGTTTCCTTCCTCATGCCCAGCATGCCATTCGATCCAGCCCGCGCTGCACCTCTCAGGTTTCTTGTTTTCGACTTTGCCTTGACTGCCCACAACATTGGTCCACCGCCTCAACCAACCCTATGGGCGATCGGAACTGATGGGGCCTTCGCTGAGTTGCCGCTCAAAGCCGGCAACTCAAAGCAACGCATCGGCCCCTTTCTCTGCAAAATTACTGGTTCAACGACCCAATTTGAAGAATTGGCGTTCTGCAACAGCCTTTAGCTAGCCGCTTCTCTGCTGACGAGATCATCGCTGACTGCTTCTTAGCCGTCCGTTCCTTCGCGTATCCGCCTGTATACTGAACAGTTCAGTCGCAGCAAAAGATGAATGCCCGCCAGCCGCGGACCGCGGCGCTCGCAGGCAGGAGCGAGTGGAAAAATCTATGAATACAAAAGTTGAAATTCCCGCCCAGGCAGATTTTGCGGGAGAGGTTCAGGAATGGATTGAGGCGTTTGACGACGTCGTCGTCGCGGAAGGCCCGGAGCAGGGCGCTGAGCTGTTGGAGGCCCTCCGGAAGCGGGCGCGGGAAGCGGGTATTACCCCGTCGAGCGAGCTGACCACCCCTTACCACAACACCATCCCCAAGCATGAAGAAGTGCCATATCCCGGCGACCGCACCCTGGAGCGGCGGGTGGAGAGCTTGATCCGGTGGAATGCGATGGCCATGGTGCATAGGCAGAACAAGAAGGATCCGGGGATCGGCGGACATCTTGCCACCTACTCGTCGCTGGCCACGCTGCTTGAAGTGGGATTCAATCACTTTTTCCACTCTACGTATGGCGATCAGCCAGGCGATTTCATTTATTTCCAGGGGCACGCTTCGCCGGGTATTTATGCGCGGGCCTACCTGCTGGGGCGGCTCGACGATCAGCGGCTGCTGCATTTTCGCCATGAGCTGAGGGGCGAGTCGGGGCTGTCTTCTTATCCGCACCCCTGGCTGATGCCGGACTTCTGGCGGTTTCCGACAGTGTCGATGGGGATCGGACCGCTGAATGCGATCTACCAGGCGCGGTTCATGCGGTATCTCGAGAATCGGAAGCTGATCGAGAAGACTCCACGAAAAATCTGGGCGTTTATAGGCGATGGCGAGACGGATGAAGTGGATACGCTCGGCGCTATCGGCGTGGCGTCTCGCGAAAAGCTGGACAACCTGGTCTTTGTGGTGAACTGCAACCTGCAACGGCTCGACGGGCCGGTGCGCGGCAACAAGCGCATCATCGACGAGCTCGAGGGCGTCTTCCGCGGTGCTGGCTGGAACGTAATCAAGGTGATCTGGGGCTCGGACTGGGACAAGCTCTTCGAGCGCGACCATACCGGGCTGCTGCTAAAGCGGATGGAAGAGTGCGTGGATGGCGACTACCAGGCATTCAAGGCCAAGGGCGGCGCGTATATCCGCAAGGAGTTCTTCGGGAAGTATCCGGAGTTGCTGGCGCTGGTCAGCGATATGACCGACGAAGAGATATGGACGCTGCATCGCGGAGGCCACGATCGCACGAAGATTTACAACGCTTATAAGCGGGCAACTGAGCACAAGGGCGCGCCGACCGTGATCCTCGCGAAAACGGTGAAGGGCTACGGCCTGGGGAGCACGCAGTCGCGCAATGCTTCGCACCAGGAAAAGAAGCTCACGGACGACGGCCTTACGGCTTTTATCAAGCAATTTAATATTCCCATTCCGGAAGAGCTGGCCAGGGAGAGCAAGCCGTATCGCCCACCGCAGGAAAGTCCGGAGATCGTGTACATGCAGGAGCGCCGCGCATCGCTGGGCGGTTACTTGCCTCGGCGCGACGTTCCGGAGCTCAACTTCAAGGCTCCAGAGCTGGATTATTTCGCAGAGTGGACAGGTGGCTCGAAGAGCCGCGAAGTTTCCACGACGATGGGTTTCGTCAGCATCCTGCGGCATCTGCTCAAAGATCCGGAGATCGGCAAGCTGATTGTGCCTATCGTTCCGGATGAAGGCCGTACTTTCGGGCTGGAGTCGGCGATTCGGCAGGTGGGCATCTACGCGCCTGAGGGGCAGAAGTACAAGCCGCACGACGTGGACATGCTGCTCTACTACCGAGAAGAGCAGGACGGGCAGATTCTCGAGGAAGGCATAACGGAAGCGGGGTCGATGGCTTCGTTCACCGCCGCCGGCACGGCATACTCGAATTATCGGGTGCCGACGATTCCCTTCTACATGTACTACTCGATGTTCGGCTTCCAGCGCGTGGGCGACATGATCTGGGCCTTCGCCGATTCGCGGGGCAAGGGCTTTCTGATGGGCGGAACGGCGGGCAGGACGACCATGCTCGGAGAGGGACTGCAGCATCAGGACGGGCACAGCCACGTGCTTGCAAGCACGGTTCCCACATGCCTGAGCTACGATCCCGCCTACGTGTATGAGCTGGCCGCCATTTTGCAGGACGGTATCCGCAGGATGTATCAGGAGGGCGACCCGGTCTTCTACTACATCACCATGTACAACGAAGACTATGCCATGCCTGCGATGCCGAACGGTGCTCAAGAGGGCATTGTGCGCGGCATTTACAAATTGAAGGCCGCACCCAAGGGCAAGGCTACGGCCCAGTTGTTCGGCAGCGGACCGATTTTGAATGAAGTGGTTCGAGCGCAGGAGATTCTGGCGCACAAGTTCGGCGTGCAGACAGATGTGTGGAGCGTGACCAGCTACACCGAGCTACGCCGGGACGCTCTTGCAATCGAGCGTTGGAATCGGCTACACCCGGCTGAGACAGAGAAGACTCCGTACATTTTGAACGCGCTCAATGGAACGAAGGGTCCGATCATTGCTGCGAGCGACTACATGAAGTCCGTCCCCGATCAGCTTGCGCCATGGCTGCTGTCGAGGCTGGTGTCGCTGGGCACGGACGGATTCGGACGAAGCGACAATCGCGAACATCTTCGCCGCCACTTCGAGGTAAACGCCGAGTCGATTGTCGCGGCTACGCTGTCAAAGCTGACACGCGACGGGAAGTACGACGCCGGCAAAGCCCAGGCAGCCTTCCTCGAACTCGGAGTCGATACGGAAACTGGCGATCCCGCGAAGCGATAATTGAATCGAGTCCAAAGGAGCGCCTGCCGTCGGAGAGCCTGTTATATGGCAACTTGCCTTCAGAAGGCGATCTATGGCTTGTTCTTTGTATAGCATCCAAGATCAAGCCGGTTAGGGGCTGAAAACGGGTTCCGGATGCTGGCGCGCGTACCGGGTCCATGCCTCATAGATTACAGATTTGCGTGGCCCAAGATCGTCCAGGGCCCAAGTTCGCCGGTTCAGTTCGTCAGCGCGTGCTTGGAGTCCCTTCCGTGCGAGGAGTTCGTTTGGGTCACCGTCAGTTTCTGTTCGTTGGGCCAGAAGAGGGAGCATCAGTTCCTTCGCTTCGTGGAAGCACAGGGCGAGCTCTTGTAAGCCCAGTTCTTGAAGCCCGGCTTCGGTTTCGACTACCAGATGCGGCTCGCCGAAGTTGCCGAAGTGCCAAGTAATACTATCGAGTGTGAGACTGATGTCCAGCCAGTGTGTCGCTGCCATGGCCCTGAGTCCTGCAGGAAGGAAAGCAAGGTTCGCCGCAAAACTGCCGTCTGAGTTGTAAGGATCACCAACGGCCCGTGCCGTCAGGATTGCCTGAATCTCCCTTATCAGCCCAGCATCATCCTTCTGCAAGGCTGGCCAATGTTGATCGTTCAGGGCTTGGTCCATAGCGTAAGTTTAAGCGAACTTTGTTTCGTTTGAAGTTACAATTAAGACGCGTGTATAAGGAATTCGTGCAGTTTCACGCTGATCTCTATCATTATCGACGCCCTCAAAAACAAATAAACGCCCACTCAGATGCTGCCGGATAATTTGCCGGCCTTGTAGTTTGTTGTCAAGCGACAGGAGTAACGATGATTTCCCGACGGACATTTCTTAACGGCGTAGCGGTTGGAGCGGCAGGAGCCGCTCTCAGCTCCACGGCGAAGAGCTACGCACAGATCGTTGGCGCCAACGAACGTCTGAACTTCGCCATCTTCGGCCTGAATGGGCGCGGCTACGCGCATCTCTCCGCACTGAAGAACAACGCCAATGCGGCGCGGGTGTCCCATGTATGCGACGTGGACCAGAAGATCATGGATAAGTTCTCGGCGGAGGCTCAGAAGGAGCTCGGCTATGCTCCGGCGACCGCCACTGATTTTCGAAAGGTGCTGGAATCGAAGGACGTAGATGTCATCACCATCGCAACGCCGGATCACTGGCATACTCCTTTGGCGGTCTACGGACTGAAGGCGGGAAAGAATGTCTATGTCGAAAAGCCTTCGAGCCATACTCCGCGTGAGGGCGAGCTGCTGGTGGAAGCGCAGAAGAAGTACGGGAAGCTGGTGCAGGTGGGCGACCAGCAGCGCTCTTCTCCGCACACGATCAAAATCGTCCAGCAGATTCACGATGGACTGATTGGCCGGGCTTATTACGCCATGGCCTGGTATGTGAATACGCGGAAATCGATGGGTATCGGCAAGGAAACAGCGGTGCCGGAATGGCTCAACTGGGAGCTGTGGCAGGGTCCAGTGCCTAGAAGCGCCTATAAGGACAACATCCACCCCTATAACTGGCATTGGCTGCGGAGATACGGGACGGGCGAGGCTCTCAACAACGGCACTCACGAGGTCGATGTCTGCCGGTGGGCGCTCAATGTGGATTATCCGCAGCGCGTGACGGCGAGCGGCGGCCGCTACCAGTGGAAGGATGACTGGCAGTTCTACGACACGCTGGTGACGGCATTTGAGTATCCGGACAAAATGATTTCGTGGGAGGGCCGAAGCTGCCAGGGGATGAAGATCTACGGGCGCGACCGCGGATCAAGCATTCTGGGAACAACGGGCTCGGTTCTGCTCGATCGCGAAGGGTACGAGGTGTACGACTGGAGCGGCAAGAAGATCGATGAGTTCAAAACGGGCCAGGAGAACTCAACGAATGATCTGATGAGCCGCGATTCGATGACGGATCTGCATTTCGCGAACCTCATTGCCGGCATTCGCACCGGCGAGCCGTTGCACTCGCCGATTGCGATTGGCAACATCAGCGTGACCATCCTTCAGCTTTCCAACATTGCCTGGATCGTGAATCGCGAGTTGAACCTGGATACAACGAACGGGCACATCAAGGACGACGCTGAGGCGATGAAGATGAGGTCGCGGGAATACCAGAAGGGTTGGGAAGTGACGGTCTAGAATCCGTTCTGCTGATCGTGGTCATTTTCGCAAGGTGAGAAATGAAGCGCTGGCTTCTCTTCGTCTTTGTCGTCGCAGCACTTTCGTCGAGCGTATGGGCGCAGCAGCAGCCCGGCACTTTGCTGGCTCCGACTCCGCCGATGGGCTGGAACAGTTGGGATTCCTACGGACTTACGATCACCGAGGCCGAGTTCAAAACCAATGTCAACTGGCTTCACCAACATCTGCAGCCGTTCGGATGGCAGTATGTCGTAGTCGACGAGGGCTGGTATCTCGCGCATCCGGAAAACGCCGACAAAAAGTCCGCCGACGAAGGCTATGTTTTATCGCCCGAGGGGCTCTACTTACCCGCGCCGAACCGCTTTCCCTCGAACGCAAACGGTCAGGGGCTGAAGCCGCTGGCCGATTACGCCCACTCACTTGGCCTCAAGTTTGGCATTCACATCATCCGCGGCATTCCGAAGGAAGCCGTCGAGAAGAACCTGCCGATCTCGGGGTCTTCATATCACGCAGCCGAAGCGGCCGACCAGACAGATCTGTGCCGCTGGAATCCGGACAATTATGGGGTGAAGGCGAACGCGGCGGGTCAGGCTTACTACGATTCGATGGCAAGGCTTTATGCAACGTGGGGCTTGGATTTCCTCAAGGTTGATTGCATCTCCCAGCCCTACGACGGGCCCGAAATCCGCATGGTCAGCGAGGCTCTCAGGAAGTCGGGGCGTCCCATCGTGCTCAGCCTGTCGCCCGGTCCCACACCGCTTGACCAGGCTGCGGATGTCCGTCAATACGCGCAGATGTGGCGAATCTCGGACGATATGTGGGATATTTGGTCGAAGAAACCGGGCGAAGAAGCCTTTCCGCAGAGCCTTCGGGGCCAGTTCGTCCTGCTCAGCAAGTGGTCGCCCCACGTCGAGCCCGGGCACTGGCCCGACGCCGATATGCTGCCACTAGGCTACCTGGGCCCGCGTCCTGGATGGGGTTCCGCCCGGAAAAGCCGCTTTAGCCTGGGCGAAGCACGAACGTTGGTTTCTCTGTGGTTGATCGCCCGCTCGCCGCTTATCCTGGGCTCGAATCTCACGCTCATGGATGCCCAGATTGAATCGCTGTTGACCAATCCCGAAGTCATCGCCGTCGACCAACACTCGACGGAAAACCACCCCGTCATCGAGACAGCCGATACCGTCATCTGGACGGCTCGCCAGAACACCATCCGTCTTGTCGCGGTGTTCAATTTGAGCGATGCGCCTGCCACAGTGACGGAGACTTGGAGTAAGCTGGGCCTCGACAGAAGCAGCTATCGCGTGCGTGATCTATGGCAGAGGGAGGAGCTTGGAACCCAGACCTCGCTCAGGGTCAGCGTGCCTCCACATGGGTCTTTCCTGCTCGGATTAAAGTAGACAACTCTGCACGATATCTTTCTGATTTTTGCTACGGAAATAGATAGAATCTGCCGGATTTTCGGACTACAATCATGCACAACAACATGCCCGAACAGAAACAACTTCGGGCACTGCTGGCTGTGCAGAATGCAAAAGCCCGCAGTGCTCTCCGCGGATATTTGCGCGCCCGCGGCGATGTGGTCGAATTGCGCCTAGGAAGGGACATCTCCGAGACGATTCGGTTGCAAAAGCCGGAGGTGATTCTGCTCGAAATTGAGGCTGGCACCAAGCTCATGGCTTCGCTTCGTGATGAATTTTGCGGGATTCCGATCGTCGCCGTCGCACCGCCGGTTGCCGATCTTGCTTTTGAGGCCGCCAAACTGGGAGCAGCTGCCCTGCTTACTCTGCCGCTCGATGAGCGGCAGATTGAGTCGCGGTTATCACCTGTGCTTCACTCATTGAGCAACAATGTTAACGAGCCCGTCGGCGTTGCGGCGAACACCGGGAGTCCGACACCAGTCACGAATGGGCCGCCCGCGGTACAAGCGCCGCCAGGCCTTTTCAACTCCTCTCCGCGAATGATGGAGATTCGCGACACCATCGAGAAGGTCGCAACGACCAATGCCACTGTGCTTATCCGTGGCGAGAGCGGCGTGGGCAAGGAAATCGCGGCGCGCCTGATCTTTTCTTTGTCCCATCGTCGAGACAAACCGTTCGTCAAAGTAAATTGCGCGGCCATTCCCCATGATTTGCTGGAGAGCGAGCTTTTCGGTTATGAGGCCGGAGCCTTCACCGGAGCGCAACGCTCCAAGCCGGGCAAGTTTGAGCTGGCCGACGGCGGGACGCTTTTTCTGGATGAAATCGGTGAAATGCACCCCGCACTGCAGGCCAAGCTGCTGCACGTGCTGCAGGATGGCGAGTTCGCCCGCCTGGGCGCCAAACGGGACACGGCTGTCGACGTGCGCGTGTTATGCGCAACCAACAAACTCCTGGAGCAGCGCGTTGTGGAAGGGCTCTTTCGGGAGGACCTCCTCTACAGGATTAATGTCGTAACGGTCCATATTCCGCCCTTGCGCGAGCGGCGTAATGAGATCTCGCTGTTCATCCACCACTTCATCGAGAAATACTCCGGCGTGTATGAGCGGACCGTCGCGCCATTCGACAGTGAAACGATGCAGGCGCTGATCCACTATCCCTGGCCCGGCAATATCCGCGAGCTTGAGAATCTGTGCAAGCGGTATGTGATCGTCGGCGACTCGACGCAGATTGTGCGCGAGCTTTTTCTGCACGCCGTCGAATCCTCGTCACCGGCAACCAAAACTGAAGGGCTGACCTCACCCACCATCGAGTTCCCTCTGAGCCGTGAGCCGTCTCTTCTGGAGATTGGGCGCCAGGCAGCCTGGCAGGCGGAACGACAGGCAATTCGGGAAATGCTCATAGAAACCCGCTGGAATCGGCGTGAGGCCGCACGAAGGTTGCGGGTGAGCTACAAGGCTCTCCTGAACAAAATCAAACTGATCGAAGAGGATGGTTCAGGGCACTCCAGTGCCCTATAGTGGTATCACAATGCCACTTCTAGATGCTCTTCAGCAACTATAAACCGGGGATTTCGCACTTAAGTAACGGCCCGCCCCCCAGGATCTTCGCCAGAAATCAGCAATTTAGCGGAGGGATTTTTGTAGGGCCAAAAGTTCGCCGTCTCGATACATCTGTTTGGCCAATTACTTGCATCAATGTAAGCAACCTTAGAGGCACCTTCAGGCGTACAGAACTAACCTTCGTGGTACATCTCTCTGTGTAACAGGTCTGCACTTGCAGACCCTCTTCAAATAAATCCCGAGTAATTACCCCTCCCTAATGCCTCTTGAGCGGGCCCGCTGGAAAGCGGGCCCATTCGCTCCTCGTCCTGATATCAATCTTTCTTCCCTATCGTGTCCGCGAGCTTCGCAGTGGCTAGAATGAAGGGGTATGCAGAGTTCTGTATCTCCAACCGCCAAATCTTCGAAGGTTCCAGCGCCAAGGGTGCGCCGGGCACGCACTTCCAAGGACCGGGCTGAGGTCGTGCGGGTTCCTTCTTTGTCGGCGGTCGACTGGCTCCTGCATGGCTTCAGCACGCGCACCGGCGGCACGAGCAAGGCTTACCGGCCTTCGCAACGGGCGGGAGAGCTTAATCTTGGCTTCACCGCTTCGGATGATAGAACCAGCGTTGTTGCGAATCGCGAGCTATTCCTTACAGCCGTTACCGGGAACCCCCACTTCCCGATGATCACGCTACGCCAGATCCACTCGTCACTGCTTTGCCGGATAACGGCGGGTGATACGGCCCTCCACGCTGGCGGCGCAAAGGCGGATGGCATGATGACTGATGAGCCGGGCATCCTGCTCGCGATCCAGACGGCGGACTGCATCCCTGTGCTCGTGGCCGACCGGAGAAGGCGCGCTGTCGCAGGGTTTCACGCCGGCTGGCGCGGCACCTTGAAACGGATTGTCGAGAAGGGGGTGGGGCGGATGCGCCTTGCATTCGGCAGCAAACCAGAAGACCTGATAGCGGCGATCGGTCCGGGGATCGGCGCGTGTTGCTACGCGGTCGGAGACGAGGTCCTCGCGGAATTCGAATCGCAATTCTCTTACTCCGCGGAGCTCTTTTGCGAAGTGTACGACTCGGATCCAATCAGAGAGAAGTATCCGCTGCTATTTCTTACCGCGCGAGCGCCTGGCCACAGCAAGATTGGCCCCAGTCTGCATCTCGATCTGGTGGAAGCCAACCGGCGCCAGTTGCTTGACGCCGGATTGAGGGCGGATGCAATCTCGGTAGTTGGCGATTGCTCCAGTTGTCAGACTGACCGTTATTTTTCTTACCGAGCCGAACACGGATTCACCGGCCGGATGCTCTCGGCAATCGGGATTCGTTCATAGGTCATTCCTATACAGAGGCGTGCCCTTACGCGAGCACGCTCAGCCATCTTATGTTTACTCAGCCGGAATGGCAGACCTAGTCCCTTCGGCTTCATGAGGATTCACCAAGTCCCGCAGCTCCTTGCTGGGCTTGAAGTAAGGAACACGCTTTGCTGGAACTTCCACTTTCGCGCCGGTCTTCGGATTGCGACCGATGCGGGGTTTGCGCTGCCGGATCCGAAAGCTTCCGAACCCACGAATTTCGATCTTGTCGCCCGACTTGAGGGCTCCGACTACGGCATCGAAAATTGTGTCAACAATCACTTCGCCGTCGCGCCGTGTAAGGTCGCCAAGCTGGGTGACTTCCTCAACCAGTTCTGCCTTTGTCATGGTGAGCTGCGCTCCAGTCTCTAGGTTAACCCCTTTTAACCATAGTAGATGCGAGAAATTCCTGCTCAACATGAAAAGATATTTCATGCGCCGGTATTTTTTGAGTTAACCGTGGGGGAAAGGGTCAGGGAAGGACAATGACGTCTTTATGGCGTCTCAAAGGAAATGGCGACAGAGCACTCTCCCTGTCCCGCTCGCTCGCTGAGGCTACGATGCCTTCGCTTCGCTTGAATGGACGAAGGTGCGGTCCGAAGCGGCCTTGGCTCCCAATCGGATCCCATTCCTGGTCTTTTCCAGAAACAATGTCTCCGAACACCTGCCGCATAACCAATAGTGTTCCAGCCTGTGAGGTTGCCGAGGGCTATCTTCCGAGCCGGTGGGGAGAGCATCAAAAACAAAAATACGCCCCTCGCGCAGATAACGGAGCGGTTTCGCGCATTTGGGGTTCGCGCATTGATCCAACATGGGGTTCTCCGAATCGGGGCTGGCATGGCCGCCCTTGTTAACAGCTACCTACCAATTAGGTGAAGCGGAACCGCCTGTCGTTTCGCTGCCCGTGAATATATTGCTCTTTTTTTGATCCCTCTTATTACGATGCCATGCCCGAAGATTTTAGTTTTCCGGTCGAAGTTCGTCTCGCATCATGTGCCCTGCTCTTGGGCCGCAGCTCAGGATTCTGTATCGACAACCGGCCAACAACCTTGAATGTGCGAAAATAAGCAGTTCGACCCTAAGCAAATGTCATGCCTATATTGCGTTCCGCCTTTATTGCCTTGTCCCGTAACCAGCCGATTCGTCATTTCGCAGAGAGCTCTGCTCTCGGGCGACGCATGTCCTCTCGCTTTGTTGCAGGCATGGAGATTGAAGATGTCCTCAAAGCGGCCTCATCTCTAGAGACGCAGGGAATCGCGTCGACGCTCGATAGTCTGGGCGAAAACGTGAATACGCCTGAAGAGGCGCGGCATTCGGCGGATATCTATCACCGGTTGCTGGACGCGATTGAAAGCCGGCGCCTCAACGCCAACGTCAGCGTGAAGCTCACGCAGATGGGCATGGATCTGGGCCACGATCTGGCGGGCGAGATTGTCTCCGAGCTGGTGGACCACGCGGTCACGGCGAAAACGTTTGTGCGCGTGGATATGGAGGGCAGCGAATACACCCAGGCCACCATCGACCTGGTTCGCGGGTTACATCGTGTTCCTGCCAACCGGGGCCATGTGGGCATCGTTATTCAGGCTTATCTCCTGCGCAGCGAACAGGACATCGCCACGCTGACTGCAGACGGCATCCGCATCCGCCTCTGCAAAGGCGCGTACAAGGAGCCGCCGGGTGTGGCATTTCCAGAGAAGGCCGATGTAGACGCCAACTTCGTGAAGCTGACACAAACCCTTCTGACCAGCGGCGCCTATCACGGCATCGCGACGCATGATGAAGCGATGGTTTCAGCGACGAAGCAGTTCGTGCGGGAGAGCCGGATCGATCCGAAATCTTTTGAATTTCAGATGCTCTACGGGGTGCGCCGCGACCTGCAACGGGCGCTGGTGGCCGAGGGGTTCAATGTCCGGGTCTATGTTCCCTTTGGCGCGGAATGGTATCCGTACTTTATGCGGCGTCTTGCCGAACGCCCTGCGAATGTGCTCTTTATCGCGAAGAATATGCTGAAGCAGTGATCGGATCGCGGCTTTGCTTACCGGCCGAAGTATGGCTGCGGAATGGCTCCGTGGGGCTGGTATGGCTCGATAGAAAGCAAATTTCCGAGCACCGTGCGCTCCTGCGGCGAGAATTGCGACGCATAGCTGCCGGAATTGAGAAACATCTGCCGCTGCTGCGGAGGCATTTGCCGCATTTGCCGGAAGGCGCGGCGTACAGCCTGCTGACGATCCGGCGACATTTGACCAAGCGCCTGCGAGGCTCCGCGGACCTCCTGCTGGCGCCCAGGCGATAGGCGCTCGAAGTTCTCGTTGCGTGCGAGGATGCGCTGGCGCTGCTCGGGTGTCTTCTCATCCAGTGAATGCAGCCGATTGACGAGACGCTGCTGCTGGTCCGTAGGCAGATTGTGAAAGCCGGGTTCGCGGCGCAGGGCGTCTTCCTGCTGCTTCGGCGTCATATTCTGGTGGTTGTTGAACCACTCGGGAAGATGCTGCTGCCCGGGGCGGGCCGGTTGCGTATTTGGATGGTACGTTTGCGCGGGAGGGCGCGAAGACGTTGGCTCCTGTGGATGCGATGGCGCTGAATGGAATTGAGGCGCGGGCGCGGGATGAGACTGCGGCGCGCTGTGCTGGCCACCTCCATGCTGAAAACCCGCGGAATGAAAGCCGCCCCCGCGCGGGCCCAGGCCCCAACTGGAAGACGTGACGCACAACGCAAAGATCGCCGACAGGAGCGCGGAGAGCGCAGGCAGACCTGGGCTGGTCAGCCAGCCCAGGCGGCTCGCCGAATTTTGCCGTGCGCACATCGTCATATCTCTTCTAACCAAGAACTGAACCTGCCGGTTCAAACACTAACCGGCATAGAAACCTGCGTATTACCGGGGATTGCCACTATCTGTACCTGTAGCATTGCCCCTTACGGCGCGATCACAGATTATTGTTTGGCGAACCGCTGTCGGAGTCGTCGTCCTGCTGATCAAGCGTATTCAGCTGCTGAAAGACCTGTGAGTTATCGTCGAGCGACTGGAGGTCGCGAACCGCAGCCGAGGGGCTTGCAGGCTGACTTGTATTCACAAAACCGGCGTAGGTGCCTCCTCCAATCAGCAGGAGCAGAGCCAGCGCTCCAGCGGCTACAGGACGCAGGTGCATGTTCGTGCAGTAGAGCAGGCGCGAGCGCAGGCGCTCGAAGAATCCAGCCGGCTGAGCCTCGCGCTCGCTGCGCAGACGGGCGGCCATGCGCGCGTTAAAGAACAGCGACGGCTCAGGGGCGTCCCAGGCGTCGAGCGCCTGCATGGTAGCTTCGAGCGCCGCGAGTTCCTGTTTGCATTCAGCGCATTGCTCCACATGCTCACGCACCTCGGATGAAACCGACTCCCGATCGAGGAGCAGGTTCGTGAGGTTCGCTTTGGTTATCCGGCAGATCATGATATTTACCTTCTTCGGTGCTGCAAATCTTTCCTGTTATACAAAATCCTTCAGTCGGTCGCGAAGCGTCTGGTAGGCGCGGAAGAGGAGCGACTTGGTTGCCGACTCGCTCAGCTTGAGCACCTCGCCAATCTGCTTATAGTCCAATCCCTGATACTTGTGCATCAGAACGGCGGTGCGTTGCCGTTCAGGGAGCGCCATCACATGCTGGCGGATGGCGCGCATCCGCTCATCGCGGACCAATTCCTGCTCGACCGTAGCACCCGGGTCGGCCACGTCGGGAGTCGTTCCCGTCTCCGGATCAGGCTGGTCGAGGTAAACATTCTGGGCCGCCCGCTCGTGTTTCGTATCGCGCGCGTGGTTCACTCCGAGATTGGTCGCGATGCGATACAGCCAAGTGGTGAATCGAGCTTCGGCGCGATAGGTGTGCCGGGAGCGATACACGCGCAGAAAAACCTCCTGCGCCAGTTCTTCGGCCACCGCCTGATTGTGCACCATGCGGAACATAAAGTGGATGATCGGCTTATGGTACTTCTGGATCAGCAAGTCGAAGCCCGAGTCATCCCCTTCGCGTACGCGGAGCATGACCTCCGCGTCGCTCATTGCGCTCCAGTCGGCCACCGCGCGGCCACCCTCGGTCCGGCCTGGCTCGAGCTGGGCTCCCTTCAGAAGCGCGGAATCTAAGGCAATGGACGCCATATCTTCGTCAACCCCGTTTTCAGGCAGAGGTTGCGGGTCTAAGTCTATAGATTGCGAGTCTGGATCCGGCTCTGGGCCAATGATCTCTGCATCTTCCAGGTCGGGAATTGGTGCACTTTCCCAGTTGCTCTGCCCCGGTTCGTCGGATTCAGGCCCGGATGCAGAGCGATCAGGGGCCGGCAGTGGTTCGGGATGAGGCATTCTTCTCTAAAGCGATTGTATCTGTTGCCTTGAGCACCCGACTCAAGGCATTGGTCACGAGCATCTCCGATAGATGAGTGTTTAAAGCGGTTTGGCAGCCTTTGGGAGGGATGTTATTCTATGGATTGTTCCTCCCCGCCCTGGGGCGCATAACTCAGCGGTAGAGTGCCACCTTCACACGGTGGAAGTCGTAGGTTCGAATCCTGCTGCGCCCACCATGTTTTCAGATACTTACAAGCGCTTCTTCGGAGGCGCTTGTGGCGTTTTGTGGCGAATCTTCAAAACGCACTTTTTGCTCCCCTCCTCTCGCCAACATCAAGTACACCGACCGGACCATCTGTTGCACGCTCTCTGGTAGTTTTGATCCGCGCAAATAGTGAACAGCTCAGATATACGCCCTGGTTCGCTAAGGCCGGAGCCGCATGCAGCATCATTCCGACCTCGCGCTTCGTAAGCCCTAGGATCTTTGCGCTCAAGGGAAGCGGGTATCGTCGAAGAGTCTACGGCGCCTACGGCAGGGATCGGGCTTCTTCGTAGATTGTGTCTTACAAACGGTATCGCACAACCTGGTCGCCGTTTTCACGGGCTGCGGCTACAACGCGGAATCCACTCCGGCGAAAACAATATGGCGAAGTTCATTCTGCCAACATTGATGAAAGCTGCAGGTCGCGCTCACCTGGCTCAAATAATCGACCAACTTATGGGGAACCTGCCGTAACAGGCTCCCTTTTCTTTGCCATCGGCTGGCAACGATATGATAAACATCCATCGGATGGTTGATTATCATCCGCCAGATAGCTGATTAGAGAAACATGCCCGTTCGCAGCTAAGCAGCATGGAGTTCCTGTGAGCCGACTCTGGTCTCAGTAGGAACTATGTTGCTCTTCGAAAGCTTGAGGGATGGATATGGACAAGTATTCCGGCGCAAACAATCGATGCCGCTGGAGGACTAGGCAGGACTGAAGCATGCCCCGGCCGCGGTTGCGAAACGGTGCGATCGGGACGCGCCAACTTTTCCACCTCTGATGATGGAACCTCGGGGACGATCCGGTGGACTGCCGATTCGAGAACCTCGCGCCCGGCGCGAATACCGGCAATGGTGGGGTGAACTTCAACATCCACATGGATACCGACGCGCTGCGCGTAGGCGAGCCGTCGGGATAGAAAAACTCCGAGGCCGCCGATCATCGATCTTAGGCCGCCAGGCAGCCGGTTGGGTTCCGGCCCCTCGAAAGCGCCCAAGATTCCTGCCAAGTGGGACGGCATGGAGATTTCCCCAATGGGTAATGGACTGCGCCAAGAATGCGTGGGCGCCCGGGCTTCTTAGCAACGCGGCGACCGTCCTGCCGCTAAGTTCTGTCTTGTTCCTTTCCGCGTCTCGTAACGGCACGCGGATCATGGCTCGGCGGCAGTCCCTGTCAACGGCGCTGCCCGCTCCCTTCGCTTCACTCCCGTGTTGGCCGTTTCCCTCCGGTGACAGGTCCCGCTCTGGGCCGCGCTTGTTCATGCCCGCGTTACGAGATAACGCGGAAGGGACAAGACGATGTCGAGCACAGAAGAATGAGCCGGAACAAGCACGAAGGAGAATCCTCGGCGGAAATTTGCGACAGGCTTTGCCGGACTCGCGGTAGTAGTCAGAGGCAGCTCCCGACGGATCATGATTATGCGGATTTGACCCGCGAATATCAGGTTGATCAATCGTCGCCTATACCTGCCACGGCGGCTGCTGACCCTGTCCTCGTTCGAAAAAAAGACCAGCGCATCTTGACCGGTCACTACATATCAATTTCTGGGTCGGCGGTGATCCTCCCGTAATCTCAAACATCCCGCGCGAGCGAACATATCCTCCAGTCGCTGGTCGAACTTTCTCCTTGCAGATCATCCAGTTCGCCGACCTGCTGAGGAACCGCAGAGGACCAACCGCTCGCTCCATAGGTAGTACTCCGACCCATCCTGTCGCATCCGTAGTAACGAATTCCCTACGACAGGACAATAGCCCTTCGTGCGCCAGGGATCAATCCGCGCGACGGTGGCGATGGACGACATAGCGGCCGATCATCCAGCCCACGGCGCTTCCAACCAGGACATCGGACGGGAAGTGCTGGCGAGCCAAAACGCGAGTTACGCTTACACCCGTTGCGAGACCGTAGGCGATGATCTGGGTCAGCGGACCGTTATACTCCGTCGCGATGGCGGCTGCCGAGGACCAAGCGATCATTGTGTGAGTGGAAGGGAATGAGGAATTCGCGCCAACACTGGTCTGAAAGAACTTTCCGCGAGCATTGTCGAGAGTGGGCCGTTCGCGTAGGGAGACAAGCTTCATGACTTCGTCGACCACCAGGCTGTCGACCATGGCTTCGCCACCAAGGATTCCCGTCTCTGTAGCATGCTCGTCATGATGGAGGTAGCCAAGGCCGTAGATAATTGCGGGTGCGGCGACAAAACCCCCAAGCAGACCGTTCGAAGCCGTAGATGCGTCGCTATTGAGAGATGGGTCAATCAGCTTGGACGAGGACATAACCTGATGGTCGGTGGTGATGAGCACGGTAGTGGCAAGAACGAGGACCACGGGGCCTATGGCATTCGACTCGCGGATGCGGGCCGGACTTGTCCAGATAGCTTCCTGGTCCTGGAAGAAGTGGCGCGGCGTATTGCGGAGAGTGACCGGGTCGTCCTCTGACCGGATCGAGGGCGCCGGAGCGTTGGGCAATGAAGATGCGCTCTTCTGCGCGTGGACACAGATAGTGAACGCGAGAACCAATGGAACGGCAAAACGGATAGGCTTGTTAAGCAGCATCGGATTGTTCCTCAAACAGCTCACGATGGATAAAGATGCTAAATGATTGAAGACCTATGATTCGATGAACAAAACGTCAGCTAGCGTGCTGTGGGCTGCCCAATTCGGCCAGGCAACTATTTAATAGTCGAGATAGTTCTGAGCGTACTCGAGATTGAGAACGTGGTCGACCTTCGATATGGACCGAGTCAAGACAGTTCGTCCACACTGGTTGTGTCCCGGGCCCTGCGAGAATCCCCTTTGGAGATTCGTCAATCAGCGATTGAAGCTAGCTTCCGATGCTCATTGGGCAGAGCGGAAGCGAATCCTCCTTGATGACGATTCGTACATTTTCAGCGATAGGAGTAAGACATGACAGAAAAGCAAACGCTTTTATGACAAAACGTTCATCTCACATGATTCAACCTCTTCGAGATCGGAATAACCAAGCAACGGTTTGCTCTCGAAAAGAGTCAACTGAATGCACTACGATCACTTCATGCGCCTCCTGCTGGTGGAAGACGAATTGGACATTCAGACGTTGCTGTGTTGGCGCAACCAAAGGATACCTTTCTGCTCATGGGTTACATCATACTATCGAAATTCGCTGATACGATTCGAGGCAATTGGGGAAGGTTGTCCTGACGTGGAGTTTAGGGTGTCAGCCGCCGTGGTTGTGGGAAAACGGAAAACGCCTGGGCGTTCTCCGAGGCGCTCCGCGCCGTCTTTTCCATAACCGCACCCAACACTCTTGACAAAACAGAACACTCGCTGAGAGCAAGCGACGCGAACGCTATGGTTGATGAGGTTCGATCACAGGGGGGTAGTGACGATCTCTACGTCGCGCTATCCAAACAATCAGCTGAACTACGAGGAAGAACGGAACAACTAGGCCCCACACAAGTAAGAGAACTTTCATTCCTTCACCCACCCAAAAGGTTCCAAATGCCGAAAGCAGCACTCCGACGACGAACTTCAAAGCATTCTCAGGCACTCTAGAAAGCGGACGCACTGCCGCTCGCCGTGAGGATCAACCACCCAAGGTCCCGATCACAGGTAAGCCGCAGCGACTCTGGCTGAGGATGACACATGCAGCCGCAGACGGCTGGCCTGCGGAGCGCATCTGGTCGTCGGCTTTTTCGAGGAACACTGAATCGCCAAACTTGTGTGTGCGATAGTCGCCAGCGTTCAGTTCCTGGTCGATGCGGTCAAGGGTTTCATCATCGACAATGGCACTCAGCAACTCATAGACGGGCAAGCACTGCGACCGGCTTGAATTCTGGTCATCTCGTAGATCTTTCGTTGAATATGCGTCCAAACCCCTGCGTTGTCCCATCTCCTAAAATAGTGATACACCGTGCCCCAGACCGGGAACTTTCGCGGAAGCAAGCGCCATTGACAACCTGTTCGGAGTAGATAAAAGATCGCGTTCAACACCACACCAGCATTTCTTGTACGTGGCCGGCACAGGCAACATCGGCTCAATGAGCGTCCAGGCGTCATCGCTCAAATCGGTAGCGTAAACCCTTTGCGCATCCACCCCCAATGACATGCAAACGAAGATAACCAATCTCAAAAGACCTTTCAAACACCCTCTTTTAGATTAGCAAGCTAATAATCCGTTCTTCTTCGTCAGACTCAGCGTGAATACCGTCCATTCTCGATTCGATTCCTCAAGGCAGACGCTACCGCCGTGTTCTTCAGCTATTCGACGAGCCAGGGCGAGCCCAAGGCCCGTTCCGTCGGGTTTTTCTGCGCTCACGAATGGCTCGAACAACGTTCTCCGGATAGAGGCAGGTATACCGGGACCATTGTCCAGAATTGTGACGTAGATCTGTTCATCGCCTTCCGTAAGCTGGATCTTCACCTCAGGCGCGTGAGTCGAGCGTGTCGCAGCCTGACAGGCATTGAGCAGCAAGTTATATATGGCACTTTCAAGATTTATCGCATCGATGGCGGCCCCCGCTGGCGGTAACTTGCCGACCGTGATGGACACGTTCTGCCCGTCGGGATGAAACTTGACTGCCGCAACGGCTTTCTCAACAACCAAGGAAACACGCTCACGGACAAGCGGGCTTTTCCGTCCGCTACTAGCGAATTGCAGTAGTGATTCAAGGCGCTCCGTCATTGCGAGCACCGCTTCTTGAATTTCGAGCAGTAGGTCAGTCCGTGCGCTGGCACACATATTGTGGCGCTCGAGGAACTCGGCGTTAGCATAGATCGCCGTGAGCGAGTGGCGCATATCGTGGGATATCGAGCATGCCATCCTGCCGATTGCCGACATCCTATCTACTTCTTTCAGTTGGCCTTTCGCACGCAGCTGCGGCTCGTTTCGCAGATCGAGACCAACGCCATTATCAAAAATGAGACTACTGCTGCGATCTGAAATCTTTCGTTTCAAGGTGTGTTCTCACTTTTTCCCCTTGAGATCTGGAGACATAGATCGAATGACTGTCGCCTGCGACTTCGAGTGTGTGGCTCCCGGCTAGTGCGGCATACCATCGTTCGAGGTGAGGGTTGATCGTTCTATCTTTTTCGCTACTACATGCAGGGCGTAGTGATAACTGCTTTGAAGGCACGATCCATCCGCAGGCAGAGCTTTTCCGGCATCGGGCCCAGCTCCGAGAGCAGCGCCCGACCCTCCGGCGCGTCGTGGGCGTTGCCCGGAGATAGAGCAAACGTTATGGCCGTTGGAGCATTCGCGGCAACCATATGAATCTCGGTGTTCCATCCGCCGCGCGACTTGCCGATGGCTTGCGGGGGTTTTTTTTAGCGCGCCGGTCCCGTCCGGATGGACCTTCACCGAGGTCGAGTCTAGCGCGAACGCCTCGATCTTGATGCGCACGATCTGCTCCACCTGCAGCTTCTCCAACACCCGGTCGAGCACGCCGCTTTTGGCCCAGCGGTTCATCCGCACGTAGATCGTGTGCCAGTTGCGGAACCGACCGGGAAGGCCGCGCCATTTGCAGCCCTGCTCGGCCACATACAGAATCGCGTTGAGCACTTCCAAGTTGCTCAGACGCACGTTCCCCCGCTGCAAAGGCAGGGAATCTTCGATCTTCTTGTACTGCTGCTGAGTAAGTTCCATCCATAACTACTCTACCCAAGTTAGATGTCATTAGTGTGAACACGCCCTAGCAGATCGGCTACAAAGTGCTCATGCAATCGCACCCGCGGCTGGGCCGCCATGAAAGTCATAGGTCCTTGTACCTATTCACGGCGGGTCTCAAAAACCAAGGCTACCTATGCGTCATCACAACCTGTCAATGCGGAGATAGGCGGAACTACGCTAAGACGATCAATCGCATGCTTGACAAGTCCCTGCACCTCAGATGCCGAAAGGCCGAGAAACTTCGCAACCTCTGTTTCAGACGAACGGATGATCAATCTCAGCATGAATGCGAGGCGGGGGAGATCGGGCAAGCTGCCAATAGAACTCGGCTGAAAAAACTGGTTCTCATCTTCCTCTCTGCGCGCGTCCGACAGTACAGCAATTGCCTGGGTGATGAGAACGTCTCGAGCCTGACTGTAAGCGAGCGCTGGGATGGAAGATTCAAATGCAGTCACGTCGAGCTTCGTCATCGTGCGCGCGAATGTATCTTCGACGAGTTTGCCATCTGCTACGAGATACCAAACCAGCGTCGCGAATTCATCCAGGTGCTCGAGCAGCAGGAAGCACCATGATGCGCTTTTCAGTGATGGGGTAAGTAATACGGATGTCAATGAAGTTGTCATGGTTGTTACTCCTAGCTTCGTCAGGGGGAGGGCTGAAGTCTAATTGACTGCGGGGGCGTCACGCTGGACAGAACTGTTGTCCGCAGCACGGCGGTCTGCTCCTGGTTTGGAGCAGCCGAACCTCTCGAACACGTCGTTCATCGTATCCTGCACACGTGTGTTGGGGCGGTGCAGTTTGCGGGTTGCCTTCGCTATCAGCCGAGTGAGTAAATAGCGATTCGACTCATGGGCGAGAGCCATAAATGTTAAGTCAGCACGGATAGTGTTCCTCCGGAAGTCCGATCTTGGTTGCAGATGTTAACTTCGGGACTGATGATCGGCTGTGTGACGATAGCAGCCCTTTTTGAAGCGCATCATTAGGTGTAGGTATGACCAGCGATTCCTGTCGCTGCGCCTGATCTCGATGTGTGTGTGTTCGTACCTTGATCCACGGCCGCATACTGAACGCGTATATGCCGATGCAAAACAGGTTCGCGGGAATAAAGCCAAGCTGTGACGTTCGCAGTCCAATTACACAGACGATCAAGCTGTTGGCAATTGCGAGAAGAAGGCCGATCCAGGATTTTCGTGCGAGCAGTATTGTCGCTAGAACGGTGAGGAAACAAGAAAGATAGTCCAAATGGAACGTCGCAAACACCGAACCTCCAATTGAAGCGTGGCTTCATACGCCGCACAAACCAGCTCATCCGACACTTCCCGGCCGCGGGGACATAAACGGAATGACTTTCCCCCACCGTTCGTCCGGTGGCCACTTTACTGTCGGAGCAAAACGCGCTAGGGTGTCAAACTCAATTACTTTGTGCCACAGATATTCTCCACTTCTTTTAATCGCTGACCTCTGACGTATCGTCGTGCGCCGATAAGACGGTAATCACCGTCACGATTGACTTCTCTCTCAAACTGGAGCCCTACAGCGGGGCCGGTTCGTGGTTCTCTCAATCCTTTTCTCTATCCATCCACTCGCGTATGTACGCCGGACAATTCTGAAGCTTCACGCCATCCCCCTCGCACTCCTTTAGAAATCTCACTGCGTCGCGATCTGCCAGCCTTAGGTCTCGCAAATCCAGAATGATGTTTCGGTAGTCGTGGTCAAAAAGCTTCTTCAACTCCACTACGTGCTCCGCCTCCATACGCCCAATTAGGGTAAACGCGGTGAATCTCTCCCGCGCTGATCTCTCAATTCTCAAGGTCATCGGTTATCGTCGCTATGCTCTGCTTTGCCGCCGTCCCGCCAGTGACATAAGTTGAAATGCAATCCGGAGGCCACATGCAACCTATTGAAAACAGGCGCCTAGAGACCGCGGCCGCATGACGAGAATTCGGCAAGTGCCGAATTCTCGGGAATTGAAGAGAGGCGATTAACCATTACTCAGAGATAAACTTGTGTTTCTTGATCTTCAGCTGCTTGATTTTCGAGTCCAGCGTCGATCGGGGAATTCCGAGTTTCGTCGCCGCACCGTCCGGGCCAGCGACTTTCCCTTTGCATTCAGCCAATGCGGTTTCAATCATTTCTCTCTCCTGATTTTGGAGAGTATCTGGCAAAGGACTTGGCAATTCTTGCCGGGCTGGCTCCGGGCTTACCAGCCAGGATTCTTTCATCCAAAGAATATCGCCGCTGCAGAGGATCACCGATCTCTCAACGATGTTTTGCAGCTCACGGATATTTCCCGGCCAGGGATATGCTTGGCACAGTTCAAGCGTATTCATGTCGATTATGCGAATTTGCTTTCCGGCTCTCTCTGCGTAGCGCTTTACGAAGTATTCGACCAGCATCGGAATATCCTCTTTCCGTTTGCGCAGAGGAGGCATCTCAATAGGAAAAACGTTGAGCCGGTAAAACAAGTCTGCTCGAAACGTCCCCGCGGCAATGGCCGCCGTCAAGTCCCGGTTGGTCGCGGCTATGACTCGGACGTCGGTGGTAAGAACTCGATTACCCCCCACCCGCTCAAACTGGCGCTCCTGAAGCACGCGGAGCAAGGCAATTTGTGCCTCGGTGGGAAGCTCGCCGATTTCGTCCAGAAAAATGGTGCCGGAATGTGCCAGTTCAAAGCGCCCTTGACGGCGCTGCAGCGCACCGGTGAAGGCGCCTTTCTCGTGACCAAACAGCTCCGACGCAATCAAGGACGAAGGGATCGACGCGCAGTTTACGCTGATGAACGCCTGGCCCGAACGCTGTGAACGCTTGTGTATGGCGCGAGCAATCAGTTCTTTTCCTGTGCCGGTTTCGCCAGTGATCAGCACCGTGGAATCGGTGGGCGCCACTTTCACAATGTTCGAGAGCACGGTTTGCAGAGCCGCTGATGAGCCCACGATTTCCTCGAACATCGATGCTCTGTCGATCTCTTCGCGCAGCGCAACGTTCTGGTGCTGCAGTCTCTCTACCGATCGTTTGCGATCGTCGATGTCAATCGCGGGGACAACCCAACGCGTAACGCGTCCTAGCTGATCTTTTAGTGGCTTGTAATGAAGGAAAAACCAACGATACTCACCGTCATATCTAAGGAGCCGTGCTTCGATCTCAAGCGTAGATCCGTTTAAAAGTGCTTGCTTCCTTTCGCGAGCCACACGTTCCGCATCGTCTGGATGAACTAGCTCACGAATATCGCACCTCTGCCACTCTTCAAGCGTAAAACCGAGGAAGTCGAGGCTAGATTGGTTGATATACAGATGGCTTCCGTCGCCCCTTAGCACTGACAAATGTTGGGGTGCGGCGTCCAGAATCTGACGGAGCTCTGCTTCCTGCTCCCGGATTTTATCTTCCGCCTGCTTGCGCTCGGTGATATCCATAGCGGTCCCGACAAATTCTACGAGCTCGCCCGACTCGTTCAAGACAGGATGCCCGACGGCATGGATGTGCTTGATGGATCCGTCAGGAAGAACAATGCGGTAGTCCGCTTCATAATCTGTTTTCTCGATTTCGGATCTTTCAAAGAGCTCCTGAATGCGCTTCTGGTCGTCGGGATGATTTCTGCTAAGCCAAAATTCAGTGGTCGACGTATCCTCATCAGGGTTGACGCCGAATATTCGAGACACTTCCGGCGAGACTATGACTGTCCCCGATAAAACATCATGTTTCCAGCTGCCTGTTTGGCTTATTCTCTGCGCCTCAAGCAAATCCGCTTCACTGCGTCGCAGCTTCTCTTCGGCGCGCTTGCGCTCTGTCACGTCCATGTCGGTACCAACGCATTCGACAATATTTCCGGTTTCATCGAGAACCAGGTGTCCGATCCCGTGGATGTGCTTTACCGTGCCATCAGGCAGCACGATCCTGTAATCTTGTACAAGATCAGCTTTCGCGCGTAATGCCTTGTCGACTCGTTCGTTAAATCTGTCGCGATCTTCCGAGTGCACCAGTCGAAGGAACTCTTCCCGATCTGGCAGGTTGCTTTGAGGGTCTAATCCAAAAATTTGTCGCATTTCCTCGGACCAGTAAATGCACCTCTCAGTTTTAGGGTCGACGGCCCAACTGCCCGTTTTGGCTAGTCTCTGCCCCTCTGCCAGATACGCCTCGCTTCGCCGAAGAGCTTCTTCGGCACGTTTGCGCTGTGTGACGTCCTCGGACAGCGCCATTATGAATCGCGGCACCCTCTCGGTGCCAGGCACAAGCGAAACGTTGTTGCTTACCCAAATCGCACTGCCGTCCTTGCGCCGATACTTTTTCTCGATCTGAAACTGTCGTCGTTTTCCCTCCACTAACTCGGCGATGAGCGCCCAGTTCGCTTCGCGGTAGTCCTCATGGGTTATGTCCAGAAACTGAAGAGTACGCAGTTCCTCTTCCGTGTAACCCAACATTGTCTGGTAGACATGATTGGTGGCCAGAAAGCGGCCGTCCATGTCAGTCAGCGCAACGCCTACAGCAGAATTCTCAAAAACGGATCTCCACCGCTCCTCGCTTTTCCGTACGGCTTCTTCGGCCCGCTTTCTTGGGGTAACGTCGCTCACCGCCCCGACAAACTCAATGCCTCCTGATTTATCCCACGAGGCATGAGCCAAAGCGTGGACATATTTGACGGAACCGTCCGGCATCAACAAACGATATTCATGCTCAAAATTTTTCCCATCCTGCGACGCCCGCTCAACGGTCTGTTTCACGAGGGCCGCGTCTTCCGGATAGACCCGTTGGAGAAAAAGCTCCACGGTCGGTTTCGTCGTTTGGTCGTATTGGAAGATTTGAAAGGTTTCCTCTGACCAGAAGAGTTCTCCGCTTGGAATACTCCAGCCGAAACTACCGGTGTGACTGAGTCTCTGAGCTTCCGCCAAGTACGACTCGCTCTGCCTAAGCTGTCTTTCTGCGTTTTTGCGCTCGGTAATATCTCGATAAATGAGGTAGACGGCTATCTGGTCGACGCCGAGTGAAATGTTCTTTGCCACAACGGAAACGTCAAAGCGAACACCACCTTTGCGTTGTCGAGTGACTTCCAATTCAACTCTCTTCCCCGAACTGAGCACAGCCCTGTACTTGAGAGACTCATCGCGCAACTCCTCGGGCACTATTAGATCCTGAAGCCACTGTCCCGCGGCCTCCTCAGCTGTGTACCCGAAGATTCGTGTGAATTCCTTGTTGACCCGCAACACGCGATAATCTTCATCGGTCAGGATTACCGCGTCGGGAGATAGCTCAAATAACCCATCGAGCTGCTCTTTCCGCCTGTGTAGGTCCTCAGTCGCTGCCGTGAGCTCTGCAGTTCGGTCCGCGATCGCGACCTCCAGAGCCTCCTTTCGCCGTGTTACCCAGATCATGAGCATTGCAAAGGTCAGGAACACCAGCTCATAAAGAACGCGAGCGAGGCTGCTGGTTTCGTCCTCGAAGATGAAGCCGCGGATCAGCGACGAAAGCAAAACTGCCACAATACCGGGCTTCGTGCCGCCATACCAAAATGTGAGGGCGATTGCGGACAGCGCAAATGCAGCAAAGGGATGAGGCAGATTGAAGTGGCGAAACAGAAGATCCAGCAACTGAGCGGCGGCGACCGAAGCGAAAGCCAATCCATAGCGGCGCGCGAAAGACACTCCTGGCGCCGTCGACTTTCTTGCTGTAACTGAATCAGCCATGGTTCAGCCCTTCTCTAACCCCCAGATCAAGGCTACGATGCTTTCCGTACTCTTTGTTACTGCAGCTCCGTTTCAATATCTGCACAACGCGGAGTGTACTACTTCAGAGCGGCTCGTATCCCCCTTCATAGATCAGACGGTGACCTTTTTGGGCCGCGACCACTCCCATAAAGCCGTCCCGGAAAGCCGTCCCGGTCCGATAGAAATTCGCTGCTCGCTGCATTCGGGCAGACAATGGCGTCTTGGTCTGCGCCGATTCAGGCGCGAGTGACAGCTCCAGAGAGGCAGCCAAAAGCGAAACAAGCAGCCAACGCACGTGAAACCATCGGAAAAGCCTACCAAGGCCGCGTTGCTAAGTAGGACGGGGGCACAGCGCATTCCATTCAGGCCAGGAGACAGATACTCCAACAAAGACCGGATTCTCACCGACTGGATTTGCAGCTAGCTTCGCTGCACGAGGACTTACACCTCCAAGTGAGTGCGCCCTGCCGGGCGCACCAAAGAAAAAGCCCGGGACAAAGCCCGGGCCTCAAGGAGACGCACAAACTGTCAGAATGTAAATTTAAGGGCCATCTGTCCGACACGGGCCGGCTCGGAACCTGTTGAGGTAATCTGCCCCTCGCTGCCGCCGATATTGACTCCCGATGAAGAAATCTGGTTCGTTGCACCGGGAGCCGCGAAGCTCGGCTGGTTGAGGGCGTTGAACATCTCCCAGCGAAACTGCAGGGCATAGCGTTCAAACGTCCAGTTTTTGAAAAGGCCGGCGTCGGTGAAGTCCAACGGCGGCGCCTGGATGATGTTCTTACCTGTGTTTCCGAATGTGCCGGGTGCATTTTCCATAAACGCATTGATGTTGAAATAATTGTTCAACCAATGCGCTTTTCCGCCCTGTCGGGTATTGATAGACTGGCCGCTGACGACATCGGCCCTGTCTTCATCCTGCAGCGAATTGGATTCGTTGCCACCAAATCCCCCGGTGACCGAAAACGGGAAGCCGGATTGCGCAGTGACGATGGCGCTGATCTCCCATCCCCCCAACACCTGCTGCATCAGTTGATTATGACCGCGCAGACTTGGCGTGGTGTAGATGACGTTGGCCACAAATCTCAAGGGAACGTTCTCGCTGGAGATTCCGTGGCTCCACCCAAGATCAAAGGGATCGCCGAGTTGATTGGTGCCGAAGCTGATGTTTGCCGAGGAGGCCAAATCCGTGGTCCTGGACCACGAAAAGCTTGACTGAAATTGCAGGTTGTGGCTGAGCCGCCTCTCCAGGCTCACTTGCAAAGCGTTATAGTTGGCGGTGCCGTAGCTGAATGTATCGAGAATTTCCCCGAAAGCTGAGAAGGTGCTGCGGCTTCCCGCATTTGCATAAATTCCGGGATTGCGGTCGAGAATGAAGGGAGCGTGATACGTCTGACTGCCCACATAAGCGAGGCGAAGAACCATATTCTGATTGATCTGCTGCTCGACGCTGGCATTCCAACTCTGCGTCACTCCAAGCTTAAAGCCCGGATCGATGGTTGCCGGAATGCTGAGACCGGCTGCGAAGGTTGCGGTCGGAGGGGGCCTGAACGAAGAGGATGCGAAAGGCGGGAAGGGACTTACTCCTGCGGTTCCGGAAAAGCCTGCCCACGGATCGTTAAGATTCAAGGGTGACGTGCTGGTTCCCTGGAGGTTGAAGGTAGGCGCAAAGGGTGCATTATCGGCCGTATGGTTGTACTGCGAGTAGATCATCGGAGACGTAAAGAGCCCAAAACCTGCGTGAACAGACGTGTTGGGGAATCCACGAGGCTGCCAGGCCACACCGATACGCGGTTCCCAATAGCCGTAAGTTGTGCGCATTAGCCCACCGCCAATTCCCGCATCTCCGGGAAACACCAGTCCTACCGGGGCATTGGGATAGACAGTGCTCTGTTGCCCGGGAACAAACGCAGCCGACCGTCCATTTGCAATCTTTGGGGGAATGTTCGGATCCCAGCGCAGCCCTGCGGTGATCGTCAAATTCGGTTTCATGCGGTATTGATCCTGCCCGTAAAATCCAGGCTGCCAACCGGCGACATCGGCAACCTCGCCGGCTCCCTGAAACATGGAAGACAAATCTCCGAGCAGGAAATCAGCCAATCCAACGCCGGTGTACTGGCCATTGAACGCAATTACCGGCTGGGTCGGGTACTGTGTTAACTCTTCCGCGAACTGGTGCTGGATATTGGCTCCGACTGACAACGTATGTTTTCCCCAGGTCTTCGTCAGGTCGTCATAAAGTCCATAAGTAGTTCGTTCTTCCTGCGAGGGCTCATAATAGCCGACATTGAAGCCGTCGCCACTCACAGAGAAGCCCTCGACGTAGCACGAGCCGGGAAGCTCGGTGATGTTAATGTATTTCGACCAGCAGAAGGGCTGGCCATTACTGGTTGTTGCCTGCGATCCATTATGCGCGGCCAATTGAGTCCAGAAGACGGAGGCGACGTTCACCATGGTTGGACTGATGGTCCATGTGTGGCCCAAGGTTTCGTTGTAGTACTCCTCCTGTATAGAAAAGTCATAGTTATAGTTGTTGTTCATGGCCAGGAGATTCCCCGGGACATCGCCGGATGGCTGGATGAATTTCCTGATAAACGTGCGCAGAAATAGTTGTTGGCTTTGAGAGATGTCGTAGTCCAGCCTGCCGGTGCCCTCGTCGTACTGGGCAATAAATGGCGCGGAAGTGTAGTAGGTAAGACCGTTAGGTTGCTGCCCGGTGGGCAAAGCGGTAGTCGCAACGGTCACAGCTGTAGGGTTGTAACTGTGTCCCGGAAGCAGTTGGTTCGGCTTGCCGTTCACCACGCCGAAGGGGCAGATGGATGACGACCCGGAAGTGCACATGCTCTCCGCCCCGTTCGTTGACAATGCGCTGAAGTCGCCGTTGAGCATGGCGGGGGTGGGCAGGTAGGAATTGAGCTCAGTGGAGGCGGTCGCGTTGCGGGTTCCCTGATAATTTCCAAAGATGAACAGCTTGTTCTTGAAGATCGGGCCGCCCGCATATGCGCCAAACTGATTCTGGTGGAGCGGATCGACATCATGGCTGAAATAATTCTTGGCGTTGAAGATCCGATCGCGATAGAAATCGAAAAGGCCGCCGTGGACGGAGTTGGTGCCGGATTTGGTCGCAATACTGATTACCGCGCCGGGGGCGAAGCCATAAGCCGCATTGAAGTTGTTGGTTATAACGCGAAATTCCTGGGTGGCATCCGCATTGGGGAACGGAGCTGCGGTGCCGATATATGTGTCCATATTAGGAACGCCGTCCAGCAGAAAGTAGGCACTGCCCTGATTGCCCCCGTTAGCGGAGACCGGTGTTGCATCCGGGAAGGAGAAGCCGGTCTGGTTGTAAGTATTGCCGCCTGCAGTCATTCCCGGCGCCAGATAAACCAGCGTAGACGGCTGACGACCGTTCAAGGGAAGCTGAGAAACCTCAACTTCATTGATGGTTTGCCCCAACGCGCCGCTGGTGGTATTCAACACTTCGGCATTCGAGGAGACGGTAACTGTCTGCTGCACGCCGCCGGCATTCAGAACCACATTCTGCGTAGAAGGAGTGTCGACAGCGATGATGATGCCCTGCTGCAGATACGCCTGAAAGCCCGCTGCCTGAATGGTAATGCTATAGCTGCCCGGCGGTAGAGGAGCGATCCTGTACAACCCCTGGCCGGAGCTGGTGACCGTCTGGGTATGGCCGGTACCGTCGTTCTTTGCCGTAATGTTCGCGCCGGGAATCGCCGCCCCTGTAGAATCCGTAACCTGGCCGTTAAGGCTGGCGCCTACGGCCTGGCCGAACGCCCGGATTGTCGTACAGCAAAAGACCGCCAGAAGAATCACCACCATGGCATGTCTGTAACGCCGGTAATGCATACTGCCTCCTCAATTAAAAACAACGCCGGTCAGGCGCGATATCCGTTTTTGTGAAAACGGTTCCATAGTTTGACGTTGAACACCGATCCGATGCCTCACCGTACATCAGTTGTGGTCATGCACGGCCTTACCGGACTGCATTCCCTGCGCTTACACACTGAACCCGTCGCAGAAGTATCACCCCGCCACGAATACTAGTCTCCGGAATAGAAAGGTGTAATCAGACGAAAGTCGGATCGCTATTTTTATAGGAGATTCAAAGATCGTCGGCATTTTGGGATTCCCAAACGGAGCTTTCTGGAGCCGCAAGCTACAGAGGCGGCGGCCGCACATGTGTTGAGGCAAAGCTCAGAGCTTCCCCGCGCGTTATTTCGAATGTGCCGGAACAAATGGATGTCCCTGCACCTGGCCCGCTCCTTCTCTGATGGTTATCAGCCGATTCGCGGCTACGCTCCTGATTACCTCGACGCCGCCCAGAGGCCAGTGCACTTCGATCTCTGCCGTCTTCTCATTCCCCAGGCCGAAGTGGAGGCGTGGATCGTTGGCGGAAAGATAGCTGGTCTGGCTCATCATAGTTTGCGCCTGAACTTTGGCGCCATAGCGAACAAGAACCCTGGAGCCAATGGCGCTTCGATTGCTCTTGGTTCCTTCAAGGCGAACCTTCAGCCAGTTGTGAGATGGCGGCGCGTCGTTCCGCAACAGCGATGGAGGTTCGTTCTGGTTCATAATCAAAACATCCAGATCCCCATCGTTATCGAAATCGCCAAAGGCACAACCCCGGCTTACATGCGCCGACGTGATTCCGGGCCCCGCTTCCGCGCCCAGTTCGGCAAACCTTCCATTCCCGAGATTGCGAAAGACCAGCCGCGGTCCGCGTCTCGGATACTTTTCCGGATAGACGGCTTGTAATTCGGGATAGACGGTTCCGCTGGCCCAGAAGAGGTCCGGATATCCATCGTTGTCCAGATCTGCCATTGCCGTTCCCCAGCAGATGAATCGGCGTTCGCCGGCAAGATCCGCTTCACTGGTGACGTCTTCAAATTCTCCATGATCCCGGACGCGATAGAGACCGGTGGCCTGATTCATGAAATGCGTTTTCACCACATCAAGATGCCCGTCGAGGTTGTAATCGCCCACTCCGATGCCCATGCCGGCCACTTGCTGGCCGTCTCCGCTGAGCGCAAGACCGCGTATCAGTCCCTCCTCGCGAAAGGTGCCGTCATGGTTGTTCATGAGCAGCAGGCTGGGGGTGGAGTCGCACGCCACGAGAATATCCGGCCAGCCATCCTCGTCCACGTCGAAGGCCACCGCCGTCAGGCCATACGAACCGGTCAGGGCGGCGACCCCGGACTCTTTCGATACGTCCGTGAAGGTTCCATTTCCGTTGTTGCGATAGAGCGAGTGCCTGGGAAACTTCAATCCCTGGGGCCCGCAATTCACAGGAACACCTTCGAAGTTGCAGTTCGGTATCGATGAAGAAGGCATGCGCGCCAGATCGACTTCAACGTAATTCGCGACGAAGAGGTCGAGCCGGCCGTCGCGGTTGTAATCAATGAACGTGCAGCCGGTGCTGAATCGCGCCGTTGTGTCACCAAGTCCGGCAGCGGCTGTTATATCGGTGAAGGTTCCATCTCCGTTATTCCGGTACAGGCGGTGATGACCGTAATACGTAACAAAAAGGTCTTCGAATCCGTCGTTGTTGAAGTCGCCGACACAAACGCCGGTAGCCCATCCTGCATCGGCCACGCCGGCCTTCGCTGTAACGTCGGTAAACGTGCCGTCGCGGTTGTTGTGGTAAAGCCGGCTGCCGGCGCCGGCGGGGATCGCATCCAGCTGCCTGCCGCCGAGGATGAAAATATCCATCCAGCCGTCATTGTCATAGTCGAAGAAGGCACAACCCCCGCCCATAACTTCGAAAATATATGTGGCTTTATCCGGATTGCCGTAGATGATGGTTTCGGTCAGCCCGGCGGACGCGGCTACATCGGTGAAGCGGGAGAAAGGAGCCTGACCGCCGGAAGACGGAGAGAACCCCCTTGAGGAACGATCCACAAACGGCAAAGCGCATGTCATGGAAGCCGTCCGCAGCAATTGCCGTCGTGTCCACACAGGAAGCTTCGACGCGGTCACCATTGCTCCCCGGGCAGGACGTCTTCCGTATTAATGCTGCTTCTCCATGATTAATGCTGCTTCTCGGCGGCATCCAGTTGTTCGTTCAATTGCTTCGCCTTGAGATTGGCGGGATCAAGCAGCAGGGCATGGCCGACGGCATCCTTTGCCTGCTCCCATTTCGCTTCAAGATATAAGATGGCTCCCAGATTGATCCATGCATTGGCATCTCCAGGATCCGACTGCGCCGCGAGCCGGAAATGCCGTTCGGCTGATCCGGTATTGCCATCCTGGGCGTCGAGATATCCAAGCTGGTTCTGGGCCGGACCGAATTGCGGCTTCAACCGAACCGCGAGTTCCAGCGCGGCTCGCTCGCCTGTCGGGTCGCCGGTTTTATCGAGCGCCATTGCCATCTTATAGATCAGCAGGGGATCGTCAGGATCGATCGCCAAGGCATTTCGATAGAGCGTGACCGCCTGTTGCAAACGCCCCGCAGCCAGAGCCTGATCGGCCAGCGCGGCCTGGCCGGCGGCCTGAGTTTGATTGGATTGCGCCTGGAGCGACTGCCGGTACAACTGAAGGTGCTTCTGAGCCGAACCGGCCTCTCCCAGCGCCTGAAGCACATGAGCCAACTCAAAGTGAGCTTCCGGCTTGCTATAGCCGAGCTCAATTGCCTTTTGGAGCTGCTCTTTTGCAGCAGCATTCGCCTTCGTCCGCGCCAGCGAGACTCCGAGATCGAAGCGTATGTCGGGGTCTTTCGGATTCAACGCTGCCGACTGCTTAAGATAGTCGCGCGAGGCCGCGTAATCGCCCTCCTGCAACTTAAGAAAGCCGGTTAAGTACAACACTTCCCAGCTATGAGGGCTCGAAGTCAGAAGGACGCGGCTCAGCGCCTCCGCCTGCGCAGTATCGCCCGCCAGAACTAGTGTGCGGAGATACAGGACCTGCACGCTCTTATCATGCGGGTACTGGCTGGCCGCGGCCTTTACGATTTCTGTCGCCTCCTGCACGCGCATCTGAAGAATCAGCGCTCCCGCCAGCGCTTCGACCAGTGGAAGCGATGACGGGTTCTCGCGCAGCTTCGCGCGCAATAAAGCAGCAGCATCTTCGAGTAGACCCGATTTGCTATAGGCGATCGAAAGCTTCACCGCCAGAGGAATTGTCAACTGGCCCGCGGTATCCATCGGCTTCAGCAACGCGATCACAGAGCTGTAGCTTCCATCGGCGAGCAGATCCCGGCTCAGGTTATCCAGCGCGAGCGCCGAACGCGGATCGAAGGCGAGCGCCAGTCTCCACTGGGCTTCCGCGTCTGCCCTGTTCCCCGCCTGATCGAGAGCCGCGCCCAACGTCATATAAGCATCGACATTCTTCGCGTCGAGCTGAATGGATTGCTGCAGCGGCTTGATTGCATCGCCCGCCTGTCCGGCCGAGTACAGGCTCAATCCCAGCAAATAGGCGTAACGCGCGGACGTTGGGTCTATCGAGGCGGCTTGCCTGAAGGCATCGGCAGAGCAGGCATACTGATGACGTTCTCCAAACCAATTTCCCAACTCGGCATAGATTCCCGCATCGTGCCGCGTCTTTAATTGGGCCGCGATGGAGGCCGGAGGAGTGCAGGCGGACCAGGCACAGCGAGCTCCGCCAATAGCGGCGATGGCTAAAATACACGCCGGTAAAATCCTGCCTGCGGAGAAGTCGTTCATCCTTCCCGCTTTCCCGAAAAGTAATCCGCGCCTGTAGATGAGCCCTTCAGAAAACTGTCTCAGGGATTGTTTTGCGGATTCGCCGCCCGACGCCATCGGTGGTTGAGTATACGACATGGCCAATTCTTCTAACGCATCCCAGTCTGCTACCATCCCAGTCTGCCACGATCCCAGCCTGCTATGTTAATGACGTCTGCGAGTGGGCAGCCTGCACCGCTTCTATCCTCGCTTTTTTCAGAGCATCCACCGGATCTCCGGTTGGATAAAATTCCATCGCGACGAACTTACTGTATTTCAGCTCCGCAAGTTGTCTGTAGATGTTTCGATAATCGATCTCACCGCTTCCCGGCTCGTGACGTCCGGGAACATCCGCGATATGAACCAACCCCACCCAATCGATGTTATTCTCCAGCTTTTCGATCAAGTTACCGAAGCCGCGCTGTTCATGATAGAAGTCGTATAACACTTTGACGTTCTGACTACCCACCTGCCGAACAATTTCAAACCCCTGGGCAACTGTCGTCAGATAGATGGTCGGGTTCTCCAGGGCATCGATCGGCTCGATGACGATCTGGATATTTTCTTTGGAGACGAGATCGGCGGCTCGTTTGAGGTTGTCAATCGATGTTCGCTGCCGCGCTTCCGGAGTTAATCCGTCTACTCGCTTGCCGGACAGGAGAATGATCTGCGGGCATCCGAGGCGCTTCGCCGCGTCGACCTGCGCTGCCAGCTGCGTCATGAACAAGGCCGTATCGGCGGGATTCGAGAAGCCCGCCCGCACGCCGCTCATGGAATCGACGATCAGGCCCAGGGACTGGATCCGGGCCATCATCCGGCGCGTATCTTCGCTCGACCACTTTTGAAATTCGCCGACGAGTTCGACACCTTGATAGCCGGCGGCCGCGACGATTTCAAGGCAGCGCTCAAACGGCGCCTGCTTTTCCAGTGTCCACAGCATTACAGAGAATCGGAACGCATCGCCCGGGACAGCGGTCTCGGAAGCGGCGCCGCGAAGAAATGTCTGCGCCAGGGCCGCTCCGACGGCGAGTTGACTGAATTCACGACGATTCATAACACTCCACTGCGTAGATCTGCCGCAGACCTATATTGATCTATACCTGCTGTAAGGGTTGGAATCAGCGGCTCTCCTGAAGATCATGCAGATAGTCGTAATCCACTTTGGCGGCTTGCATCGCTGTCATGTCTGGAAACGGCGGCTCCTGCTCCACGTAATAATATTTCACGGCTGTCCTGGCAGCTGCCTTAAGAATCGGCCTGTAATCGATATAACCCCGGCCCAGTTCCGTGCCCTGCGGCCTGAGCTCCCGCGCCAGAGAGGTGCTTGGCCCGCTGCCTCTGACAAAATCCTTGATGTGCAGCATCTTGTAGCGCTGAGGATACTTCTTGAAGTACTGAACCGGGCTGTATCCCGCCGCGACCATCCAGCCGCAGTCAAGCTCGAAATCTACCAGAGAAGGATCGGTCTCGGCGAGCAGCACGTCATAGCCGATTTTTCCATCGCCGAGGTCTTTGAATTCAAAGTTGTGGTTATGGTATGCATACTGCAAGCCCGCTCGCTGCGCTCCTCGAGCAATGTCGTTGATGTGGGCAGCCATCTTCTTATAAGCATCGACGGTTGGCTGAGCACCCTCGCCGGGCGGAAACAGTCCGGAGCTTACGACAAAATGGACGCCGAGCGCCTGCGCATCGGCGAAGACGGGACTTAAATCCGGAGAGTTCCATTGCAGATGGGCGCTGTGGCAATTCAGGCCCGCTTTGTCGAGTTCCGCGCGGAACTGCTTCGCTGTCAGGCCGGCAAAGCCCGCGGTTTCCACTTCTGTATATCCGATCTCGCGAATCTGCTTTAAGGTGCCGCTCACATCTTTCTGTAACTCCTGCCCGACCGTATAGAGTTGAATCCCGATCGGCATTCGAGTGAGAGCGCCCCACGTTCGGCTAGGAAGCGACGGAACAAGAGAAGCGGTCGCAAGGATTGTTCCCCGCTGTAAAAATCGGCGCCGTGATATCGAAGACATGAATTCCTTTCGTTTCTTGTTCTGTCTTCGGTGACTCTCTGCCGAAGGCCAGGCCCGAATATCGATGTCCCGGCGGAGAATGCGAAAGGCTCCGCGGCGAGAACGACGGCAACACGGCGTTTCCACCCGGCCTGCTTAAAGACCTTTCTTCAGCTCCGCAATTCCCGCGCTGGACACGCTGATATCATCGTTGTCCTTTCCCCCGCTGAAGGCTGCGATGACATGCCCATTTTTTCCTCGCGCGATAACACCGCCGCTCCAGCCGAATTCGCCGGTCAGAGGCGGCCGCACATGGCTGCCGCTGTCCTTGAGTGTGTCCGCCATCTCTGCCGCTTTGGAATAAGCGATGGCCAGCAGATTCGCTCCCTTATCATTCTGCCCAGGTTCATCCTTCATCCTGCCCACCACGATCATTTTTGAACTCCAGGACTGGATGCCGTCTCCTTCAAAATAAGCCACTACCGCGACCCCGCCGACCTTCAGCTCGCCGGCGCGGTTTCTCATGGCCAGCAGCGCCTGGTCCGCCACGCGGTCAAAGTGTTTCGCCTTGGGCGGACCACTTTGATATTCCGGCTCCGTCTCCGCGGCGGAATCGCTCTTTGCTTGCAGCGGATCTGCCCGAAGAGCTGTGCTCCACAGCATCAGGGACAAAACAAGGAAAGCGGCTTTTTTCATTGAGGCTCCTCGTCGGGCAGTCCAGGCCTCACACGGCCGTACCTGCCGAATCGTCACCATGCTGCCACCGACGGGCTCGGTTGAGTTCCGGTATACGAAGAGCAGCATGGTTTTTTGATGGGCAGATATTCCATGAATTCGGCCCTCGTTCCATCCGGATCGGTGAGGTCCAGTTGGAGCTTCCCATCGACGCCAAGCACCTGCGGATTCTTGCCGGCCGCAGGCTTCCAGCCACGCTGCTCCAGCTTCGCTTGCAGATCTGCAACACTGACCACGCCGGGGGCGAAATGGTTCGCGCTGCCCAGTTGAGCGCGCGAAGGGCCGGCGGGCAGGTACAGCATGTATTCAATCCAGTCGGTTCCGTCAGGAACCTGCATCATCACCCAATCGATATCGCCCTCTTTCGCGCCGCCCTGCCAGTAAAGATGAAACCCCAGCAGGCCCTTGTAGAAATGATCGAGGGCCGCCCGGTTGCGCACCATATAACCGGCGTGCATGATGCGTGAGCTTAACCGTCTCGACGCGGACTTCGGCATCGGCGGCGGATGATTTCCCTGCTGAGTGAATTCAACCCTGTTTCCTTCAGGATCATAAACCAGAAAGCTTCGGCTCCCATCGCCTTCCACGGAGACAGCCTCCGGCACGGAAACCCCGTGAGCTCCTAGAAATCTGCGCAAGGCCTCCGCATCGCTGGTGGAAAAGCCGACACAATCCAGACGATCCGCCAGGCCCGGACGAGGAGGGGAAATCAACTCGATATACTGCGCGTGATTCGCGTAGAAGCGGACTCCCGAGGTCGCTTTGTCTGCAGGGACCATATCCCAGCCGAGCAGCGACTGATAAAACTGCTGAGATTTCGCCATATCGTCCGCATAGAGCGTGATATGCGAAATCCCGCTGATGACAGGCCGTACAGCAGAGGTGTTCTGCGCCGAAGCAAGCCCCGGAAGAAACAGCGCGAAAAAAACAGCTCTCAACATAGATACACAATCCGCTTACTGCAGTGAGCGAGCTTAATTGCCGGACATCCGTGATGAAAACGTAAGTGTCGCAGGCTTCAACCCGAATGCGGAAGCTTCCACGGTAATCGTGCCGGCTGTTGTGGTCGGGCGAATCAATCCGGTGGCGATGCCTGCCTCGGCACGCATTGGATTGGAAAGGATGTCAGTCCCGCCGATCACCGCGCCTTCCCCGCTCACGGTGAATGTCACCTGGTCGTCGCCATATGGATAGGTTGTGCCCCGCGCATCGCAAATATGCGCATAGACGCGCACCCAGTCCGATCCGTCGGCAATCATCTCCCGCCCGCAATCGTCCAGAGCCAGCGCAAGCTGGGTGGGCACTCCCGGAGCATGCAATTCATGGACGGCAACAACGGCGCCGCCCACCAGTCCTTCCGCTTTCACGTTGCCGATCGCCGTCCCCGGTGTGGCTACCCCGGTGGCAAAGAGCATGGAATGCAATTCACTGAACAGCGACAGGCGAAAAGTAAAGGGCGGATGCGGCAGATGATAGCCCGGGTCCGGCTTTTGCGTG
>Ga0206871_10016_pt1 | contig 43306 bp, 32 predicted proteins | sample Alteio_BWOrgCont_33_FD_152627 | JGI IMG/M metagenome (GOLD analysis project Ga0206871, IMG submission 152627) | Enriched cells from forest soil in Barre Woods Harvard Forest LTER site, Petersham, Massachusetts, United States -... | ecosystem: Environmental > Terrestrial > Soil > Temperate forest >...
TGGCCAACGTTGTCAGGCTGCCGAGTCGCAGCATCAACAGGAACACAGCGACCACTCCTATCGCGCCGACTTTTCTGCGGCGGTCTTTGACTGTGAGATAGGAAGACTGCATCGTGCCGCTGGGAAAATCGTAGCCGCAGTCACACCGTTCAGCGGTGTCAGGGTTGACCAGCTTGCATTTGGGGCAGTCTTTCATCTCTGTTCGGCTAGTTGTCGCGCGTTCCTGCGGTGGTGATTGGCTGCGGCGTAGCCGTTCTCATACTTTGGCCCTTGTTTACCGGCTATGTGATCCGTCCGTTTTTGGGAAGTAAGTCGCCGCATCGCGCACGCATCGTCATCTCATATGTTTTCAGTTGGTTGATCCTGGCGTGGGTCGTGTTCAAGTCGATCAAAGCCGTCATGTGCACAAGTCATCGTTCGAACGTCGGAGAGGTACTCTTGGGATTGGCAGAATAACGGAAAGTTGAAATGGCCGGGCCGACTGGATTTGAACCAGCGACCTTAGCGCCCCGCCACTCGACTCAAGCGGTATTCATCGGCCTGCGCGGTAAGTTTCTCCTGGATCTTCACCTTAACCTCACCGCTTGCGTCGCAAATGTACTCTTCTTCCACCCAAAGGTTTTGTCCATTGCCGAAACGCCGGACCGGCTGCTGTCTAAGATCGTTCGAGCCACGCAATTCAGGATCAAATGCGACTCGAATTTCTTCCCAGTTGCTGATCTCACCTTCGGGCTGATTTTCCGGACCTAATTTGGAGCATTCCAGATAACGAAAGTGACCGATATTGTGAGCTGGATGGTAAGAGCGAGCGCTCCGTAGCGGCACTTCGCCTTTTGCCGGAAGTTTTATTCCTCGTGGAAAAATCACGTCGAATATTACGTTGTTCCCGGCGTCCGCCTCGCGCCACACGCCGAAGTTCCGCGTGAATTGATCGCGAAGTGGCTTCGCTTCTTTCCCTTCGGCTCCAATTGCCAAACCGATCGCGGTAGCCGAACGCATATAGGCGGAGCGCCGCACTCTTCGTCCGAATGTTTCTTTCAATACGCGGGCAACGGGAGGCAACTCGGAACCTCCGCCCGTCAGATACAACGTATCGATGGGATACTCGGGATTGGCTGCCAATACCGTTTCCACCACGCTGCGGGACGATTCGATCAGCGGCCGGCATTTCGTATAAAACGCGTCCACGCCGATGGAAATTTCCTCCCAATCTTTTCGAACACGCCCCAGATCGATGCTGAGCTTGCGGCTGTTTGGGCTCAGCGCTTCTTTTTTCTCGCGGCATTCTTCAAACAGCAAGTACCACTCCGCCGAAGTGAGCGATTCCTCGTCGGGCTTAGGTCTTGCACCGTGTTCCAACGCGAGGAAAGCGAGAATCTCATCGAAGTCATCGCCACCCAGGTCCGGTAGACCGTCGCTTGCGATGACATCATGTTCCATATCACCCAAGGCCAAAATCGACACGTCGAAAGTCCCGCCGCCCAGGTCGTACACCAGCAGCCCGCTGCCCGCTTTCATCTTGCGGTCGGAGGTATTGACGTTGGCAAATTCCAGCGCGGCCGCCGACGGCTCGTTCATCAATCCCAGCACTTCAAAACCAGCATTGCGCGCGGCATCCTCAGTTAAAAATCGTTGGTTGGTGTTCGCGTTCGCGGGCACACCAAGCATCACTTGCAATTTGTCTTTCTTCCCGATTTTTCCGAGTGTGGATTTGTGCAAGAGCTCGCTGTGCAAGGCCGCCATCATTTCCGTTATCGCTTGCCCGATATGGATGTGATGGTTGTCGAAGACGATTTCGGTGTTCGGACCGGCCGTCTTCAAATAGCGCTTCAGCGAACGAATCAAGGTCCAGCCAGGCTTGCCCTGCATTTCCAGAGCCTGCCAGCCATAAACACGTCCGGCGTCTGAGATTGCCATCACAGACGGAAACCAGTCCTTAAAGCTTCCGTCCGAAGATTCAAAATTAACGAGGGGGTAGTTTCCGCGGTCTGCGGCTGCAACTACGATACGCGTCGTTCCAAAATCGATTCCAATTTTCACTGTATTTCTATTTTAGAACCTTGCGATTACGTGGCCAAGAGGCAAATCAGCGCCTCTGTGAATATCGCCGGCGTTGAAAGGGCGAATTGAAAAAATTTATTGATCTCGAAAGGTATTTCGGAAAAGACGAATCATTTCCGCAAACGCCTGGTCGGTCGCCTCAGGATCGAACCGCGGCCCTTCATCGCGAGTGAACGCGTGTTCGGCAGGATAGAGGATCGTCTTGTAGTGAATACCGGAACGTTTCAGCCCCTCGTCGATTGTTTCGCGTCCAGCATCAGGAACGTGAGGGTCCTTTGTCCCGAAAATCATCAAAAGTTCGCCGCGAATTTCTTTTGCGCGCGCCAGCGATCCGGCATCCGCGTCCTGGCCGAGCTTGCCGTCATGCAGTCCCGTCGCGTAGTAGCAGACCGTAGCGCGCACATCGGGTTGGAACGCGGCACGAAAAGCGAGATGACCGCCGATACAGAAACCTGTGGCGCCAATTTTTCCCGCCGCGACTTTGGGATGTCGGGAGAGCCAGTCCAAACCAGCCCGGCAATCGGCATCAAAATGCGCAACCGGAGTTTTCAGGGCGTCTTGCTGGCCGCGCGCCTTCCCGGCGTCGTCAAATGGGATCACCGTTCCGGAGGGCTCAATCCGCCGATAGATTTCCGGAGCTGCGACAACAAATCCGTAGCCGGCCAGGCGAACGCACGCGCGCAGCGTCGGCGGAGTGAGCTGAAAAATGTCGGAATAGCTCCAGATGCCGGGATATTGCCCTTCGGCTTTCGGTGCGGCGACGAAGGTTCGCATCGGCGGACCCGACATCGAAATATCCACGTATTCCGTCGTGATTACCATTGTTTGCCGGCTGTGAGTCTGGCGAAGACGCCGAATTCAGTCAAGCGTCGGCGCGCTCTTGCCAGTTCGTCTTCGGTGAGGTTGGTTTCTCGCTCCTGCGAGCTTGCGTCAGCTGCGGCAGCATCCAAATCTCCGCTTCGATTCAGGCTGCATTTGAAAATTGTGGCGAGATGGAGATCGAAATCTGAAATGGTCGGGACGACTGGATTTGAACCAGCGACCTCACGCACCCCAAGCGTGCGCGCTACCAGGCTGCGCTACGTCCCGACCGGAGTAAAACGACGCCGATGAGGCGGCGTCAGGGCGAATCGAAAGCGCTCAAACCGCCGAGTCGTCAATCGAATCGAGCTCACGATCTGAATGCAGCTCGAAACGCCAAACTCGTCAGTTACAGCGCAAATCGCCCGAAAAGCAGCGGGCGACTCGGGTTTAAGGTTATCACTGTCCCCGGCGTTCGAGAAGGGTCAAGAAGCCGCGCAGGGAGTCGCGCAGGTCGAGCAGCATTTTGCGATTCAGCATCTCGGCGGCGTTTTCCGTGGGTGCATGCGGTGCGTGGGACGGAGCGGCATGCGAGGCGTGGCCGGCGTAAGCGGCGGAACCATTCGCGCCCGAATCTCCGGCGTCGCCGTGATGAGCGTGGTCCGAAGTTCCGTGAGCGGCCGCAGAGCCTGTGTCCGTTACGTATGAATCCGCGGCTCCAGCGGCTGCGGCGCGGGCCGATGGCTCGACGCCGATGGCGCCGTTGCCCTCGCGGAGGAGGCGGCGAGCGCCAGCAATGGTGAAACCTTCGTCGTAGAGGAGGCGCTTGATCCTGAAGACCATGTCGACGTCTTGCTGGCGATACATGCGGTGGCCGCTGGGACTCTTCACCGGCTCAAGCATGGGGAATTCGGTTTCCCAGTAGCGCAGCACGAATGGCTTGAGATCCGACAGGCGGCTGACTTCGCCGATGCGATACAGGCGCTCGTCGTCGATCTCGGGTTGCAGTGCGGTAGCGGTGCTCATCTTTTTCTAAATCCGCTCTCGAAATTATATTTTCCTGATCGGCGCTGGGCGCGAGCAGGTGGGCTCTCCTTCATCCTAGGCGAAATTTGCGCGGTGTCAACGGTACAGGCTTGTGGAAACCTGTCGGAGACGCGGCTTTTCGGTTGGCGACGGCAAAACTCATTTGCGCTCATAGATTACGCGGCCGTCGAAGATCGTCAGATCGACCTTCGTGTGTTGAATCTCCTCCGGCGCGATTGAGAAGATGTCGTCCGAGAGAATCACGAGATCGGCGAGTTTGCCGGGCTCGATCGAGCCTTTCACTTTTTCCTGGTGCTCGGCGAATGCGGAGCCGACCGTGTAGGCATGGACGGCTTGCGCGACGGTGATGCGCTGCTCGGGGATCCAGCCACCGGGATTTTTTCCATCCAGCGTTTGGCGCGTTGTGGCGGCGTAAATTCCCAAGACAGCGTCGAGCGGCGCGACTGACCAGTCGGATCCAAACGCGAGCGTCGCGCCGGCGTCGAGCAATGATTTCCATGCATAGCTCGAGTGAGCGCGTTCGGGACCGATCACTTTTTCCGCCCAGCGGCCATCGTCGATGGCGTGATACGGCTGCATCGAGGCGATCACGCCGAGTTTCGCGAAGCGCGGATAATCGGCGGGATGAATGTGCTGCACGTGCTCGATACGCGGGCGGCGATCGGCGGGGCCGTTGTCTTGTTCGAGTCGGGCGTAGAGATCGAGAACCGTGCGGATCGCGCGGTCGCCAATGGCGTGGATCGTGAGCTGAAGTCCGGCTTTGTCGGCGGCGCGCATCTCGCCGTAAAACTTTTCGACGTCGAGAAGATCCGGACTGGCGAGGCCGCGATTCGACGGATTGTTCGCGAACGGTTCATCCATCCACGCAGTTTCGGAGCCCAGCGCGCCGTCGGCGAACGCTTTCAGATTGCCGATGCGAAGAAGTGAGCTGCCGAAGGGCGCGACGATGCCAGGATCGGCATACATCTTCCAGTCTCGAACGCGCACGCCTTGATAAATGCGCACGGTGAGTTTGCCGGCTCGCTCGTACTTCTGGAATTCGCGGAAGACGTCGGGCTGGCTCTCGTCTTCGGGCGTGTCGGCGAGATTCTGCACGCTGGTTATGCCATGAGCCGCGGCTTCGTGGATAGCTGCTTCCATGGCTTGATCCTGCTCTGCCTCGGGCAGCGGAGGTATGACGCGCACGACGAGGGCGGTCGCGGAGTCTTTCAGCATTCCTGTTGGATTGCCGTCTTTGTCGCGGACGATTTCGCCGCCGGGAGGATCTTTCGTGCTCCGGTCGATGCCGGCGAGTTTGAGCGCGAGAGAGTTCGCTAGCGCCATGTGTCCATCGGTGCGCCACAGCAACACGGGATGATCGCCAGTTGCATCGTCGATCAGTTGGCGTGTCGGCAGGTTTGGCGGATTCCATCGCTGATGATCCCAATTACCGTTGCGGAGCCATGTGCCGGGCGCGCGCGTCTTGGCAAACTTGGCGATGCGCTCCTTGAATTCGGCAGGACTGTTCGCTGTGCCGAGTTCGACGGAGATCAGCCCGGCGCCGCCATCGAGGAAGTGAACGTGGGCGTCGTTGAAACCAGGGACCAGCAGGCGGCCGTGAAGGTCGATTATTTTGGTGTCTGGACCTGCGAGTTTGCGGATCGTCGAGTCGTCGCCGACGGCGATGATTTTGTTGCCGTCGAGCGCGACGGCGTGCGCGAGGGGTTGCGCGGGATTCTCGGTCCAGACTTTGCCGTTGACGAGAATCAGGCTGGCTTCTTTGGCTTGCGCTTCTTGGGCTTGCGTCACGGCGCAGCAAAAGCTCAGCGCCAAGAGGGCGAGTGCGATTCGTCGCAGGTTCATGTCTATTCGTCGAGCTCGATTGTTTCGTGTTCGCGCATGAGGCGCGGGCCGTGTTTCTTTCGTTCGGTTTCGCGGGCTTCGGCGCGCGATTCGCGACTTCCGACGCGGGTGTCGCGCTCGGCTTTGCGGAGACGCTGGACGAAGCGGATTGGCGCGCCGGGGAAATCCCATTTTTCGCGGATCTGATTTTCGAGGAAGCGCTGGTAGCTGAAGTGAAGTGGATCTTTCTGGTTCGTGAAAAGCAAAAATGTCGGCGGAGAAGTTTTCGCCTGGACGAGATAGTAGATTTTTACCGGGCGCGCTTTCGGCGTCGTGCCGCGCTGGAGATCGACTTCTTCCTTAAGCCAGCGATTGAGTTCGGGCGTCGAGATACGCTTGCGGCGGGCGGCCGCGACCTGATCGATTAACGGGAATAGTTTGCTGGCGCGGTCGCCGGTTTTTGCGGAGAGAAAAACGATCGGCGCGTAGCTGAGGAATTTGAGTTTGTCGCGGACGAGTTTTTCGTAGTCGAAGAGCAGGCGGCTTTTGTCCTGATCGCCGAAACCGTGGACACCTTGGATCGCGCCCGCGTAGGAATATTCTCGCGGACCGGATTTGTTCGAGTGGCCTTTGCCGCGATTGGCGCGACTTGCGCTGGCGCGGGCTTCGCCTGCTTTGAATTTCGCGCGGGACTGAGCGGTTGTGCTGTATTTCGCGGCGGCTTCAGCGCGTCGATCGTGGGCGTCGCGTCGTGCCTGGCCTTTGCTGGTCGCGGCGGCGCGTTCGGCGGCTTTGCGCGCGGCATCAACGGCGAGATCCCACTTGTTCATCACGATGATGACGCTGCGGCCGGATTGCTCGGCGTAGTTGGCGATTTGCGCGTCGCCTTGGGTGACGCCTTGTTCGGCGTCCACGACGAGAAGCGCGACGTCGCAGCGTTCGAGGCCGCGGCGGGCCATGACAACGCTGAGCTTTTCGGCGACGAGCGTGGTTTTACCTTTGCGGCGGATGCCGGCGGTGTCCACGAAATTGTAGAAGTGGCCTTCGTGCTCGACTTCGGTGTCCACGGAATCCATGGTGGTGCCGGGGATTGGGGAGACGATGGAGCGTTCTTCGCCGACCATGCGATTGAGGAGCGTGGATTTGCCGACGTTGGGGCGGCCGATGATGGCGACCTGGACGGGGCGGTTGGCGCTGGTGTCGGCGGAGTCGTCAGCGAGTTCGTTTTCGGCGTCGGCGTATTCGGGGTCGATGTCGGAGTCGGAGGGAGCCTCGAGATCTGAAATCTTGCCAAACTGGGGCGCAGCGTGCTGCGCCCCTACATGTTTTGTAGAGGTCGGATCGTTCGCCTTTGTAGCGGCAGCTACGCCGGACGGACTGAACTGGGCGAGGGCGGCGTCGAGCAGGTCGTCTACGCCGGTGCCGTGTTCGGCGGCGATGGGGAAGACGGGGGCGCCGATGCGATGGAAGACGGCGGCGTTGTTGACTTGGGAGTTGGCGTCGACTTTGTTGACGGCGACGACGAAGGGTTTGCCGGTGGCGCGGAGGAGACGGGCGAGTTCTTCGTCGAGGGGAGTGAGTCCGGCCTGACTGTCGACGACGAGGACGAGCAGGGAAGCTTTCTTGATGGCGATGTTGGCCTGACGCAGGATCTCCTGCGGGATGAGAGCCTTGTCGTCGGGGACGATGCCGCCGGTGTCGACGATTTCGATCTGGTGGCCGCGCCATTCGGCTTTGCCGTAGATGCGATCGCGGGTGATGCCCGGCTCGTTGGTGACGATGGAGCGGCGCGTGCCGGTCAAGCGATTAAAGAGCGTGGATTTGCCGACGTTGGGGCGGCCGACGATCACGAGAGATGGGAGCGATTTCGACATGATTGGTGGAGTAGAGACGTTAGCACGGTCGACGGAATGTTGCAGGTTTGAAGGTTCGCAGGTTACAGGTCGCAAGATCGGAAGTTGGACGTAGGAAGATCGGAGTGCGGGAGCCGGAGCCCTCCCCCAGGTTTCGCGTAAGTGCGGAATCTGCTGGGTTTGAAGTTGTTTATTTTCATATACATTTGCAAGTGCGGAATCCAAAGGACATGGAGCGGCGGACGGAGCGGGCGGAAGATGACGCCGGACCCACCCCCCCGGGGGGGTTGCGTAAGGATGTGATTTTGGGGGAGTTATCTTGCGAAATGGCGCAAGGATGTGATTCTAGGAGTTTTACTGCGGGATGGGCTGACCCTGGCACAAATAGTGAGGTTTCGCGAGGGCTGGTCGAGGCTATCACGACCCATGCTAGCATGAAGTGTTAACTATGTCAATACCAATTGTTGAGTGGTACTGTTCGAATGCGGCGCAGATGCATTCGAATGTTGTGAGGGTCTGTTCGAATGGGAGGATTTCACCACAGAGGACGCAGAGGGCACCGAGAACCCGGAGAACCGAGTGTGACCTCTCGACTGGACTAGCGACCGTTCCAGGATGACTAACGACTTCTCAAAGTCCCTTCAGCTTTATATACTCTGCTAATAAGTTGCGTCGGAGGACCCATGATCGTATTAGCGTTCGCAGGCGGAGGCGGTCTTCTCGTGGCTCTAATCGGTTTCGTTGGAACCGTTGTGGCGGCATTCATATTGAGAGGCAAGAAGGGCGGCTGATCGCCCGTTCCCGCTCTACGGCGCAGTACCTCCTGCCAGGAGAAAGTGCTGGCACCATTGGCTATAGTCTGTTGTCAAAGATGGTTAGATGAGTCCCCTTCGAGCGCTGAGATCTACGCGGCCGCCCGGCTTTGTACGCGAAACGTGAAATTTCAATTCAAGGGCAGGATCTTTGCGTCGAAGGCGATTTTTCCGCCGACGATGGTGAGGACAGATGTGGTTTTCGGCATTTCGGGAGGTGGGATTGTGAAGATGTCTTGCGACAGGACAGCGAGGTCGGCCAGCTTGCCCGGCTCCAGGGTTCCTTTTTCTTTTTCGGCGAATTCGGCATAGGCGGATGTGAGGGTGTAGGCGATCACGGCCTGTTCGCGGGTGATTGCTTCGGAAGGGCGATCGGGATGTAGTGACGCGAGCATGATGTTCAGGTAGGGATTCATCGGTCCGTCGGAACCCAGAGCTAGCGGAATGCCTGCATCTAAAAACGACTTCAGAGGCTGGGTTTTTTCCAACTTCTTACCGTGAAAAAGCTCGGGCATCACCGAGATCATGCCGAGGTGAGTGGGGTTCTCGACGTCGATAATTCCGAGTTTCTTCATTCGAGGCAGCATTTCGGCGAGGACTCCGTCGCCGTGTTCAAACCGCACGCGTTTTCCGGACCATACCTTTTCGCCGCCGGACGCTTCCATGGCGTCGAGCATCGCGGTGGCGGCCGGTGTTCCCGAAACATGCACGAGGAGCTGATCTTTGCTTTCCAGCGTCTCGCGCAGAATCGCGGCTATTTCCGGCTTCGGAAGGGACAAGCCAAGTTGAAGGACACCATCCTCGAGCGAGGTCAATCCACCGGATGCACCTGACGTGCGGGGAAGAAAGGTGTGCTCAAGCGGGACTCCATCGAGCAGCCATTTTGTGCCGGTCACGGTGGTCAAGGGAGAAGGATGCAGCGGGAGACCAGCGCCTTCCTGTAGATTGCGGCCTGCCGGCGTCGTGGGAGGAATGCGCATCACGCGGATGCGAATGGGAGTCGGAACTTTGCCGGCCAATGATATGAACCGCGCGGGCGGCGTGCCGGACATATTTTGAATCGAGGTAATTCCGAACTTCGCCGCTCGCTGAAGTTGATCTCGCAACTCGGCGACGCCATCGGCGTCGCTGGTCATCGTATCCAACACGCGATACATGTCGAACACGGCGTATTCCCGCAGTACTCCGGTTAATTTTCCGTTCGCGTCTTTCTCGTAGCGACCGCCCATCGGATCGGGCTGGCCGTCGCGAAGGCCAAGTTTCGTGAGGGCCGCGCTATTCAAAATTTCGGCGTGTCCGGTCAGCGTCATGAGCATCACCGGATTGTCGGGCGAGATTTTGTCGAGCGACTCGCGATTGCAATCGAGATTGAAAAATGTCGCTGGTCCGATTTCGCCTGAAAGGATCGCGCCTTTTGGAGCTTTCGCTGCGGCTGTTGTAAGCGCCTTCTTCACTTCATCCCACGAAGGATTCAGGCCACTTAGATCCAACTCAACTGTGTTTGCGGGTTGGATTCCCATGTGCACATGCGCGTCGTTAATGCCGGGGATGACGGTTCGACCGCCGAGATCGACGGACTTTGTGACTGGCCCAGCGAGTGATTTGATTTTTGCGGATTCGCCAATCGCAACGATGCGATCGCCGCGGATCGCAACTGCCTCGACGTACAGTTGTGCGGCATTGCTGGTGAAAATTTTGCCGTTCAACAAGATTAGATCCGGCGCAGGGGACTGAGCAGTCGCCAAACCAGCAGAAAACAATAAGGCGCAAAAATTAAGAAAAGCGACGAGATAAATCCGCATGTGTCTCCCCAAGGCTGTTGAGTCTCTGGACTCTATCACGGGGTAGTAGCCGGGCAAGACGAGGTTGGCGGCTGGTGGTGGAAGCGGGCGGTGAGCCAGGTGATGGCGGAGTTGGCGGAGTCGCGAGCGGCGAAGAGGTGGCCGACGTTGGGGAGGGAGTCGAACTGGACGGGGGTGCCGGACTGACAGAGTTTGGCGTAGTAGGCCTGAGTGACGGCGGGCAGAACGAGTTGGTCCTTGGTGCCTTGGGCGAGGAAGACGGGGATTGAGGCGGGGAGCGGGCCGGGGGAATTTTGCACGAGCAGGGCGTGCCAAGGCTCGATGTCGGAGACGTTTTTCACTTTTAGGAAAGAGCGGGTGAGGGCGCGGGAGGGGGCGCGGCGCTGGAAGACGTCGAAGAAGCGCTCGATGCATTCGTTGGCGAGGCGGTCGATGGTGGGGATGGCTTCGGGGGTGACGACGTTGTCGATGGGAGCGTTGTAGACGCGAGACCAGGACCAGAGCGTCATGGCGGTGATGTTGCGGCCGCCGTTGGTATCGAGGTCGGCGGAGAGGAGTGTGGCGAGGTCGGTGGCGGGAGCGGCTGCGGCGACGCCGACGAGTTCGAGCTCGGGAGCGTAGTCGTGGGCAAGGATGCCGGTGAAGAGAGCGGCTTGGCCGCCCTGGGAGTGGCCCCAGACGGCGAAGATTTTGCCGTCGCCTGCGCCGGGGATTTTGCGGGCGACGCGTACGGAGTCGAGGACGGCGCGAGCTTCGCTGATGCCGACGAGATAAGGATGCGGGCCGGCGGTGCCGAGGCCGGGATAGTCGGTGGCGGCGATGACAAAGCCTTGGGCGAGGAGTTCGTGAAGTCCCTGGATGGAGCGGAAGAAAACACGGGCGAGCGATGGGGCGCACTGGGCGACGATGCCGGTGGTGGGATGAGCCCAGGCGACGATGGGGCGTCCGCCGGGCGGCGGCGCTCCGGCGGGAACGATGACGACGCCGGAGACGGCGATGGGTTCGCCGTGCAGGCCTTCGGAGCGGTAGAGGACGCGGAAGGCGGAGGCGTTGTCGGGGGCGTTTTCCATTGGGGCGGAACGGATGAGGGCGCCGTTGGGGTAGGAGGCGAGGTTGAGGTCGGCGGCGGAGTAGAAATTCTTGTCGGCGGGGCTGGCGGCGGTCGTGGCTGCGTGTTTCGCGTCGGGCGAAGGATCCTGGGCGGGCTTGTGAGTGGCGGCGAAGAGAATTGAGATGAGGAGAGTCGCAGCGAGTGCGCCGGCGGTGACGACGCGTGTTGCTTGAGCGATTTTGATTTTGATTTTGTTTTTGCGTTTGCGCGAAGCGATCACGCAGTCTCCTGAATCGTCGAGATGCGACAGGGACGCGAGTCTACGACAGATCGGGGAGAGCGGGAAGATGGGAGCGCGAAGGGATGGGCGCGGCGTGCCGCGCCCTCCACGGGTGTGTTGGTTGAGAAATTCGTTGGCGCGTTGGGGGCGTCAGTTGGGTTTGGTTTTGTCTTCTACTTTTTGAGCGCCTTCGTCGGTTTTTTGAGCGGTCTTGTTGGCGGCTTTCTTTGTGCCCTTCTTGGTGGCGCTGCCGGCTTTTTTGGCGGCGTTTTTGGTGTCGTGGCCGGCGTCTTTGGCGTCCTGCTTGGCGCTGGTGTCTTTGGAGTCGTCCTGGGATTGGGCGGTGGCGGTGAGTACGCCGACGGAGCCGAAGAGCAAGAGAGTCAGGGATGCAAGAGTTGCGCGAGTTTTCATGGAGCCTCCGTTGATATCAGAGGCAGGCTAGCGAAGCGCGGGGCGATTGCGGATAAGTTGGGGGCTGTATTTTTTGGGGGAAGGGGCCGTAGGGGCGGAAGGTTGACAGTCGAAAGTTGAAGGTCGAAAGCATAAAGCAAAGCCGAGGTGTGACGGATCAATCTTGCGGACATGGGGCGCAGCGTGCTGCGCCCCTACAAAGGCGATTTGGTCAGGCGGCGCAGGATTTGTCGACGAGTTCGCGGAAGTCGCGCTCGGCGTCGCAGCGGCTGGCGTAACGGCCGTCTTCGTATTTTTCAGTGACGAGGTGGAGAAATTTTTCGACGGCGCGGCGTTCCGCGGGTTGTTTGTTGACTTTGAGTTGCGTGGCCAGGCGGCTCAGAAATTCTGTCGTTTCGAACATGATGGAGAAATTTTAAGGAGTGGGAACGAGGCGACCAATAGGACTTGGGGCCTAGGGGGAAACCTTAGAAACATTTGCGATATTTTTGCTTGGGGGATGTATCACGGGGAGAGCGGTGGCTGGTGTTTTGCGACTGGTGATTGGTGAAGCGGCGTCGAGATGACGCTGCAGAAAGCAGACTCCTCGCTTCGTTCGGGATGACAGGTTTATTGCGACGCAGGGGTTCCCACGCACGGAGACACATAGCGGTGGCTCGTTGGTCAAAAGCAGGGCGGGAGCGCCGCTCTCCAAATTGATCGAGGCCGTCGATCGAACGTAACGCGGCGCGATTGCTTGACGGGTTTGCGGAGGGGCGGTTACTGTTTAGGGCAGTGTCAGTGTCGAGTGGTCCCGACCGGTGTTCGACCGAGGGGTGCGCCGGAGAAGTCCTGGGGGCCGAATCGTAATGCAAATTGAAGGTGTGGGTTGCGGAGTGAGCCTGCATTGTTGTGATGCAAAGATCGCCATGTTGCCGAGCTTTGCGTATGTGCCGGCTTGATTCGTAACTCGATGCAAAGCCACGAAGCTTTGATGCGAGCTGAGGGTTCGCTAAGGAGACTCCATGATGAGTGATGTCGGCAGAGGTGAGTTGTTGTGTCGATGGATGGGAGACGCGCGGCGGGAGAAAGTCGAAAGCGTCGGCAGGGATGCCGGCGCTACCAAGTCGATGGTTCGATTGTGCCTGATGGCACTGACCATGATGTTTCTGTGCGCGGTAGCGGGGAATGCGCAGAGTTTTCGCGGGATTATTTTGGGCACGGTGACGGATTCGACGGGCGCGTCGGTGAGCGGGGCGAACGTCACGGTGAAGAATCTGGAAACGGGATTGACACGAGCGGTGACGACGAGCGGTGACGGAACGTATTCCGTGCCGGAGTTGCCGATCGGAAATTACAGCGTGACGGTGGAGAACACCGGATTCAAGACGGCGGTGGTGACTGGAGTCGTGGTGGAAGTTTCGAGCGAGCGGCGCACGGACTTCACGCTGCAGCCGGGCGAAGTGGCGCAGCGAGTGGAGGTCTTGGGAGACACGCTGCCACAGGTGGAGTCGACTAATAACACGCTCGGCGGAATTATTGAATCGAAGGTCGTAACGAATTTGCCGGTGAATGGGCGCGACTATCAGAAATTGATCTTTCTGGTGCCGGGCGTGGCGGGTTCGCCGGACCAGATTACGGATTCACCGGGATCGTTTGGCGTGTTTTCGGTGAATGGCGCGCGCGGGCGATCGAACAACTTTTTGCTCGACGGCACCGACATGAACGATGGGTACCGGAACGATCCGGCGATCAATGAGGCGGGCGTGTTTGGAACGCCGGCGACGATTTTGCCGCTGGAAGCGGTGGCGGAACTGCGCGTGCTGTCGAATTTTGAGGCGGAGTATGGGCGCAGCGCGGGCGGCGTGATCAATATCGTGACGAAGAGCGGCACGAACGAGTTTCATGGGACGGGATTTGATTATTTTCGGAACACGGTACTGAACGCGCGGAACTTTTTCAATTTCACGCAGGATGCGGCGACCGGAACGCACATTCCGGAGAATCCATTTCACGACAATCAGTTTGGCGGAGCGCTTGGCGGGCCGATCGTGAAGGACCGGACATTTTTCTTCGTGGACTATGAGGGGACGCGCGAGACAGGCGCGGAGAGCAGCCTGGCATGCGTGCCGACGGCGGCGGACGTCACGAATAACACTCCAGTGGGTGGGATCAATCCGGTGATTCAGAATTTGATTTCGCAGAAAGGGTGGCCGGCACCGAACCTTAGCGGATCGTGCATCGCGTCGCCGACGGATGCGATTGCGCAGACGCTGGTGAATGACAACGCGTCGCTGGCGACACCGTTTTCGAATCGCGTGGACAGCCTGATCGCGAAGGTGGATCACCAGATCAACACGAATAATTTGCTGACGGGTAGATATTATTTCGGCGACAGCAGCCAGAGCTTTCCGCTGGCGCTGACGGGCGGAGGATTGCTGCCGAACTACAACACGTTTACACCGACGCGCGTGCAGCTGGTGTCGATTTCGGAGGTGGCGACTCTTACGCCGACGATCGTGAACGAGGCGCGGCTGGGTTGGAACCGGTTCGCAGAGGGATTTTTCCCGGAGGATCGGAGTTTCGACCCGTCGTCGATCGGACTGGACACTGGAGCATCGACGTTCAACTTTGGATTGCCGACGATTTACGGTATCGCCGTTCGCGCAGTTGGGTTCGGACAAGGGCGATCCACGGCAGCGCGTGGATTCGAACTGGCACTTCATCGACAACGTGTCGTGGAAGAAAGGGCGGCACGACATAAAGCTTGGGTATGAGTTCCGGAGGACGTCGGTGTCGCAGATTTTCAACCGTACGGCGCGCGGGACGCTGGATTTTGACAGCTTCAGCGATTTTCTGTCGGGCGTTCCCGACGGCGGCACGCAGATTTTTGGCAATACAGACCGCAACACGTTTGAGAATTCCCACGCGCTGTATGCGCAGGATAGCGTGACTTGAGGAAGAACGTGACGCTGAGCCTGGGGTTGCGCTGGGATTATTACGGCGTGATGCAGGAGAAGCAGAACCTGTTCACGAACATTAATCCGACGAACGGCGAACTGGAGGTATTGAACGGGAAGAGTCTGTACAACCCCGATTACAGAAATTTTGCGCCTCGCGTGAGCGTGGCTTGGGACGTCACGGGCAAGGGGACAACAGTGGTGCGCGCGGGATTCGGGATTTTCTATGACGCGTTCTCGCAGGATTTGTTCATGGGGCACCTGCCGTTCAACAGCGGATTTGATCCGGGGCCGGCGTACAACGGATTCGGGCCGCAGCCGATTTCGTTCAACAGCGTGACGGCGGCGGTGCTGGCGCCGGGAGTCCCGATCTATGGCGCAGCGGCGCCGATGGGCGATGCGTTTGGCGTCGATCCGAATTTACGCACGCCGTACATGGAAAATTACAATTTGAATTTCCAGCAGCAGCTCGGAAAGAGGACGGTGTTGCAGATTGGATATGTCGGGTCGCAGGGACACAAGCTGTTCCGATTCCGCGACATCAATCAGCCAGGGCAGGCAGCGATCGATGCGTATGACTATGGCGCGAATGGATGCTGCGTGCCGCGCATATTTGCGGCGACGAGCCCGTATTTCTACATTAATTATGAGGAGAGCTCGGCGAGTTCGAATTACAACGCGCTACAGACAAGCTGGCGCGTGAATGATTGGCACGGTGTGACATCGACGGTGAACTACACGTGGTCGCACTCGATCGACACAGCGAGCGACGGCGAGGATTATGTGCCGAACGCTTCGCAGCCGAACGACAGCACAAATCCGAACGGGAATCGCGGGAATTCAAATTTTGACGTGAGGAACCGGTTCACTTGGAATTTCATTTATCAATTTCCGAACCGGCGCGGGGATTGGAAAAAGCTGACCGATGGATGGGGCATCAACGGCATCGTCACGGTGCAGTCGGGTCAGCCGTTCCAGCTCAATTACAACTTTGAGGACGACTACGACGGCAGCGGCGAATTTTTTGGGCGGCCGGATGTGGTCGGGCCGATTCAATACAATCACAGCGATCCTTTCAACTTTTTGAATCTGACGTCGTTCGCGGTGCCTTGCACTCTGGTGGGCGGGACGGCGGCGACGAATTGCGTGACCGGGAGTTTTCATTTTGGCAACGAAGGGCGGAACTCGCTGGTTGGGCCGAACTTCCGGCAGTTTGATTTGTCGATTTTTAAGAACACGGCGATTACGGAGCGGTTGAAGCTGGAATTGCGCGTGGAGGCGTACACCTGTTCAATCATCCGAACTTTGCGAATCCGTATTTGCCGGCGTTTATTGCGGATGCGGCGGCGAATGGGATTAGCGATGGGACCGGCGGCGTGCCGATTGGGCACAGTTTAGGCACGTTGCCGCTGACGACGACGGGAGATGTCGGGATTGGGTACCCGTTCCTGGGAAGTGGTGGACCGCGGACCTTGCAGTTGGCGGCGAAGTTTACGTTCTAGGCTGATCGGAAGACGGGCATGGCGTGCCGTGCCCCTACGCGTTGAAAGGGCGCTTTGGCTTCGTCGGCCACGGCGCCTTTTTGTTTGTTGTCACCTGGCGGCGAGGAAGCGCATCGAAGTGTGGTGCTTCGAGTTCGCCACGTAGCGACCTCTCGAGTTTGCGGTGGTCCGGTTATTTTAAATACTTAGAACCTTCAAGGAAAACGAACATGAGTGAAGCGGCTCAGAAGACAGCGGTAGAAACTCAGAAGCCAGAGACATTCGCGGCAAAGGCGTATGCGGCAAAAAGCGCGACGTCGGGGTTGTCGCCATACAGTTTCGAGCGGCGCAAGCCACTCGCGGATGACGTGCAGATCGAGATTTTGTACTGCGGCGTATGTCACTCGGATTTGCACTATACCCGCGATGAGTGGAGAGACGTGATGCCGGCGGTTTACCCGGCAGTGCCCGGGCACGAAATTGTCGGGCGCGTGACGGCGGTCGGAAAGAATGTGAAGAAGTTCAAGGAAGGCGACATTGCGGCGGTGGGTTGTATGGTGATGTCGTGCCGACATTGCACGAATTGCCTTGCGGGCGAAGAGCAGTATTGCAACAACGAGTGGACGCTGACGTACGGAAGCCCTGACCACATTCTTGGCGGGGTGACGTACGGTGGATATTCGGACGCGATTACGGTCGACCAGAACTATGTGTTGCGCATTCCTAATGGACTCGATCCAGCAGGCGCGGCCCCGCTTTTGTGTGCGGGCATCACGACGTATTCGCCGCTGCATCACTGGGGCGTGAAGAAGGGGCAGAAGGTCGGCATCGTTGGCCTCGGCGGGCTCGGCCACATGGGGCTGAAGTTTGCCAAGGCGCTGGGTGCGAATGTGGTGTTGTTCACCACTTCGCCAGGGAAAACAGCCGATGCGCAGCGACTGGGCGCGGATGAAGTTGTGATCTCGAAGAATGCGGAGGAGATGCAAAAGCATGGCAACAGCTTCGATTTCATTCTCGACGCAGTGTCGGCGGATCACGACTTAAATGCTTATCTGAACTTGCTGAAGCTGGACGGGACGCTTACGTTGGTCGGTGCACCGGAAAAGCCGGCGTCGGTCGCAGCGTTTAATCTGTTGTTGAAGCGGCGGCGGCTGGCGGGTTCGGCGATCGGCGGAATTCGCGAGACGCAGCAGATGCTCGACTTTTGCGCGGAGAAGGGGATTACCGCGGACATCGAGAAGATCAACATCGATTACATCAATACAGCGTATGAACGGTTGTTGAAGAGCGATGTGAAGTATCGGTTTGTCATCGATATGGAGTCGTTGAAGAAAGCGTAGCTTCAGACGGCTACCGATAAGAGTCAGAGCCCGCACGCTCCAAAGCTTGAGAGAGTGCGGGCTTAGTGTTTTTGTGGCTGGATCGTTTGAATCTCTTCGGGCGTCAGTTTGTCGATGCGGCGGATGAAGGCGGCGAGGGACCAGAGCTGATCCTCTTTATAGGCGTAGCCGTAGGCGGACATGGCGGTCATGCGAACGCCGTGCTTGATGATCCAATAAATTTCGGGCTCGGAATATTGTGTGCCGACGTGCGGCAACTGCGGAATGGGCGGAAAATTTGCGTGATCTTCGGCATAGGGTTTGCCGGGTTCGCCGTGGCAGCCCATACATCCCCTCACATATAGCTTTCCCCCGGCGATGATGGAGTCTTCGGTTGCCGCGCCCGGGGCCGACATATTTGCGGCGCTGCGTTTTACGGCGGCGCGAACAGCGGGCTTCATGATCGCGGTTTCCCACGCAGGAGGCGGCACGTCACTGCGGGTGTCGGCGAAGCCCAAAGCAAAGTAAGCGATGGTGACGAACGGAATCAGGATGAACGGCGACACGACGCCGATCAGGAAATTTTTCATGTAGGCCGTTCTCTCCTTTCTCGCTGTCCTCGCGTCTCTACTTTTTCTCGTCCGGTTGAGGTTGAGCCGAATTTGTTGATGTGGCAGGCGGCGCTTTTGCCGCTTCAAGAACGTTCGGCGGCAACTGTGTCAGGCGGCGAATGAATGCGGCCAGGCGCCAGTATTCCGGGTCGGAATACGATGTGCCTTCGGCGCCCATGCCCGATCTGCGCACACCGTGCGTGGCAATCCAAACGATTTGAGCTTCGGAGTATCGCGTCGGCGTTTGCGCGAGTTGAGAGACCGGCGGATAGAACGTCGCGCCGAATTTGCTGGGCTTGCCGGGTTCGCCGTGGCAGCCGACGCAATCATTCAAATATAGCTTTCCGCCGGCGATGACGGTTTGTTCGTCGTTGAGGGGCAGAGGACTTTGCAATGCCGGGGCGTGGCGGCGGACGGAGGCGTGCGTCGCGATGTCGAGGAAGCGGGAGATTAACGGAGAAGGTGCGACGTCGGCGCGAATGTCGACCAAGCCTGTTTCGAGAAACAGGAGGGAGAGCAAGATCAGGGCAAGCGTTCCGACCGCAAAGCCTTGAAGGAAGGCCTTCACATTTGCTTCTCCGACGCGTTTGCCGGTTGGACGGTTGGCGGGTGGATTCGTGAGTCGTCGGGAGGCTGCGCGGGTGAGTGGTTGCTTAGGGGGCAATCTCAAAAGCGGCGGCGAGCCGCCGCACTCCATATAGATTGAGGCGGCTCGTCGACTGTGGAGACGGCTAGTTTGTGGCGGCGTCGCCCGGGGTTGCTGTCGGATACAAGCCGGGCAGCGGGGCGTTTTGTTGGTCGCGCAGTTCGGGATGCGGGAAAGGCTTGCGCGGGATCATTTTGTCGCGCATGGCGGCGTTGTAGACGAAGATGGCCTCAACGGTGGCGATCTGCTTCAGGTCGGCGGGCACGAGGTGCTCGTACGTGTCCATGTTGGAATGGTGCGTGCGGGTCTCGTAGTCGGCGTCGTCCTGAATGAATTGGAAGCCGGGGACGCCGACAGCGTCGAAGGAAAGATGGTCGGTGCCGCCGGTGTTCTGGTTCGTGATCGTGGTGACGCCGAGGTCGGCGAGCGGCTCCATCCACTGTTTGAAGATGTCGTAGACGGTGCCGTTGTCCTGCGTGTAGATGCCGCGGATTTTGCCGGTCCCGTTGTCGACGTTGAAATAGGCGGAGACCATTTTTTGTTCGGGTTTGACTTCGATCGGGCCGGCGGGCTTGCGGAGGAATTCCGGCATGTTCATCTGGTCGGGAGCGGTCGAGAGCGGGTAGCTGCCAAAGTGCTGGTTCGCGTAGCCTTTGCTGCCGAAGAGGCCTTCCTCTTCGCCGGACCAGAGCGCGATGCGGATTGTGCGGCGCGGCTTGGCTTTCAGCGAAGTGAGGATGCGCATGACTTCGAGCGCGACGATGGAACCCGCGCCGTTGTCGGTGGCGCCGGTGCCGGCGATCCAGCTGTCGAGGTGGCCTCCGACCATGACGACTTCGTCTTTGAGTTTCGGATCGGTGCCGGGAATTTCGGCGATGGTGTTGAAGCCGTGTTCGTGATCGCCGGTGAATTTTGTTTCGACGTTCATTTCGATCGTGACGGGGACGCGGTTCTTCAGCAGGCGGAAGACGCGGCCGTAGCTTTCGATCTGCGTAACGACGACCGGGAAGGGAACGGCGGTGTCGCGTTTATACGGCGTGCGGCCGAGCGCGGCGCCGTTGTCGTCGAAGATGATGCCGGTGCCGCCGCCGTTTTTGCCGTCGCGGCTGGGGACGATCACGCCGGCTGGCTTTTCGTCGGTGAGGAACGGCAGAATTTTGCGCGTCAGCATGATGCGCTTCATGTAGCGCTCGATGCGCGCCTGCATGTCGGCGTTGGAGTTTTCCAGCGGATAGGCTTCGAGCTCTTTGAGTTGTTTTTCGTCGTAGCGTTCGAAGAACGGCTTGTCGGTGCTCGGCACTTCGCGCATCGCGCCGAGCAGAACAATTCTTCCGCCGAGCTTGCCTTTGTACTTCGCGAGGTCGGCTTCTTCGTTGATGACGACAGAGATCGCTTCGGCTTTCACCGGGCCGTTGGAGGACGGCGACCAAGGCGTTGCCTGCGCGACGAATATCGCGGTGTCGGGCTCGACCATGCGCACCCAGGTGTTGAGCTGCTGCCAGCCCATGCCGAACTCGCCCCAGTCTTCGAGGTGCGCGTTCACGCAGCCCATTTTGGTGAGCTGGTCGCGTGTCCATGCGTTGGCTCTCGCCATATTCGGCGAACCGGTGAGGCGCGGGCCGATGCCGTCGATCAGGCCGCCCGCGTAGTCCATCACGTGCGAATGCTCGAGGCCTTCGTCGCGGATCGCGTTGTACATTCCGAGGTCGAGCGATTCGGTCGCGGGCTGGTCCATTTGCGATTCGGTCCACCCGGCCGATGCTTCCGCGGGCTTTGCGGATTTTTTGTCGTTCTTATCGTTCGCGAGGGAGTTGGTGGTTCCGATCAACAACAGCGCTGCAACTGTCAGGGCAAGGATGCGAGTCGAGGTCATTCTTATTCGTCTCCAACCGTCAGCGAGGTTCTAACGTAGTCAAAGCCGCACAATCATACGCTAAGCGCTGTCAGGGCAAGGGATTGAAGTCAGGGAAACCGATGGGGTTTCGACGTACGGGGACTGCGGGTAGTTACGGCAACGGCTATCGAGCGGCGGACGAGAACGGATTTTTGACTGCCAAAGATTCGAGACGCTGGCCGTCTTGCATATCCTCACTGTAAAGCGTGTCGCATTCCGCCTCGATCGCAGCGGCTACGATCAGGGAGTCATACCAAGAGAGATGGAATTTCGATCCGAGGCGTAGTGCCTCGCTGAAAAGTCCGGGCGAAGAATGGACCGCGAGTAAAGGACGAAATGTGGCCGCGAGATATTGGTCGGCATCGGCCGCGGTCATCGGGGGCTCGAAGCGCCGCATCGCGACGTTGAAAAATTCCTGAACGACCTGATAACTGATGACGCCAATTCGAGTGTCAATCGCGTGTTTGATCAGGGCCATCGCTTTGGCGGCTTTCGATGGCGCCGATTGGTCGAACGTATAGACAAAAATATTTGTATCGAGGAAAAATCTACCGCTCATTCATTTCGTCTCGGCTGAAGCGGCGACCGGCGCGAATGTGGCTCAGACGCTGCATCAGAGCTTCATAGGATTGAGTCTCGCCATGTTGCGCGGTCAGTTGGTGAAGCCATTCGCGGAACATAGTATTGAGGGTCTTGTGCTGCGCTCGGGCGAGAGAGCGGGCTCGCTCGATCACATGCTCGTCGGCGCTAAGAGTGATGTTTTTCACTGCTGCAGTGTACACAAAAATAGTGCACACTGCAATCACAAAATCGGTGTCAAAAGAAGAATTTGGCGCCGAGTTGGAGTAGGCGCGGTGGGGCTGCGCTGATGACGTCGCCGAAGGTTGAGCTGGCGATGTTTCCGTCGACGGATTGAGCGCCGAAGAATTGCGCGTGGTTGAAGACGTTGAACGCTTCGACGCGGAATTGCAGCGACTTGGCTTCGCGCAACTTCACGTTCTTGAGAAGAGCCATGTCGTAGTTGTCCATGCCGGGACCGTAGAAGAACCGGCGGCGCGCGGTCCCTGGAGTTCCGAGCGCATTTTCGCTGAAGGCGGCGGCGTTGAAGTAGGACTGGCCGTTTCTCGGATTCGAATTGATATTCAGCGAAGCTCCGTTGTAGTCGGGTTCGTCGACTCCGAAATTGTTGATGCCGTTCGGCTCCGAGCCGAGCAGCGAGTTATCGCCAAAATTGACGAGCGTAACCGGGAGGCCGGAGCTGAAATGCGTGATGCCGGAGAGTTCCCAGCCGGAGGTCAGGCGATTGGCGGCGCGGAACAGACGCTCGAACGGGAGCAAGTAGTTGTAGCTGACGACAAAGTTGTGCTTCACGTCGAACGCCGACAACGCCTTGCTCAGAGATGGATTCAGAGGATTCACAGCTTCGCCGAGATTCGACGACTGATCCTGAGACTTGCTGAAGGTATAGCCGCCGAGAATCGTAAGCCCGCGGCTCGTGTGGCGCAGCGTGACCTGGAGCGAGTTGTAATTCGAATTGCCGATGGTGGTCTGGCTCGCGTTGCTTCCGAAATTCGAACCGAGCGGGCCGCGCGTGCCGTTGAAAACTTGTCCGGTGTTGCTGATGTACTGACTGTCTTCGCCGAATGGTCCGCAAGGGACCTGACCCGGCGCGAGGTTCGCGGGATTGCTCAGCGTCAGGCAGAGCGCCGGATCGCCCGGGTTGGATTCGGTGATGACGAGCAGTCGATGCCCCTGCGTCCCGACGTAGTTCACGCTGAGCACTGTGTTCGCGCCGATTCCGCGCTCCAGCGACAGCATGTATTCCTCGGTATACGGAATACGATTCGTCGTGAGGTAATTCGGCAGACCGGTGATCGGCTCAAACTGCGACCAGTCGATGGAATTGTCGGGATGGCTCGCACTGGAATTCAGAGGCGCGAGAGCGACGGGAAACGCCTGACCGAGATTATGGCCATTCGCGGCGGTGACGAACGGAGTCGAGAAGAGCGGCGGCGCGGGACTCGTGTAGGTGGTTCCATACGGAGCGTTGGCGCTCATGACGCCGATGGTGAGCGCTTCGATCGCGGTGTAGAACATGCCGTAGCTCGCGCGAATGCTGGTCTTGCCGGGGCCGCCGAGGATTTTTGCGAGAATGCCGTCGCCGGATGAATACGGCGAGTACGCGAGACCTACGCGCGGTGCGAAATCGCGATTGCCCGGAGGTCCAAGCGTGCGGGGAACTCCGGGATCGGTCGGATAAAGGATGCCTGCGGGGGCACCTGGGAAAACGACCGATTGCTGGCCGGGCAGAAACGTCGCGATCTGGTTGTACTTCTCGTACCACGGCTCGATGCGGTCCCAGCGCAATCCATAATTCAGCGTGAGGCTGCGATTGATGCGCCAGCTGTCCTGGCCGTAGAGCCCGAGATATTTGTTTCGACCGTAGAAAGGCTGGAGCTGGCTTTGGTTGTACTGGCTCGGCACGCCAAGAAGAAAATCCGCGAAATCCGATCCGGTCTCCGTGCCGAAAAAGAGGAAGCTGCCGTTGAATTGCGCGATGGCGTTGACGTTGACTTGGTCGTAGTGAAATTCGCCGCCGAATTTCAGCGTGTGCGTGCCGATCACTTTCGAAAAATTGTCGACGAACTGGAAGGTGTTTCCGACTTGGTGGAGTTCGTTGGTGTTCGTGCCGATCGTGAAGCTGTTGAAGACGACGCTTTCGACGCCTTCGGTTTTCGGCGAGAGCGCGACGATGCCCGGTGTGCCTGGGCCGGTGACGAAGCCCTGCGAGGCGAGGCTCGTGCCGACGCCGCCAACTGGTTTGCCCAGGTCGTTCGAATTGCGCAGCAGGCTGAAGCGAAACTCATTCACCGAGGTGCTGCCGAAGTTTTTCGTGTCGCCCAGGCTCAGCAACTGCGCGCGACCGAGGTAGTCGGCGCTGAAGCCGGGAACATTCGCGCCTCCTTGCGCGATGGGATAGGGATTGTTCTGCGACCAGTCGTCGAGGAAGTAATACGCGGAAAGAAGTCCCCAGCGGGTGTTTGCGTCGAGGCGATAGGCGCCCTTGTCGTCGCGCAGAGTGAGATTGGAGGAAGAAGTCGCGAACGTATTCCCGCCGATGTTTGGCGACGGAATGTATTGCAGGAGATTTTTAGCGGGAGCAGACCAGGCGCTTTGCGGAATGATCGCGCCGGGAAAGACGCACGTGGCATTCGTACAGCCAGGCGTGAAGTAAGGCTCGCCCGCGGTGACGGCGTAACCGAGCTTCTGCGAAAGCATGTTCGCCAGGAACGGGCCGCTGACCGTCGTGGGAACGGTGGCACCGGTCGCGTCGGTGGTGACGAATGCGCCGGATAGATCGCTCAGGTTGCCGGTGCGATCCTGGGCTGACGGCACCGGGATCTGGCCGGTGTCCACGCCCTGCGTCGAACGCGTGCCCTGATAATCGGCGAAGAAAAATATCTTGTCGCGGCGAATCGGCCCGCCGATCGTTCCGCCGAACTGGTTCTGGTTGAATTCGCCGCGCGTCGGCGAGAAAAAGTTGCGCGCGTCCAGATCGGTGTTGCGGACAAATTCGAAAACATCGCCGTGGAAGGAGTTTGATCCCGACTTGGTAACGACGTTGATCTGGCCGCCGCTGAATTCGCCGTACTCGGCGTCGAAATTGTTCGTAAGGATCCGGAATTCGGCGATCGAGTCGAGATTCGGGATCACGGCGGCGCCCATGTTGACGTCTTCTTCCACGTCGCTGCCGTTGACGATGAAGCTGTTCGCGAACTCGCGTTGCCCATTAATGGAGATTGTCCCGGGGTTCAGGTCGCCGGAGGGAGACAGCACGCTCGCGCCGACGTCCTGCACGGTGTCGGACGTGATCGACGTTGCGGGAGCGACTCCAGGCTGAAGGGTCAGCAGGTCGGTGTAGCTGCGGCCATTCAGCGGAACTGTAGTCAACTGCCTGGCGGTGATGACTTGCCCGTTCTGCGTGCTCGTGGTTTCGACTTGGAGTTGATTCTCTTCCACCGTCACAGCGTCAGAGATTTCGCCGACAGTGAGGACGGCGTCGATCGTTAGAGCGCTGTTGGCATCGATGGTGATGCCGGTCCGCCGATAGGGCCGGAATGCCGAACTCGAGATCTCGAGGTCGTAGTGGCCGACGACGAGTGCCGGGAAGGAGTAGAAGCCCTTCGCATCGGTCGTGACGGTTTGCGTGATGCCGGTTTCGAGATTCTTTGCAGTGACTGTGGCCTTGACGACGACGGCGGCGCTGGCGTCGGTCACCGTGCCGGAGATGCTGCCACCGGTTCCTGCGGACGACTTACCGACAAAGGTCAGCAGCGACACCAGAACGAACAGGAAGAAGAGCGCGATGCGATGCGAAGAGGACGGGCGACGATTGCGCAGATTCGAGTACACCGAGCGAGCCATTCAACTATTTCTCCGAATTCAGGAAATCTCGCCAACGAGCGGGTCGCCGAAGCTGGAGTGCGCAAAACCGAGACGGACCGAACGCAGAGTGGGCGAAGTTGTTGCAAACCAGTTGCAGCAAGGAAAATACGACAACTTTGGTCGCACTTCAATAGATGGCAGGTTAAACCTGGTCGTTGTTACATTAGTTTTACATTTATCCTCGGGATTCCGGTGCCGGCACGACCAGAGCCCTTTGCGGCTAAACCGGCAGTTCTGCTACAGTTCGGCGCTCCAGACGTCGATTTTCGGCCGGCTCATCCGTCTCCATGGTGGAGGGAGGCTGGGTTGACCATCCCGGGCCACCACCTTGAGGGACAGGCGACTGATCTCTAGGCGGGGCAATTTGGGGTTTGTGTAAGTTTTTCCAGCTCAGCTGCGTACTAGTCTATGGATGCGCCGAGACCGAATCGGATGAGCGCGCCGGGGATAACGGAACCCACGGAAGCGATCGCACGGGCGAGGGCTGGTGACGCCGACGCCTGGGGGGAGCTTTATCGTGAATATGCTCCCGCCATGTTTCGTTTTTGCCGGCGGGCGTTGCCGACGCGGGAAGATGCAGAAGATGCAACGATGGAAATTTTCATGAAGCTGCGAGACAAGCTTGTGCAATACGACGAGACGCGCTCGTTCAGCGCGTGGCTTTATAAAGTAGCGGCAAATCACTGCTGGGATTTACTGCGGCGTCGCAAAATCCGCCAAGATAAAGAAACCGAAGATGTCGAGACGGTGCCGCTGGAGCATCCTGATCCGAACCAGCTCGACCGCATGATCGAGCAGAGCACGAGCGACGAAGTTCGCAAGGCGCTGGGCAAGCTCGGCGCGCGGGCGCGCATGGCGCTGGTGATGCGCTATTACTCCGACATGAGTTACGACGAGATTGCCGATGCGCTGGGGGTGCGCCGCGCCTTTGTGGGCGTGGTGCTGCTGCGCGCGCGGCATGAACTGCGACAGGCGCTTGGGGAGCCCGGCGCAATGGCCGCAGGAGGGGCCTTGTGAGCGATATGGCGAACGATCCGCGCGACGTGCAACACGACGCACAACATCTTGACGAAATGATCCTGCTGCTTTACATCGAGCGGCAACTGGATCGAACGAAGGCGGCCGAAGTCTCGGCGCACACGCAGGAATGCAACCAGTGCCGCACGCTGCTGCGCGCGATGGAACGCGAGTCGCGATTGCTGACGCGGGCGATGCTCGAGGAAGACGAGGTTCTACCGGCGAGATTGATGCAGTTTCAGCAGCGCGCGCGCCGCTCGCTGCAATGGATTTGGGGTGTACTGTTCGGGCTCTCGGCTACGGGCGTTTACGCGCTTTATACCGGCTATGTCGAACCCTATGAGCAGCAACTACAGCAGGCGGGATTCGGCAGCACGAGCCTTTTGAATCTTTTGATTTTTCAAGGTGTGTTCTGGAAAGGATGGCAATCCGTGATCACTTTAGTCGAGGTGGTGGCCATGCTCACCGTAGGCGGTTTCAGTTTGGCGTTCTTCCGCAAACGCTTACGGCGAGGATCCACCGCGCTGGCTCTGGTGCTCACTGGATTTTGCGCGGTGGGGGCGCTGATGATGCCAGCCACAGCCTCGGCGCAAGATGTGCGCAAGTCCGATAGCGTCGAGATTCGCAGCGACGAAACGGTGAAAGGCGACGTGTTTGTCTTCGCTCACCGCGCGCGAATCGACGGAAAGGTGGAAGGCGACGTCTACCTGTTTTGCCAGGATGCCAGCGTCGGTGGGCATGTGACCGGCGACGTCATCGCCTTCTCTCAGATTCTGCGCGTCGGCGGCACCGTGGACGGCAATATCCGCTCGGCCACGAACAGCCTCTCGCTCAGCGGCAACGTCACACGCAACGTCCTCACCTTCAATGAACTGGCGAATTTCGATAGCTCGGGCAAGATCGGCGGCAGCCTTACGGCGTTTGCGCACAACCTGAATATCGACGGCGGAATCGGGCGAAATGCGCTGCTTTTCGCGGAGCAAACAACGCTGTCGGGAACTGTCGACGGCGAAATCAGCGCCAAGGGCGAGAACCTGCGCATCAATGGTTCCGCCAAGGTCGGTGGTCCGATAAAGTTTGAAGGGAAATACGCGCCCGACGTAGCGAGCGATGCAAAACTCGCTTCTCCCCCCGTTTTCACGAAGCTCGAACATAAGCCCGACTACATGGAAGGCAGTTACTTTGTCTGGCAGATTATCTGGCTGGCGGCTTATGTTCTATTCGGGCTGGTTTTGTTCCAGTTGATGCCGGCATTTTCGAAAGAGGCCGTGGACAATGTGGAGCAATACGGGGCGTCGTTCGGTCTGGGCGTCCTGGTGTTTTTCGGCGTGCCGATCGCTGCGTTGATTGCCTGCGTGACTGTCGTCGGACTGTTTGTCGGGCTCGCGACTTTGTTCGCATGGTACGGCGGGCTGTATTACGCGCAGACGGTTGTCGGCGCGCTCGTCGGCCAGTGGCTGCTGGGGCGCACGCGCGAGACGTGGCCGCTGATCGGGCGCATGGTCGTCGGCATCATTATCGTGCGGCTGACAACGATGATTCCGCACGCCGGAGGCTGGATCAAGCTGGGCGTAACGTTGTGGGGCGCTGGAGCAATCTCACTCGCGATCTATCGCCGCTTCCAGCCGCCGATGGCGGGCTTGGCCCCGGCGATGTCGCCTCTCCCGCCGACCGCGACAGTTGGCGGCGCGGTGCCGGCCTGAGGATTTCGAATCGCGCTCGTGCTTGTCGATCTAAGCGTCGAGCACTTTCCGTTTTTGAGGCTCAGCTCACCGTTAGCGTTATCGTTGCTGAATGCGTTAGCGATCCCGAAGTGCCGGTGATGGTGATCGTATAGGTTCCAGCCGGTGTTCCCGTCGAAGGCAAGCCGCTGCAGCTTGTCAGTGAAAGTGTCAGCAGCACCCCGAAGGTCCACGCAAGTTTCCGCGCCGTCCCCATTCCCCGAGCGATCCAAACCAACAACATGAGGCTCAAAGCCGCGAGTGCCAGCGCGGCGTTCCAGATTCCTGTCGTGGGTCGCGAACCATTGCGAATCGCCATCGTCGGTGAAGTGCGTGCGGTCGTTGTGATCGTGGCGGTCGAGGTTACTCCGCTCGACGTCGGAGTGACCGATGTCGGATTCAGCGTGCACGAAGATCCCGCGGGCGCGCCAGTGCAAGTCAGCGCCACAGCTGTTGTGAAGCTATTCAATCCCGTCACAGTTACGGTCGAAGTGCCGGAGCTTCCAGCCGCGAAGCTCAAGGTTGCCGGCGCGACGGCAATGGAGAAGTCGGGTCCGGAGCTTGTGCCCGTGCCGTTGAGTGTTGCCATCTGCGGGCTGCTGGCGTCACTGTCGGCGACACTGAGTGTCGCGGTGACGGCGCCCGCCGCGGTCGGCGTGAATGTCACGCTAATGGTGCAGGTTTTGCCGACGGCAAGAGTCGTGCCGCAGGCCGAGGTTTGGGCGAAAGACGATGCGCCTGCGCCTGTAATGCTCACGGCGATGTTGCTCACGGTCGTGGTGCTGTTATTTTTCAGCGTCACGGTCTGCGCGCTGCTGGTAGTGCTGATGGCTTGGTTGCCGAAATTGACGGTCGCGGGCGAGAGAAAAACTGGACTCGGAGGGGCCGTGCCCGTTCCCGTCAGAGGCACGCTCTGTGGACTCGAGGCATCGCTATCCGCAACGCTGAGTGTCGCCGTTTCGGCTGCCATGACCGACGGCGTGAACGTGACGGCGATCGAGCATGTCGTGCCGGCCGCGATCGAGCCGGTGCATGTCGAAGTGCCGACGGCAAAGTCGGCCGCGTTGGCTCCGGCGATCGAAACCTTGGTGATCGTCAGTGAATTTCCGGTCAGATTCGCCAGCGTCACAACGAGGCCCTGGCTCGTCACGCCGACTGGCTGGTTGCCGAAGTTCACCGCCGATGGGCTCAGGATGACGCCCGTTGCCGCCGCTGGCGATAATTTTGCGACGAACGCCCCGCCTGTCTTGAACGTGGTCTGAAACGCGCCGGTCGTGACCGGAAAATCCGAAGACCCAGTGACACCGGTAATGTAGATATTCGCCGCGCTGTCGAGACCCAGTCCGGTCGCCGCGTCGCCGCCGCTTCCGCCGAAATATGTCGAGAATGAAAGCGCGGAACCCGTCGAGTTGAGCACCGAAACGTAACCGATGGCGCGATTCTGCGTCGTCCGCGTGAATTGCGGCGCGCCGGGAATCGTCGGGAAGTCGGCGGACGCCGTACTGCCCGCGACATACGCGTTGCCGCTGCTGTCCGATGCGATGGCTGCGGCCGCATCTTGCGACGAACCGCCGAGGTACGTTGAGTAAACCAGCGACGCGGCGTTCGATTTTGTTGTGTCGAGCCGCGTCACGAATGTCGTCTTGTTCGTATTCTTCGGCGCCGATTGCAGGACTCCGCTTGTCACGGGGAAATCCGTCGTCTTCGTATTGCCCGTCACAAATACGTTCGAGCTTGGCCCAAGCGCGATCGCATTTCCGATATCGCCGGAGCCGCTGCCCGTTGCGGTGCCTCCGAGATAGGTCGCGTAAACGAGGCTATTCGCCGTGGTCGTGTCAACGCGCGCGACGAACGCGTTCCCAGCCGTGCCCTTTAGCGTCGGTTGAAACGCGGAAGCGGTTGCCGGGAAATCGGTCGAAGTCGTTTGCCCCGTGATGTACGCGTTGAAGCTGGCGTCGACGGCAATGCCCGTTCCTTGATTCGAACTCGTTCCGCCGAGCAGCGTCGAGTAAATCAGCGATCCTGTGCCGCTGAACGTTGTGTTGAACCGTGAAATAAAAGCGAGCCCGGCCGATTGACCGGCGGTCTGAATGGCCGTTGCTGGTGTGACGGGGAAGTTTGTAGAAGTCGCCGAGCCGGTGACATACGCATTGCCGTTGGAGTCGAGCGCGATCGCCGCGCAGGAATCGTTGCCCGAGCCGCCGATGTACGTCGAATACATGAGCCCCGAGCCGGCCGAGTTGAGCTCGGTGAGGAACCCGTTCGAGGGCGTGCCGTTGTTTACGATCTGGTAGGCGTTGTTCGGGGTGATCGGGAAATCGGTCGAAGGCGTCGACCCGGTGACATACACATTTGAGCTCGCATCCACCGCGACCCCGGTCGCATTGTCGAATTTTCCGGTTTGGCCGGAGCCGCCCAGATAAGTCGAAAACGCCAGCGCAGTTCCGCTGGCATTGAGCTTCGTGACGAAGGCATTTCCATTTGTGCCGGTTCGCGTGTTCTGAAAGGTGCTTGGGGTTGTTGGAAAATCGGTCGCACCGGTGGTGCCGACGATGTAGGTGTTGCCCGCCGAATCCACTGCGATCGCGTTTCCGGTCGTGAGGCTGTTGCTGCCGCTGAGATACGTCGCGTAGCCCACGACGGGATCGATCACCAGCGGAAGTTTTGAGTCGTACGCACCAACGCGAATCCCGAGCGCCCGCGAGGCAAGCTGCGTGTAATTCGCAGCGACTTCCGTGCGGCCGGCCTCGGTCTGCTGGTACGCACGCGGCTGATGCAGTGAAACTTCGCCGGCGGCCGTGAATAGAATCGCATCGCCGTTCGCGGTCAAGTGCACGCGGTCGCTCCCTTCGATGCGAAGCGCAATCTGTTTCGGATCCGCGCCCGGGCTTACGACGTAGTCGGATTCGAGCCGCCCCTGGCTGCCGTAGTAAACGAGATCGATGCCCGGATAGACTGCGTCAAATTTCACTCGCGCAAATTCCGGCACGTTGCTTCGCCATTTTTGCGGATCGTTGCCGACAAAATAGTTGGCATGCCCCGTTTGTGGATCGATCGCATGTGCGACAGGGTGAGCATTCGCTCCAGCCAGCGACAATCGCACGACTGCTTCGGTCGCAGGCTTCGCGGATTCCGCCGATGGCCGCGCGAGGCGCAGCGTCGCGTCGCGGTCGGTCAGAAACACGGTGTAGCCCGCGCCGCGCGCCAAAAATTTCACGCGGGCGTCGGTCTGGCCGGAATTTTGTTCAAAGGTGAGAGGCAGTTTGCCGTAGGCCTCGAGCGCGCGGAGTCGAACTGCGGAGTCATCGCCTTTCTTTGCAACGGAACCGCGCGAGACCGCGTGGCGCCCATGGTGATAGACCGCCGCGACCGCAAGCGCCGCAAGGCAAACGCCGGCCAGCATGAAGAGCTTCGTTTTCATAAGACCCCCGCGCCGTAACTGGGCACGGCGCACACCCCGAGAACCGACACAGGTTCCGACTCTTCGACTCTAACCCACGAAATCGGGCAGATTGTTGGAAACACTGGGGATATTGCCCAAAATTTCAATGCCTAGTGGTTGTCAGGCGGAAGGGTCGGCGGCTCGGCGAAGACGGGCAAAAAGAAATCGGCCGGGGATGAGAAGGCACTCCCCGGCCGTTGCCATTGCTTTGTGACGACTTCTAGCGTTTTCTGACCTTGTCCACGATCAACGTCGGCGGATTTGTCCCGTTCGCGAACAGCAATCCGCGCAACGACACCTGACCCTGATCCGTCAGCGAACCCAATCCAGTGTTGCCTTGCCCACCGCTTCCCTGGAAGTTTGTCTCGCTCGACGTCTGTACCAGGATCGAAGCGACGCCCATCGACGTAAACAATCCCGGCAGATTACTCACCGTGAAATTCGGCGGTATCGGCGCACCCGAAACCGTCGCCGTGAACTGCGCCTCGCGCAGCCGGACGCGGCTCGTGGTCGTCGTGATCGGTGACCCCGTCGGATCGCCGCCGCTTGTGCTCTGAATCTGCACGACTTGCCCCGGCATCAGCTGTGATGTGTCGGTCGCCTGCTCGAACGCTCCTTGCAGCGCGCTCGGCACGTTGAGCCCGTTCGCATCGACCTGGAATTGCGGATTCGACAGCGTGACGACGACCGGATTGCCCAGCGCTACGTTGCTTGACGCGCTTAGCTCGCCGAGGACGACCAACTCGAAGTGCATCGCGTCATCGATCTTGAAGATGATGCCTTGCATTTCATTCTCGGCTTGATCGTTATCGTCATTCTTGTCGTCAGCTTCGTTCTCGGCTTCGATTTTTTTCGCGATGAACGCGCCACCGCTCATTACTTCGGAATCGACCTCGACGACCTCGCCCGTTTGAATGCACGAAAAGTTGTCCGCCGCGCAGTTCTCGATGTCGAATTGCGTGTTTGCGTTCGCCTGAATCTGGAAGTCGCCGCTCATCGTGTGCAGTGTGAACTGCGAATCGGCAGCGTCCAGATTTTCCGCCGTGCCCAGCAGGTCATCGACGTCATCGAGCTGGTTGTCGTTGTTCGGTTGACCGGCAAGGGGGAGCTGCGCGACGCTGACCGCGCCGCTCGCGTTGAAATCCACGCCCAGCGTGCCGGAAAGCAGATTCGCGACATTCAGATCCACTTGAAATCCCGTCGGCGAGCCCCCCGTCAGCACGACGGGAAATGGCGACCCTGAAAACGTCGGATTCCCCGCGGCTGCCGGCTCCAGGTGGCAGACCGAATTGTTCGCGCAATTCCCGATGGCCGCGCCGCTGTTGTTCATCACTGTCAACTCGGGATTCGTCACGCTGATCGTAATGCTCTGATACGTTCCGGCTGGAACGTTCATGGTGGAAAGAAACGCGGAATCGGTTTCGAGCTGCTTCACTTCGATGCGCTGCGGATTCGTTATGAGCTGCACGTTTCCCGGATTGAGCACCGCACCATTCACGGTGACCTCAAACGAAAGAACGGTTACGCCGGCGGGCGGCGCATCGGTGACGGTCAGCGTTACCGCGGAGGTTTGCGACGAGCTCGTGGGAGGAGCTGTCGTCATCATATTGGAAGCACTTCCACCGCAACCGCTGAATACTAGGACAATCGCTGCGATTCCAACGCACGTTATGAGCCTGGCTCTGCTTTTGCGATTCATTGCACGCTTCATGACACGCTCCGTTTGAGTTGCACGTTCGATGAAGTAGGTGGGTCTGGTTGTTTTGGAGTGTGCCAGCGCGCGTTTCAGCGCGTGTCATGCCGCTGTAATTGCGTTGTCATACCGTGTGCTATCGTTGGTAACGGCGAACCTGTACGACTGAGCAGGCGCGCGGAAGCGAGAATTTTGGGCAAGCGCCAGGCTGCAACTTCACGAAAACGAGAGAAGTTCGACGACGCGGAAGCGGTCGTTCCGAGCGAGCGTGTTTACGCTTCGTTGGAAAATGACGCGCCATCGCCGCAAGTCGAAGAGCGCGCACGCGAAGAGCGATACGAAGAGGATTTCCGCGAAGAGCCTGCGCGATCGTCTGAGAACGGCAACGGCAATGGCGGATCGGCGCCGACGATGCAAGACGTCTTCGGCCCCGGCGGCTTGCTCGAACGCTGCATGATCGGCGGCTACGAGCATCGCCCCGCGCAGCTCGAAATGGCGGAAGCCGTTCACAACGCTTTCACCGAAAAGTATCACGCCGTCGTCGAAGCCGGCACCGGCACCGGCAAAACGCTCGCCTACTTGCTCCCCGCGATTTGCAGCGGACGCCGCGTCGTGATTTCCACGGCCACGAAGTCGCTGCAAGAGCAGCTCTATCAAAAGGATATTCCGTTCCTGCAAAAACATTTCGCGCCTGAACTCAAAGTCGCCGTGATGAAGGGCCGCTCAAATTTTCTCTGCAAGGTCAAAGCGCATCAAATGGCCGATCAGCCGATGCTCAAAGGCCTCGAAGAAATCGACGCGTTCCGCCAGATCAACGACTGGTCGAAGCTCACTGAAACCGGCGACCGCGCCGAACTCACATTTCTATCCGACGATTCCGACCTCTGGATGCGCCTCGACGCGCGCCGCGACACCTGCTCCGGCCAGAAATGCCCCGAGTTCAATCAGTGCTTCGTCACCGCAATGCACCAGCGCGCCAAAAACGCCGATCTGATCATCGTGAATCACCACCTCTTTTTCGCCGACCTTGCGCTCAAGCAGGACGACTTTGGCAGCATCCTTCCCGAATATTCCGCCGTCGTCTTCGACGAAGCGCACGAAATGGAAGATGTTGCGAGCGACTATTTCGGCCGCCAGATCTCCAACTATCGTTTTGAAGAGCTGGCGCGTGACGTCGATCAAACGTTGCGCACGTTGCGCCTCGGCTCCGCTGCCTTATTGCGCAAAACGCAGCGCATTCGCGAGCGTTCTCGCGAATTTTTCGACACATTCCCGCCACGCGATGGCCGCTTCCCGTTCACGCGCCCAGAGCGCGCCGCGTTTATCGAGCAAAACCGCGAAGCCTACGACGCGCTCGCGATCTCGCTCAAAGGACTCGAAACCGAATTTGCCGCGCTCACGCAAAAGCCGGAAGAACTCACGCGCCTCGCGCGCCGCAGCTTCGAGGTTCGCCAGGAACTCTCGTTCCTCTTTGAATCGAACGAGAAGAATTTCGTCTACTGGTACGAGCGCCGCAACAAAGGCGTGTTCATTGCCGCGACGCCGATCGACGTCAGCCAGATCCTCCGCGAACGACTTTTTGAAACATTCGACACCGTCGTGCTCACTTCCGCCACGCTCACCGTCGGAGGCCGCTTCGAGTACATTCGCCAGCGCGTCGGCCTCGACCACACCAAAGAACGATCGCTGCCGCCGGAATTCGACTGGGCGCATCAGGCGCTGCTTTACACACCCCGCTCGATTCCCGACGTGCGCAATCCCGGCTTCGGCGCCGCTGCGGCCGACGAGATCGTCAGCCTGCTCGAACTCAGCCAGGGCCGCGCCTTCTGCCTGTTCACCAGCTATTCGCAAATGAGAGATTTGTTCGAGCGCGTCCGCAATCGCGTCGATTTTCCGCTGCTTCTGCAAGGCACCGTGCCGCGTTCGGTGCTCCTTGAGCGCTTTAAGAACACTCCTGGCGCTGTCCTCTTTGCCACCGCGAGCTTCTGGCAAGGTGTTGACGTCCCCGGCGACCAGCTCTCCTGCGTTATCGTCGATCGCTTGCCCTTCGCCGTTCCCAGCGATCCGATCGTCGCCGCGCGCGTCAGCGCTCTACAGGAAGAAGGCCGCAACCCCTTCGCCGAATTTCAGGTCCCGCAAGCGGTGCTATCACTCAAACAAGGCTTCGGCCGCCTCATCCGCACCAAGACCGATCGCGGCGTCCTCGCCCTGCTCGACAGCCGCATCGAACGAATGCCCTATGGTAAAATTTTTCTAGAGTCGCTGCCGCGATACGCCACCACCCACGATTTGAAAGACGTGGAGCGCTTCTTCCAAATGGGGCAATCCGGGAAAAGGGCGTAGGCCGCCGTCTTAAACAGAAACGGGCAGTCCGAAATGGCCGCGGCTCGTTTCAGGGGATCGGATGTTTCAGGTAAGCGTCGAAGACACATTTTCATCGGGGCATGCGTTGCGCGGATATCGCGGCAAGTGCGAAAACGTGCACGGGCACAACTATCGCGTGCGCGTCACGGTCGAGGGACCCCAGCTCGACTCCATCGGCTTGCTCGTCGATTTCACGTTGCTCAAGCAAGTGATGCGCGAGATCATCGGTCGGCTCGATCACCAGTTCATCAACGACCTCGAACCGTTCCGCGCTGTCAATCCGTCGGCGGAAAATCTGGCGAAGTATTTTTACGACGAGATGCAGCGCGGTTTGAAAGATCTGCCGCCCGGCGCGCGCATCACCGATGCCATCATCTGGGAAACGGATACGAGCCAGGCGAAATACAGCCCGGCAAAGTGATTTTCGGCATAAGTTTCGGCCCTCAGCCCTGGTTACCAGAACGAAATCTCCCAGCAGCCGGCACGAAATGAATCGCGCGATTTACATCATCATGGTTCCGGTTGTTTTCGTGGCTGTGGGTTATATCCTGATCTTTCGCGCGGTGGGACTCGCTCCGGGATATGGACGTTTGTTAGTCGCCATGGCGCTGTTCGTTGGCCTGGCGTGGTGGATGGTACGTAAAAGTGCAAAAACCTCTCGTCCCCAGAAATAGAAGAGCAATCGAGGCGCAGTCCGTCTTCATCACCGAAGTGTTCAAGTCGATTCAGGGTGAAGGGACTCGCGCCGGACTCCCATGCGTCTTCGTGCGCCTTACCGGCTGCAATCTGCGCTGCACCTGGTGTGACACCGCGTACGCTTTTCACGGCGGCAAGCGCATGACCGTGAATGAGATTTGTCATCAAGTGGATGAACTCACCGGCCGCGGCGATCACCAGCACGCGTCCGAAGCGGCGATTCAGCTTGTCGAACTCACCGGCGGCGAGCCGCTCTTGCAGGAAGGCGTCTACGCGCTGGCGCAAACTCTGTTGGGCGACGGCTACATCGTGATGATCGAAACCAGTGGAGAGCGCTTCATCGGTAAGCTGCCCGAACACGTCATCAAAATTGTCGATGTGAAGTGCCCGGATTCCGGCGCCGCCAATACATTCGAATATCGGAATCTCGATCTACTCAGCCACAACGACGAAGTGAAATTCGTGATTTCATCGCGCAAAGACTACGAGTTCGCTCGCGAGTTCGTGCAGAAACATCACCTCAACGAGCGTGTTCGCCAGGTCTTGTTTTCGCCAGTGTTCGACGATCCCGAAGGGAAGTGGAAGGGCCTTGAGGCAAAGCAGCTCGTCGAATGGATCCTCGCCGACGACCTCCCCGTCCGCCTCGGCCTCCAACTCCACAAATTCGTCTGGCACCCCGCCACCCGCGGCGTCTAAATCCCGCTCGTCCTGAATTTCGTGCCGTCGCGATTTTTGTAGGGACACAGCAGGCTGTGCTCCAATATCCGCACGATTTCCAGGGCTTGCGTCCGTTCCGCCAGTTCAGCGCGCTCGCCCGCCCCGCGTTATAATTAGTTTCCAATGCCATCACCCGCTTCCAAACCCTCCGCCATCGTCCTCCTCTCCGGCGGCATGGATTCCTGCGTCTGCACTGCCGAAGCCGTCGCGCGTCACGGCAAGGACCGCCTCGCCCTTCTCCACGCCGGTTACGGCCAGCGCACTCACGCGCGCGAACGCCGCGCCTTCACCGAAATCGCCGACTTCTACTCCGTCCCCGCCGATCGCCGCTTGATCGTCCATCTCGATCACTTCCGCGCCATCGGCGGCTCCGCACTCACCGACGAAAACATCGCCGTCCCCGAAAATCAGCTTCACGCACCCGCGCCGGCGAACGGCGGCGACATCCCCGTCACCTACGTCCCATTCCGCAACGCGCATTTCCTATCCGTCGCCGTAAGCTGGGCCGAAGCCACCGGCGCCAACTCGATCTACATCGGCGCCGTCGCCGAAGACAGCTCCGGCTATCCCGATTGCCGCCCCGAGTATTACCGCGCCTTCCAGAATGTGATTCGCGAGGGCACGCGCCCCGAAACGAAAATCGACATCGTCACGCCGGTCATCGAACTCAAGAAAAACCAGATCATCCGCCGCGGCGTCGAATTGGGCGCTCCGCTGCATCTAACTTGGTCGTGCTACCAAAGCGACGACGCTGCATGCAGCGTCTGCGATAGCTGTCTGTTGCGCCTTAAAGCTTTCGAGGAAGCGGGCATCCCCGATCCGATTCCGTACCGCCGAGCCGCCGCAGTTCGCTAAAACCGCATCGGCGGCCGCTGCTCTCACCGAGGGTGGTTTAGCTTGGATTCCGGCCCGAATTGGGGATAATAGGGCGCACACCGCTCCCGGGGGACTTCAGGGTAGTAGCCGTCCCGAGACAAAGGAGAACTGAGCATGAAGCTGCAATTGCTGGCCGCCGTGAGGCCACATATGAATTTGACCGCGTTGCGGTCGCAAACTCGTTCGATCGCGCAGCGCAGCCATTGGCTCCGCGCCGCGCTGCTGGTCGCCGCCGCTACATTCGCTGTCATCGCGCCGCCTCGCGCTGTCGCGCAGATGGATGGATCCGTGAGCGGAACCGTCTTGGACGTCGCCGGCAAGCCGTGGGTTGACATGACCGTCGATGCAACCAGCGACCAGGGCGCAAAGCTCACCGCAAAGACCGACAAGGATGGGCACTATTCGTTCCACAACATGCGCGCGGGAGTTTACAGCTTCACAGTCGAGCTGCCGGCGCCAAATAAACCTTACGAGTTCGCGCAAATCAAGGTTGGCAGCGGTGAGACGCCGAACGTCAACGCCAACTTCAAGGATATCTTGGCCAAGCAGGGCGCCGCTGCCGCCGAGCAGGTGAAGAAGCAGGAAGAGGACAAGCAGAAGTTCACCGGCATGAAGCAGCACTTCGACGCGGGTATCGCCGATCTGACCCAGGCCCAGACGGCCAAGGCCGATATGGCGAAGGCTCCCGCCGACCAGCGCGACACAATGAAGGCCCAGGTCGCCGACCTCTCCGGGAAGGCCATCACGGAACTGGAAGCCGCGAAATCCAGCGCTCCCGAGAAAGATCAGAACCTGCATCTGATTTGGGCGCGTCTCGGAGACGCATATGACATTGCGAATCGTCCCGATGATGCTGCGAACGCATACCGACAGGCCATCGCGCTCAAGCCGACGCCCGGCTACTACAACAACCTGGGTGGAATTCTTGGTCGAAACAGCAAGATCGACGAAGCTATGGCCGCTTATCAGAAGAGCGCCGAGCTCGATCCGCCGAACGCCGCGCAGGCCTATCGCAATGCCGGCATCACGCTCTACAACGTCGGCAAGATGAAGGAAGCCGTCGAGCCGCTCAAGAAGGCGACCGAACTCGATCCGAAGAGCGCGCAGGCGTGGTATCTCCTCGGAGCTGCGCTGGTCGGCGCGATGGAATACAAGCAGAAGGGTGACAAGATGGAAGTCATCGTTCAGCCTGGCACCGTTGAAGCCTACCAAAAGGCCGTCGAACTCGATCCCAACGGCCCGTATGGGCAGCAGGCCAAGCAGGGACTCGAAGCGCTCGCGCAGATCGCGCCGGGCATCGATACCAAGACGAAAGCCACGGGCAAGAAAAAGTCCTAAGCCAACTCGAACAGCCTGATTTGAGGCCGGCTCTTTGAGGGCCGGCCTTTTTGTTTTTCCGCTCGTCTCGCAGCGGTCTCCGATTTTGCTTCGCGCTGGCATGAGCGTTTCGCATCGCGCTATCCTGCAATGTCATCCGGGAGAACGTTGCGCGAGTGTTAGACCGTAGATCGGATTCCAATTCGACCGAATGGCGCGTGCTGCTCGACTGCGCGAATCCCAACGTCACGCTCCTCGCTCTTCATCCCGAACAAACTTCATCTCTCGATTGGCCTCGACTCGTCGCTCTGGCCGGCGACCAAGGTCTGTTGCCGCTCCTGACGCAAAAGCTTTCCCACTCCGGAGCGGGAGTGATTCCTCCCGATGCGCAACAAACTCTGAAATCCCTTTTCCGCGAACAGACGATTTTCGATCTGCGCATGCTTGCGGAGTTGTACCGCATTCTCGACCGCCTCGCTGGGCAGGGAATCGCTGTGATGGTGACGAAAGGCCCCGTGTTGGCGCAGCGCTGCTACGGTTTTTCCTTCGCCCGCCAATACACCGATCTCGATTTCGTTTTGCGCGACGCCGACGTTTTGCGTGCAACCGAAACGCTCATTTCGCTCGGCTACGACGCCAAGGTTCCACCGAGCGCGATTCGCGCTGGCAGGCCCGCCGGCGAATACGCCTTCACGCAGCTCGCCACGAAACTCCTCGTCGAGCTGCACACTGAAAAGACATTCCGCTACTATCCGCAGCCGCTCTCGATCGAAAAACTTCTGCGCCGCAAAACGATTGTGCGCTTGGGCGAGCAGGAAGTCCCGGCGCTCTCGGTCGAAGACGAGCTGCTGCTGATCTCCATCCACGGCGCAAAACATTTTTGGGAGCGCCTGCTGTGGATTGCCGACGTCGCCGCGCTGATCACGCACAACTCCATCGACTGGGATCGCGCCGCAGCGATCGCGCGCGCTGTGGATGCGCAACGCATGTTTCGACTCGCATTGCTGCTTGCAAAGAGCGTCGCGGGCGCGACACTGCCTGCGTCAATCCAGATTGACGCAGAGTCCGACCCGGGCGCCATCCGGATGGCCCGGCAAATCGCCGAACGCATCCCGCACGTCGACGACCAGCCGATGAGTCTCGTCAGTCGCGCAATGTTCCGTGTCAACATGCGCGGCGGCGGATTTCCCGGACTCACGTACTTTTTGCGGCACGCCCTGTCTCCCACCGAAGAAGATTGGCTTGCCAATTCCGAAAACGAAAGAGGGGGCGTCCTGGGCGCGATCGAAAGGCCGTTCCGCCTCGCGCGAAAATACGGCCGCGCTCAAAAATAGCCTGTTGCAGAGCGGAAAGCGGGCATCCAACCCGGCGAAATAGCTTGAGCGAAAATGGTGTGAGGAAAATGAGTGCGAACAAATAAAGAGGGCGAGCGCTAACCATCCAACGCTCGCCCCGCAGGCCACTCGTGACTTCCCGTAATCCCTGAACGCGCCTAAATATTCGTGCCGTGTACCGTGTGATGCTGAACCTTCGCAGGCGCCGCCGGCAACGCAACACTCAGCGTCATCTCCGACTTATTGCGCGTCACCGTCAGCGTGGCCGTATCGCTCTTCGCCGCCAGCTTTTCGCGCAACTCGCCCAGCGAACGAATCCGCTCGCCATCGAATTTCGTAATCACGTCACCGGCTTTCAGCCCGCCCTTTTCCGCTGCCGACCCCGTGCTCACGCTGCGCACGAGCACGCCTTCGCCATCCGGCGCGCCAAAAAAATTACCAAGCTGACCGCTCAGATCTTCCGCATCGATCCCCAGCCGCGGATGCAACGACGGAATCACCAGTTCGCCGCCGCCCAGCGCGACGATCGGCCCATCCGGCCCTTCCGGTGCCTCATGCAATTCCGGCATCTCCGGCACCTCTACGTCCGGCATCCGAAACGCAAACGAGCCCGGCAGCGTTCCGCTCAACACGCGATGCAACTCTTCCGCCTGATCCAATTTCGCGCTCAAATTCTGCGCTCGTCCGTCGCGCCACACCGTCAACTGCACCGTGCGCCCCGCCGGAATTTCGCGAATCATCCGCCGAAATTGCGTCGCGCCTTCCACGCGCTGCCCATCGACTTCCGTGATGACATCCGTCTCTTTCAATCCCGCTTTCGACGCCGGGCTATCCGGCGCAACGCGCCCAACGACAACGCCGCGTTCCGCCTGCAACTTAAATTGCTTCACATTTTCGGGAGTGACTTCGCGCGCCTCGATGCCCAGAAAACTCGGCCCGCCCTCTTCATCGGTGGAGATCAAAATCGTGCGCCGGCCTGGCTCATCTCCGAGCTCTTGCCTCAGCACTTTCACTTCATCTTTATCCGGTGTGAATGGAGCCGTGCTCTGCGTCGGCTGCTGTGGCAACGCCATCAGCGCCGGAGCCAAAACCGCAATCCCCGCCGCACCAATCCAAATATTTTTCTTCATGGGTGACCCTCCTTGTCCGGTTTAGACGCGAAGGAAGTCAAATTGGCTGGTTCGCCGCAACACGAAACCGGCGACAAACGAAAGCGACAACCTAAACCGTCGATCGCAGCGCCACAACCCGAATCCCGCCATTGATCGTATTCAAATGAATCGGCGCGCCGCCCTTACCCAATTTCCCCCGCGTCTCGCGCGGCTTCTGCGCACTCAGCAACGAAATCGGCAGCTCCGAAGAGAAACTCCCGTTCAAACAACGCGCATCCAGCTCCGCCTGCGTGCTCGCCGGAACCGCTAACAACACCGACCCATTCGTCGTCTCCGCCACCGCGCCAAGTTTGTTCTGCACGCGCAGCAACTCGATGTGCACATTCCCATTCGTCGTATGCGCATGCACCGCGCCGCCGCCGTCGAACACGTCGATATTCCCGTTCACCGTGCGCAAATCTTCCACCGCTTCCACACCCGCCACGCGCAGCGAACCATTCACGGTTCCCAGATGCTCCACGTGCGCGCAGCGCGGCACATGCACGACGTACTCGACCGCCACCTCGACACCCTCGTTCTGCGGATACCGCGTCGTCACCATCACCGAACCCGGTTTCGCATCGACGTCGATCGACACCAGCGATAGATCCGTATCCTGATGCTTCGCCGTCTTCACCGCGCGCACTTCCACCTCATCGCGGTCCCACGTCTGCACGTCCACCGTGCCATTCACGTTTTGCAGCTCGAAGACGCCGCCCGGTTGCAGCGGATAGGTTTGGTTGAATTCCTTGGTGACCGCAAAGCACGGCACAGCCGAAGCTGTCGCCAGAATCAGCGCCACGATCGTTGCGAGATAACATGCACGGCGAGCCATAACCGTTCCTCCCCTCGAAGCCTTTTGATTTCCCCAAACCGAACAGACCCGACACCCGACATCTGACCCAGGGACCGAAACTCACTCGAACGAAAACTTCGCTCGAACTGAAACTCGTCTTGCGATCGATCGCTTTTGCTCTTGCGATTTGTTTCGTCTACAGCTCTCCACTTCGCGCGGCCTCTTTCGCCGCGCCCTCGCCAAACTCAGTGCAACTGAAAATTGAAAGTCAGCGTCGTAATAACGTCGCCGCGCTTGCCCACCATCCACGCCTGGCTCACGCGCCATTGCTTCACCGCGGTGATCGCCGCGTCCGCCAGCGCCGGCGAACCATCCAGCAACTTCTCGACTTCGATGTGCCCATCGCGCGTCGCCCGCACCTGCAATTTCACGAGCCCCGTCACGCCCGCGCGCATCGCCACTTCCGGATAAATCGGATTCGGCTCCCACGTCAAATGCTTGCGAAATTCGTCGGGATCCTCATGCGTGCCGCCGATGAACGCGAGCTGCAATCGATCGATCCAGCTCTCCAGCCAATCGCCACTCTCCGGCTGCGGCGCGTTTCCGGGCTGCGCCTGCCCCATCGGATCCGACGGATCGTAATTTGCCGGCACAAGCTGCACGCCGTGCTGATTCAGCCGTTCTCTCTGGTCGCGAATCAGCGAATCGCGCAGCGCAACTTCCGTATCGAGAAATCGCAGATGAATCGTTCCCGACGTCGTGCGCAATTTCAGCGGCGCTCCGCCGCCATTCAGCGCGATCATGCCGCGCGCCGCGCCCGCTCCGCGATTGCCCGAAACCATCATCGCCAGCGCTGGATCGATCGATTGCAGCTCGCGTTCATCGGCGGCACGCATGAGGATCC
>Ga0206871_10003_pt2 | contig 40553 bp, 27 predicted proteins | sample Alteio_BWOrgCont_33_FD_152627 | JGI IMG/M metagenome (GOLD analysis project Ga0206871, IMG submission 152627) | Enriched cells from forest soil in Barre Woods Harvard Forest LTER site, Petersham, Massachusetts, United States -... | ecosystem: Environmental > Terrestrial > Soil > Temperate forest >...
GTCCGGCTGCGTGCCAATCCCAATGCCCACCAGCGGCGGTTCGCTCGACATCACATTGAAGTACGAAAACGGTGCCGCATTCAGCACACCGTTCGCATCCTTTGACGTTACCCACGCAATCGGACGCGGCAGCACCAGGCTCACCAGCAGCTTGTTCTTGTCAGCCTTGCTCATCGCCGGCAAATCAAAATGTTCGAACTTCTCCTGCGCCATCTGCTCTCCTACTCCTTCACCACCGGCTTGCCTTTATCGTTCCACGCCAACCGCGCTGCCGGCATCGCATGGTCGTGCGGAAACATCACCAGCCAGTCTTCAACAATCGCACGCTTTAAAAATCTCTTTCGCTCTTCAATACAGCGCAGCGGATCAAGGTCGTATCCCATCACCCACGTCGGGTCCACATGATTGTGCGTAGGAATCAGATCGCCGCAATAACAGGCGTGCGCGCCCTCTGACTCCACATGCACCGCCAGCATACTCGCCGTGTGCCCGGGAAATTCTTCCACCCAAACTCCCGGCAGAATCTCCGCACTCGTCTGAATCTTTACCGGCGGCAAATCTTCTTTTCCGCGCAACCGCGCATCATCAGGCGTAAATCCACTCACTCCATCCAGATCGATCAGCGTCATCTGTCCGCTTGCAATTACCGGATCGTAATTCGGCGCGAGATAGCTCACACGATCGCGCTCCAGTTGCAGTCGGCCATGTGCCAGCTCACCCGCAGCAGCAAAATACTTCGCATTGGGAAATGTCGGAGTCACGCTTCCATCTGCGTGCAGTGTCGTATTCCATCCGCAATGGTCAAAGTGCAGATGCGTATTCACCACGTGCGTCACTTCTTCCACGCTCACGCCCGCAGCCGCAGGAGAACCCATCAACTGCTCTTTGTTCTGAAAAATCTCGCGCATCTTTGCCGGCTGCTTATTCCCGATGCCGGTTTCAATCACCACCACCGCCGCGCCCGTACGCACCACCACCGTGTTTTCACCCAGCAGGATTTGGTTCAGCTCATTGGGCGGCGTGCGCTTTTGCCATAGCGTCTTCGGCACTACGCCGAACATCGCTCCACCGTCCAGTACGTATGGCCCATCGCTGCAGAAGATCAGCTCAAACTTCCCCAGCGCGCGCCGCCCGCGCACAAGTTCATCGTCTCTGTCAGTCGCCGCCGACGTAGAGGTTGGAGAGCGTGCCGAAGTTGGTGGTGGGGCGAGCGGAGTTGACGCTGGCGTCAGCAGAGACGGTGAGCTGGGCGGCGCGGGCTGTTCCCGCCAGAAGAACTCCAACACAAAGCAAACCAGCTAGACGGGAGAAGAAATTAAAAGCTGAGGGAACAGTTGTGGGCACGGATTCCACTTTTCCTTGTCCTCGCGAAGACCCCTCCCCCGGAGCTGGCTAAAAGTCGTCTCGCGAAACATCTGACTTGATTGCTTGCCGAAACATAGGGTGAACAGGGCCCAAAAATCCCCGGAAAAACCTCTTTTTTTTCTAATTTTTTCGTTTGAAGGTCCTTTTTTGGGATTTATACTTTTTCCATTCACCCCTAGCCACACCTAAACATCTTGAGATTCGGGAGCGTTAAGGGGAGATATCGGAATCATTTTCAAGACTTTAGCGAAGCACCTGCAGACTTGCCTCGTATGAAGCGTTTTCTCCTCGGCCCCCTGCAACTCGACGCCGGTCAACGTGTCCTCTACCGGGACGGCGAAGTTCTCAGCCTGTCTCCCAAATCTTTTGACATCCTCCTGGTGCTGGTGGAGAACGCCGGACAGGTGGTGAGCCGGGAGGCGATCCGGCAGCAGGTGTGGAAAGACGCCTTCATTGAAGACGCCAATATCACCAACAACATTTCGCAGCTGCGCAACATACTGCGCCAGCACCTAGGCGTTGACCCGATAAGGACGATCTCCAAGCGGGGCTACCAGCTTGTCATTCCCCTTTCGCAGAGCGACGAAGCTCCCGCTGCACGATCCGCCGAGGTTGTTTCGCGCGTTGCATCCCAAAGCTCGCGTAGCGGACGGACCTGGGCCTGGATGTCTCTACTCTTCGCCGGAATTGCAGGGACGGCCTTCGCCGCATGTATGCATCATGCAGTCGGATCGCGTGCCATCACCTCACAAAATCCCACCGTATTTATCGTCGGCGTCCGAGATCTTTCGCTTACTGGCGAAGAGAATTGGATGGGATTCCCTCTCCGTTCCGCACTGGGCTCTTATCTAACAAAGAACAACGGCGCAGTCCTTATTTCCGATATTGCCGGCGCGGAAGCCGAGGCCGGGTTGACGATCGATCCGAATAATTACCAGTCGGATACCGTCACCCGCACACTCGGGCAGCGTCTCAAATGCCGATATATTCTCGCCGGCTTCTATCTGCCCGTTGATGGGCAAATACGGGTCGATTTCCTGTTGCGGGATGCCGGCAGCGGCGCGGTGATGAAGGAGTACACCCAGATTGTCCCCAAAGACCACCTGGCTGACGCTGTCTCGCAAGCCGGGGCCGCGATGCGCAGCGCAATGGGTCTGCACCCGCTCGATAGCGCAACCTTACCAACCGGCACGCAGGCCTATCAGGATGGCGTTCGCCTTCTCCACGACTATCGCTATAGCGACGCGATAGCCTCATTGAGCTGGGCGGTGTTGGATACACCCGATTCTCCGACCGCTCATGCAGCGCTGGGTTACGCCATCGAGCAGGTTGGGCTCGACCAGCAGGCCGTAGAAGAGGCGCAGCTCGCACTGAGTCATTCCACTTCGCTTTCCACTGACGATCGCCTGCTTGTCGAGGCGCGCGCGTACGAATGCGAGAACCAATGGCCGAAGGTCCTTGCAGCATATAGGGAACTTCTGCGCCTTCACCCCGACAATCTGGACGATGCGATCGGAGTAGCCAGTGCAAAGATTGAGACTGCTCAAGCTCCGCAGGCGCTTGCCGATCTGCGCTCGCTCATCAGCTCTTCCCACGAAGCACAGAATGATCCACGAATTTTTATGCAGTTGGCGGAGGCAGCACATCAGGTCTCTGACCATCGTGCGCAGCTGTTCTACGCGGGCGAAGCCGTACGACTGGCCCACGCTTCAGGGGAACGCGACCTGGAAGCATGGGCCATGGTCCGAGAGTCGTGGGCCTGGTCCTATATGGGCAACAACCCCAAAGGAGCAGTTGAAGCAAAAGCCGCTGCCGATTTGGCGCAGCAAATCGGGAATTATCAAACGCTGGGCGCGGGACTTTCCGCCCTGGGTCAAATGCAACATGCGGTGTACGATCCCGGCGCCGAAGCCACATTAGAGCAAGCGTTGAAATATTCCGAACAGGCCGGCGCGCGCAACGCGATGATCGGCATTCTTGTCGGACTGGGAAATCTTCATGAAGATGCAGAGAGCTGGACCAACGCGCGCCGGGAGTATCAGCGGGCGCTCGATCTGGCAATTCAGATTCAACGACCGCGACGCCAACTCGCGCCGCTTGTGGACCTGGCTGACATCTGCTCGCGTTACGACGACGCTGCCTGTGAAATGGATTACTCGCAGCGCGCGCTGAAAATTGGGCAAGAGGTCAGCAACTACGAAGATACTTCGTTTGTCTACCAGTTTCTGGCGGAACTCGCTTCTCGTCGTGGTGATACCGATGATGCTCGAAAGAACCTTCTGCAGGCACTTGACGATTCCTACAAGGCCGGCAATAACAATCGCGTTGCCTATGTGCAGATGGACATGATCAACCTTGAACTTCGGATGGGCAACGCACCTGCCGCGAGTCAATTATTAGGACGGGTCAAAGCGCTCAACCTGGATAATCCGGACATTCAGATGGCGCAAGAGCTATTGGGAGCAAGACTGGATATCGCCGAAGGCCATCCCCAGGCGGCGATTGGACCCCTCACCGATCTCACAACGAAGCATCCCGGAAAGGTCTATCCCGCCGCAGACGCCTGGCGCTATCTTGCAGAAATAAAACTGGACGAAGGGCAGCTTTCGGAAGCACAGAATGCCATCGAAAAATCCTTTGCTCTATCGCGCAGTTCGCCCAGTGCTCTGCGTTACCGGATCCCCGCAGAGTTGGTCTCCCTTCGAATACAAGCAGCTGAAGGGCATGGAACAAATGCGCGTGAGCAACTTAAGGCTCTACTGTCAGAGGCCCATGCGCTCGGAAGCGCAGAAACAGAACAACAGATACAAGAGGAAGTGAAGCGCTTGGGATAAACGGTGCGACTACATCATGAAATCGGGCGCTGTAATCAAAATTGAGTGCCAGAAATACACGTAACCCCGGTCGCGATTGACGAATACACCATTTTGCAAACTGCAGAAGGCTCAGCAAACATATCAGGCCCGATCTCAAGACCCTGTATACTCCCTCTGAATTAGCTGTGTGGATACTGCGAGGGTTAACTTACTATCATGATGCGAATTTCGTCGGTTGCATACAAGGGGCTGGTTTTTGCCAGCGTGCTGGCATTAGCTCTGGGCGCTTCGGCACAGGTCAATCCTGACCTCTATGCCGGCCTTAAGTGGCGCAACGTGGGGCCTTTCCATGGAGGCCGCATCGCAGCGGTGACTGGCGTCATTGGTCAAAGCGGTGTGTTTTATGCCGGAATGCCGCTGGGCGGCATCTGGAAAACCACGAGTGGCGGCGTGACCTGGTTCCCAGTCTTCGACCAAGAGACGAGCATGGACAGCATAGGCGCTATCCAGGTGGCTCCCTCCAATCCCGATATCGTTTACGCCGGCACAGGCGACGCCATTCGCGGCAGCCTTGGCAACGGAATGTGGAAGTCCAGCGATGCCGGCAAGACCTGGCAGCATATTGGGCTGGAAGACACGGTCAAGGTCGCCAGCATTGTTGTCGACCCCACCGATCCCAACCTGGTAATCGTGGCCGCGCTCGGCGATGCCGCTCACCATGGTGGTGGGGTCTATCGCTCCACCGATGGCGGCAAGAATTGGAAGAACGTCCTCAAGCCCGCCGGCTACGACGGCGTGCGCGACTTGCAGTCTGCCTACGACGACCCCGGTATCCTGCTGGCCGTCACGCAAGGCACCGGTGGAAACGGTGCACCTGGCGGAAACGGCGGCGCGCGGGCCAGCACCAAGCCGGCGCTCTGCTTCAAATCCACAGACAAAGGCCAGACATGGACTGGGATCAAGATTCCACCCTTCGAAGGGCGCGTTGCAGTAGCGATTGCCATGCATACAAAGGGCAAGCGCATGTACATCGTCGGCAACAATATTGAGAATGGCTCGGGTCTGTATCGCTCCGACGATGGCGGTACAACCTGGAAGCACATGGCAGGCAACGACACGCGCATCAGCAACGGTCAGGGCAGCTATAGCAGCGGAGTCTTCGTGGATTCACAGAACCCCGACGTCCTTTACACCATGAGCACGGCCATGTACCGCTCCACAGATGGAGGTGTGACCTTCCATGCATTCAAAGGCGCGCCGGGTGGCGAGGACTATCACAAGCTGTGGATCGATCCGACCGATGGCAAAAGGATGGTCGTAGGGTCTGACCAGGGTGCCAGCGTCACGTTCGATAACGGCGATACGTGGAGCCTGTGGTACACGCAGGTGATCGGTCAGATTTATCACGTCGCAACAGACAACCAATATCCCTACTGGATTATGGGCGCACAGCAGGACACGGGCGCGGTGATGATCAGCAGCCGCGGCAAATGGGGCCAGGTGAACTTTACTGACTGGAGCCCGCTGCCTTCGTCGGAATTTGGTGTGGTGACGCCGGACCCGAAGCACCCGAACATCATCTATGGCGTGGGTTATGGCCCTGGAGGCGGCGGGAGCGGCATGATCAAGATCGATATGTCGACCGGGCAATGGGAAAACGTGGCGCCCAACTTTGGCTCCGATGCTCCGAAGTACAGAGCCGGCCGCGATTTTCAGAAGGAGTTCGATGTTGCGTTCGATCCCGGAGCGCTTTACGTGGCCTACCAGTGCCTGGTGGTTTCGCATGACGGGGCACATACGTTCAAGTCATTCAGTCCGGACGTGACGACGGCCAAGGGAGCGGCGCAGATTCCTTGCGGCACACCGCTGCCAACGCCACCGGCAGCACAGCCGAACCAGCCGCGTCCTCAGCCTGTGCCGGAAAATACCATCAACGACTTTTCTATCTCGAGAGTGAAGCCTGGTGTGGTGTGGACTGTGAGCAGCAACGGCCAGATATACAACACGATGGACCATGGCAAGATATGGAACAACGTGAGCAACATCACGGATGCACCTGCACACACGAGCTTCGGCACGATCACAGCAGGCGACGATATGAATACTGCTTACGTGACGGGCCATATCGGCGGCGAACGCGGAGTTGTCATTCCAGATAGCGAAGACACGGACGTTCCGCTGGCGTGGCGTACGACCGATGGAGGCAAAACCTGGACGAGCATCGTGAGCGGCCTGCCGAGCGACGAGCGCACCGGGAGCTGGATCAATAGTCTGCGCGCCGATCCCCAACAGCCGGGACTACTGTTTGCGGGGACCGAAACCACTGTTTACGCGAGCTTCGACAACGGCGATCACTGGCAGTCGCTGCGCCAGAATCTGCCCAGCACATCGATTCGCGACGTGGATGTGCACACCGATCAACACACGAACGACCTGGTCATCGCGACTTATGGCCGCGGCTTTTGGGTGCTCGACGACATTACACCGCTGCGCCAGATTGCTGCGAAGGCGCAGACCATCAGTTCTTCTTCCGCGTATCTGTTTGAGCCGGAGGAAGCGATACGCGCCCGCGTGAACAGCAATTGGGACCAGCCATTCTCTATCGAAGTTCCGCATGCGCCGAATCCCCCCTATGGCGTGATCGTGGATTATTACCTGAGCCACGTGCCGAGTGAGCAGATTCAGCTCCAGGTATTCGACTCGCACGGCGAGTTGGTGCGTACACTCAGCAGCAAGTTGCCGCCGCCAATCGATGGCGAAGCTTTTCCGCGGTACTGGCTCTCTTCTCCTGAGGCGCGCGCGCTCAGCACACACGTTGGCCTGAACCGTATCAACTGGGACCTGAAATACGAGGACCCGCCGGCACTGCGGCATGATCTGGAAAACGAGATGAATGCCGTACCGGGCGAAACAGTTCCCGGACCGCGTGGGCCGCAGGTGATTCCCGGCGTTTATACGCTGAAGCTCACCGTAGACGGACAGGTCTACACACGCAACGTGACGGTAATGAACGACCCACGCGTGGGCCAGAGCCTGGAGGTTATGGCCGCCTTGCGCGCCCAGAACCGGCTCTCACTGCTCGGAGTTCGGGGAATGGAGCAGAGCTACCAGGGCCACGAGGAAGTCGAAGCTGTTAAAAGTCAGCTTGCGTCCCTGATGCAAAGCAGCCTGCCGGCCGACGTCGCCACACAGGCCAAGACGCTACAAGAGAGCCTGAACAAAGTTGGAGGTGCGGTACCGGCGAATGGTGCTCCCTTCCGCCGCGCTGCTGCCGAACCCAACGCGATGCAGTCGTTCCTTATGGCGAATAACGAATACAACACAATGGTCAGCATGATGCAGGTTGGACTCGACATTGCACCTACACCGAGCCAAATCTCTACATGGGAGACTGAGTGCAACAAATCGAATCGCACGGTGGCCGCGTGGAAGGAGTTGCAGAAACAGATTGCAGACTTCAACGTGTTGCTGGCCAAGAACCAGCTGCAGGAGTTGAAAGTTGCGCCTACCAAAGTCACCAGCTCATCGTGCAGCTTCAGGATCGCTACACAGTGAAAAGGCACATGGCCTAAAAGCCCACAAGACGTGCTGTGAACTGAAATTCCCGCGGCCCTCCGACGCGCGTGCCGCCAGGCGCGAAGAGGGGTTGGCGGGCGGTGAAGACCGGTGTTGCAGCGTTACCGGTGAGGCTCATCTGGTCCGTGCCAAAGTTACGGTTGGATGCACCCAGCACGTTGAACACATCCATAAAGAGATCCAGATGATGCCCCTGGCCTTTTAGCGTGAAGTCTTTTACGAAGCGCACATCTGCATCAGTGAAAGCCGGCTCGCGATAAAGATTACGCGGCGTCTCAGCGCCGTTGACAATCGCACGATCGTTGAAGTCGTTGGCATCGTTTTGCGTGTCAAAGCCGATGAGGGCCGTATACGGAGCTCCCGAGTGCGCTACAAACATCGGATTCAGCTTTAGCCCCAGCGGCAGATTAAAGATGGCGGCAACATTCAACACATGCCGCATGTCGAGCGAAGAATAAGCGCGTTCGGCGCTGAGATCGTATGGATTGAGAGCCGATTGAATGCCGTAGGGATTATCGTAGCTATCGTCATCGCGCGTGCTTGAAACCGTGTAGTTGACGGTGAGTTGCGAGCGCCGCGAGATCTGAGACAGAGCGGAGAGGGACACCGAGTTGTAATCGGAGTGCGCGGTCGATTGGTTGACCAGCAGGCGTCCCACCCCTGCTATGGGCCGTGTTGCAGGAAATACCGGAACTCCCGATGCAATGAATGCCGGCGCTTTCAGATTTTCGTCGAGTGCGCGTTCAAGTCTCCATGTCTCCATGTGCAGATAGCCACCGCGCAGGGTGAGCTTCGGAGATATCGTTTGATCGACAGTAGCGGCTGCCTGGAATGACCTGGGATTGCGGAAACGCGGATCTATTGCCTCGACCAAAGCTGCTGGAGTGGAAAGCCCAGAGGGCGGTGCAGCTAATGCATGTGGCGACGGGGTCATTGCACCGGTCAGCGTTAGCAATTGCGGATCGAAATAGCTGTCTGCCGTGACTGTTTCGACGCCGTTGTCTGCAAAGACGCGGTGGAAGAAGGTTGCAGGCGTCGGCGCCGCATATAGTCCACCCGAAATGCGCAGCACTGTGCCCTTCCCGGCCTTCCACGCCAGGCCAACTCGCGGCTGCCACTGCGTCAAGTCATTTGGAATTTTCTGAGTCTGCGCAATCGTTGCATTCGCCTGAGGCGGTTGCGGATTCCATCGCGCCGACCAGCGCAGCCCAGCAGTCAGCGTCAAACCCTTGCGCAGCAGCACATGTCCGTTCACATAGAGAGCGAATTGGTTCACGGCAGCTTTGTAGCGCACGTTGCTTGTCACAAATGTCTGCTGGAACCTTCTCGGCGAATTGCCGAGATAAGCGGCAAGCGAGTTGTAGTCGAAGCGTCCGTTCAGGTTCTCTTCGCGCTGCTCGTAAGCAGGGTCGTTGTCGAACGTCCCGCCGATGACGAGGAGACTCGTTCCGCGGCTTACCGAGAGTGAGTCAGTCATTTCCAATTGGCGGGAGGTGTAAAGATGCGCACCGAGGCCGTCACCACCCAGCACACCAAATCCGTTGATGACAAATTCAGGTGACGTTGAATTGGGCATGCGGCCGCGATGATCTTCACTCCACGAAAGCAGTGCCTGATTAACGCTGCGCGGGCCAGCCACTGTTGTCAGTCCAAGCCGGCTCCAGATGCTCTGCCCACTGACGGAAGCAGTGTTCGCCAACACAGCGATGCTGCGGCTGTAGCCATCACCGGCGTTGGTTGAGTGAATACGGGTATAAGCAAGCTCGGTATTTAACGTGTTCGCTTTATTCAATACCTGATCGACGCGTCCGAAGAGACTTAACGGAGTGTCTTCTTCAACGATCTGGCCCTGGAGAGAAGCCAGCGAGGCAGGCAGGACGACCCCGGCAGCCTGTGGTTCGAATAGTGTGAACGACGGTGCGTGCAGATAGTCCTTTTCGAAGCCGGTGTAGAAGAAGCTCTTGTCCTTGCGGAGAGGACCACCTTCAGATGCACCGAAGACGCTCTGAAAATTGTCCAGCCGATTGCCAAACGCATCCGCTGAGCTAAGCGTGGCAGGTCTCGCGGTGTAGAAAGCTTCCCCGTGCAGTTTGTTCGAACCCTCTTTGGTGGCTACGTTGACCAGGCCTGCGTTAGTCTGTCCTCCTGCTGCATCCTGACCGGAACCGACGAACTGGAACTCACGCACCACTGTCTGAGGCACAAAGAAGGCTCCGTCCTGTGCGCCGGAGAGACCGCCCAACAAAGGATCATTCGCACTAACGCCATCAACCTGCGTGAGCAGCGCGTTGGTCCGCTGGCCGTCCACCACGGTCCCTGAATCGTCTTCGCTTTCATGAGCGTTCTCGGAAAGCTGATCGAAATCGCTTACCTGACGATCGCGGTTCGGCAGATAGGTGACAACCGTGCCTGCAAAGAAGCTGCTGATAGAAGCTTCGCTCTCATTAATTGGAGGAGTTGTAGTGTTTCCTTCTGAAGTGGGCCCACGCGCACTCACGGTCGCGCCCTGCTTCACCACCGGTAAGCTCAGCTCGATCTCCACCTGCGTGCTGCTGCCAAGCCCAACCGTCAGGCGGATGGGACGCCGCAACACCAGCGGCTTCTTCTGCGCCTCGACCGTATAAGAACCGGGCACAAGGCCCGACACGCTGAACTCGCCGGCCGCATTACTTACGACAATGCGAGTCGTGTCCAGGTCTGTATTGCGCAGAGTTACTGTCGTTCCCACCACAGGCAGGTGTTGCTTATCGGAAACCTTGCCATAGACAGTGCCGGTATTGGTCTGCGCGTGGCACTGAGCGCATAGCAGTGCAATCACTACTGCCAGAAATGCATAGCTGTAGCGCCAGCTTTCGCGAATCATTCCATGACGCATCAGAAGCTGACCTTCACCTCGAACTGCAGCTCACGCGCAGGCAGTTGCGCCGTGATGCCGGTGTTCGGAGTGCCGAGCGTGGCCGGAGCCGCAGCAAGATTTCCATAGGTACCATTGAAACTCACAAAGTTTGCATGATTGAGTACGTTGAAAGCTTCGGCACGCAGATCGAGATTTACTCGCTCAAAGAGCGCGAACTCCCGCTCGATAAATGGATCGACATAATACACAGGCATTCCGCGGCCGGTATCGCGGCCTATCACCGCGCCATTGATGACAGGACGGTCAGTGGTTGCGCCAGTGTCGCCGCTGTTGGTCGTGCCGGTCACCAGGTTGTAAGGCAAGCCTCCGGCAAGCGTGGCGATTCCACCGATCCTTACCTTGAGCGGCACGGTATAAAAGCCGCTCAGCACCAGGCGATTGCGCTGATCGTAAAGTGCATTGCCGTATTCCGCCTGCCCAACATGGTTGGGATCATTGGGATTCTGACTGGTTGAATCAGGGTCCACATTGTCCAGTGTATGGGACCAGACATAGCTGACCAGCAGCGCACCTTTGTTTCCAAAGCTCTCACGCAGGTTCACATCAAAGGCATCGTAGTGCAGATAACCATCATTTACATCGCTCTGGATCACGCTGTAAGGCGGCTGCGGGTTAGTTGCCGTCGTCGTGTTGCAGGTCGTTCCATTCTGCTGGTACCAGTAGATCCAATACGGCCGTGTGCAGTTTGCGGCCTGCGCCGACCGCGTCTGATTTTGCGCTGTGCGAATGAACGAGGTTGGCGGGTCGACGTCCAGCGGACGCAAGACATGCAGTGTATGTGTGCCTACGTAGTCCAGGCTCAAGATTGTATTCCGCGCGAGTTTCTGCTCCACGCTCAGGGTGTATTGCTCTGAGTACGGATTGAGAAGCTTGGAGGGATAGCCAACCAAAGTCGAGGTCGGAAAAAACTGATTCAGATACGCACTTTGCCCAGGGCGGATATACAGGTTGCGCAGCGGTGGTACAGCGCCGGCTGGAAACGCCGGCAGTGGAGCAGCAGCAATACTGGACGGAAAGCCAACCTGACCCGGTGTCGCCGTGTAGTTGAAGACGCCGGTCGGCCCGGTCAGCGCGTAGCTGGCTTCTTCATTGTCTACAATCTGCGAGTAATAGATGCCGAAGCCGGCGCGCAGAACCGTTGTGCCATTACCAAAAACGTCATAGTCGATGCCAACACGCGGCGCAAAGTTGGTGTGTGAATCCGTGAAGGTTTGGCCTTCGTAGCGAAGCCCGAGATTGATGACAACTCTATTCGACAGGCGATAGTCATCCTGCGCGAAGATTCCAAACAAATTGTCGTTAACGGTGTAGCTCGCATTGCCATAGCTCTGCTGGTAGTTGGCGACGTTCGCAATGTTGTTCAGATAAGTGGGGCTCTCGCACTGCGCAACGGTCAACGAGCAGGTGTTGTAGGTGAACTTGCCCAGATAGATGGGTCCGCCAAACTCCTTGCTGTTGCCGCCCGTATGCGCGAAGGTCCAGGTGCCACCTATGCGCAACTGATGTTTGCCCAGGCTCATCGCCATTGTTTCGTCGACGCCATACTGCCGGTTCATCAGCAGCGCCGACTGGCTCGTTCCGGATGTGAAAGTAGCCGCGCCCGCAATGGGCACAACGAACTGAGTTCCATAAACGGCAGGATCGAACTCGGTAATCGGCGAAGCCAGCTGGAACTGGACGCGCAGATTGTTGACCGTATACGGAGAAAGGATGGCCGTATCTCCAAACTCTGTGGTGTAAGTTCTGCGACGGAAGGTGCGGGCTACTGTAGCCAGCGATGACCCGCCCACAATGCCGTTGGGATTCGTATCGTAAAAGCCGTCGTCACTCTCGCGGAAGAACGCATTGTTCTTCGAGCTGAACTGACGGTCCAACCGCAGAAACAGCAGCAGGTCGCGATAATGGCCGATGAAATTTCCAGGCGCCAGAGGCGAAGTCACCGGACTCGCGCGATTTTGCTGGCTTGTTTCACCGGCCAGAAAGAAATGGGTTGGATCGTTCTTCAGCAGCTTGCCTGAAATGGAGCCGGAGGTTTGCGCCAGCGTATCGTTGGTGATCTGGTTGCCGCTGGTCGCATTGGACGAATTGAAGCCCGACAATTCTGCCTCAGGACCGGAGGGCCGATAGACCTCCAGCAAATCGCCATGAAGTTTGTCGCTACCAGATTTGGTCACGATGTTGACCACGCTTCCGGTGCTCGCACCATATTCGGCGGAAAAGCCGTTAGTGAGCACGGTCATGGCTTCCATCGCGTCCTTAGGGATATTGGTGAAGATTGTTTGCCGGCCCCAACTGTCATTGCCATTGGTGCCATCAACCTCAAACCAGGTCTGCCGGCGCCCAGCTCCATTGGTGGTGAACAGGTCCTGATTCATGAATATGTCGCCCTGATTAATTGCAGGGCGGTTCGCGGCACTCAGCAGAGGCAGAAATGTGATGCGGCGATTGAGCAGCGGTGTCGAATCGATCTCCGCAGCATCCAGGAAATCTCCGAGCTGCGGCTCGTCCACGCGTACATCGGTCGCACTGCCTTCCACGGTTACAGATTCATTCGCCGCCGAGACATTCAGGATGATTGTTACCTGCGCCGAGCTGCCGCCTGCCAGCGTTACCGATTTCAGCACCGCAGCGGCAAAGCCTTCCTTGTTGCTCTCAACAATGTAACTACCTGCGACCGGCAGCCCGCTCAATCGGAATTCGCCCTTATCGTCGGTCTGCGCGGTGCGTTGCAGGCCAGTCAACTGGTTGGTCACGGAGACGGCAGCATGCGCCACGGCTGCGTGCGATGAATCCTGCACTTGCCCGCTCAGGCTTGCGGTATCGGGTGTCTGGGCTGAGGCAGAGAAAACGGCGCCGACAAAGAGCACGAATACCGATATTGAAAGCTTGTGCATGAGTCTCCTGAATGAAATAACAGAAATAGATACCACTATGATATCGAGCGGCCCGAGTCGCGGCGTTTGCGACTTATGGCTCGTCCACATCGCCGGTTTCAATCTGGTCTTCCACATCGTGGTCGATCTTATGCGTATCAAGCGATAGCTGCGGAAGGTTCGCCTTCTCCAGCTGGTCGTTGATGGCCTTCACGTTGGTCTGCTTCACGGCCTCCCACTGTTTCAGAAGGTCATCTAGCGGCTTCTCCGTCTCTTTCCATGCTTCCAGCTGTGCTGTTGTTGGCGCAGCATCGGCATTTTGGATGGAGTGCTCAATGCGTGCCAGCGTCGTGCGCACAGAGCCAATCGTCGGAGATCCGGGAGCACCACCGCGTCTTCCGCCCGGTCCGCCTTCACCGCGTTCACGCCCGATAATCTGTTCGAGCTTCGACTCCAGAGTCCCTGCGGCATCCGCCGGAACGTTCGACTTGCCTGAGTTCATCTGGTCGCGCACCACTGTCGCTTCATGAATAGCCTTTGTTGCGCGCATCATCTCGTCATACATTGCCTTTGAAACGTCGAACTGCTGCTGCAGGTCAACGGCTGAAGTCTTCACGCGCGGGTCCATCACCACGGTGAGTTTTTGCGTTAGCGTTTCGCCACCGGCGATAAGCCGCACAGTATAGGTTCCCGGCATCACCCACGGCGAAGACGAAGACGAGGGAGTGTTGTAAGGAACAGCCTGGCCGGCATCAGGGCCAGTCGACATTCCCGGTACAGCCGGATAGTGCATATCCCAAACGAAGCGATGGTGTCCTGGCGCTGTCGACAAAACCTGCGGCGGCCGCGCCCACACTACCGGGTCCGGATAACGCGGATCAAGCGGCGGAACGGGATCGTCGCTGTTGTATCGCGCGGCAACTTCGCCTTTGCTATCGAGGACCTCCAGCGTCACTACGCCTGAAATTTTGGGGCCGAGGTAGTAGTCGAGAATGGCGCCGGGAGGAGGATTTTCTCCGGTCGCCATATCAGGCGGCCACGGTGTCGGCGGATTCATGTCGTTGCGTACACGGATGGCTGTTTCCGGCGCATACAGAAATGCCTTACCATCGGCCAGCTTTGCCGCTATCTGCCGCAGCGGCGTCACATCGTCGAGGATAAGGAAGCCTCGCCCGTGAGTTCCGGCGATTAGATCGTCATCCTTCACGGTCAGGTCGCGAACCGAACTGGCGGGCATATTTAGCCGCAGTGATTGCCAGTGGTCTCCATCATCGAACGAGACGTAGACCTGAGTTTCCGTGCCGGCATAGAGCAGCCCCTTACGCTTCGGGTCTTCACGAATGGTGCTGGTCGCTGCGCCATCGGGGATTCCGCTGTTGATCTCTTTCCAGGTCTTACCACCATCATGCGTGCGGAACAGGTGCGGACGCATGTCGTCAAGCCGCAGCGTATTAATGGCCGCATAAGCTGTCTGCGCATCGAAATGTCCCGCATCCATATTAAAGACCTTCCAGAAGGGCTTCAGCTGCGGCGGCGTGATGTTGTTCCAGTGTGCCCCGCCGTCAGTCGTTGTCCATATCAGGCCATCATCGGTGCCGGCCCAAATCCGATTGACATCCAGAGGCGAAAGCCCCAGTGCATAGATCACGCCTCGGCGGACCGGCTTGGCTGTGGGTGTGTCCTTGTACGCATCGAGGGACGGCGGCAGGTCGTAGGTTTCGCGAGTTAGATCAGGGCTGATTTCTTTCCAGTCCTTGCCGCCGTTGCTGGTCAGCCAAAGCGTGTTGGTAGCGAAGTAGAGCCGGTGAGGATCGGCAGGCGAAAACTGCAGCGGCTCGGTACGCAAAGCACGATAAGTGCGGAGCGTCTTGGGCTCGACATCCTGAATCTGTCCGGTGCGACGGTCGTAGCGCGTCACTTTGCCGCCGTAAACGAGATCAGGATCGAGTGGATCGGGTGCGGCGTAGCCGTACTCCTCAATCCCAACTGGATGCCAATCGTGGAAGGTGATGCGCCCATCGTTGCTTCGGCTGGCGACGCAGGCGCTGCCACTATCCTGCTGCCCGCCGCAGACGCGGTACGGAAATGCATTGTCCGCGGTGACGTGATATATCTGCGCGGTCGGCTGGTTGTACCACTCGCCCCAGGTTGCACCGCGATTCAGAGAGATGATCACGCCCTGGTCGCTGGCCAATGCGATGATGTCCGTGTTGTTCGGATTGACGTAGACATTCTGATAGTCGTCGCCGCCCGGTGCTCCGCGCAGGCCGGTCCAGGTCTTGCCGGCGTCGGCCGACTTCCACGTCACCGTGCTCGCCACATAAATAGTGTCAGGATCTTTGGGATCGACGCGAGGCACAGGGAGATCGCCGCCGCCGATCCTCGCCTCCGGCCGCGAGTCGTCCGCAGGTGTATGCGCCCACGTCTGGCCGCCGTCATCGGAGCGATACAGCCCCACGCCGCGGCTGGATGCAAACTCACCATAGATGCGCTTCGGATCGCTCGGAGATATGGTCAGGTTCACCTGGATGACATCATCGGGCAAGCCTCCGCCAGTTACTTTTTTCCAGGTATCGCCGCCATCGGTGGAGCGGAATAATCCGCCATTCGGCCCGGACCACGATCCGTTTTCCCATGGCCCTTCCTGCCGCTGCCACATTCCGGCATACACAATCGACGGATCCTGCGGATCGATCTGTACCTCCGACGCTCCGGTCTTGTCGTCGATGTACAGCACTTTCTTCCACGTCTTGCCGCCATCCGTGGTGCGATACAGACCGCGCTCGGCGTTCGGTCCGTAGGGATGTCCGGTGACCGCAACATAAACCCGGTCGGCGTTGTGGGGATCGATGGCTATCTGGCCAATTTGCTGGCTATCCTTCAACCCTACGTTGGTCCAGTTCTTACCGGCATCGACTGATTTGTAAACACCATCGCCTATCGAGAGGTCGGGTCGTGCGAGACCTTCACCGCTGGCCACATACACCACGTTTGGGTTCGAATCCGCCACAGCGATCGAGCCAATCGATCCTGTCGGCTGGTTGTCCCATAGACTCACCCAGGTGCGGCCTGCGTCAGTTGTCTTCCAAACACCACCGTCGACCGCGCCCATATAGAACGTCGCTGGCTGGCTGGGTACTCCGGCCAGCGCGCGTGTTCGTCCGGCGCGCATCGGCCCAATCTCCCGCCAACGCATCTCTGAAAACAGTTTGGTGGAAGGGACAGAGCTCTGCCCCATGCACAAACCGGCGCAACCAAGACCGAGAAGAGCGGAAGCTATGAAAGATGAACTGGAGAAGCGCATGGGGATCCTGATAAGTGAATTAAGTGCGTAGTCAAAAGGTATTACAAATCGCCGGACAGCCGCACTTTTGGTGTAGTACTGAAAATACGAACCGGGCTGAGTAAAAGATGCAGCCGGCTGTCGACGCCTGGCTCAGTGTTGCGCAGCTTGCTCGCCGGTTTTTGGACGGAATCCCCTTCGGCACAGAATGATGCGCACAACAACAGCGACCGTGCTCAGCAAACAGCACGCTTCGACGAAGATTTTGCCGCCATCGAGCAAATCCGGATGGCCGTCTTTGAGGAGCGGGTCAGTCATGATGCTGTGAACAAACACCAGCACAACCGCTGGAAACGCCAGATAGTGCAAGCGTCGCCACAGCAGACGGCCCACACGGAGGCGCAAGAGTGAAGTAATCCACAGCAGCAGCAGAAGATACAAGGCCGCAGCGCCCGCCATATTAATCCACGGCTGCAGTGGCGAATGCAGGGGCCAGATCAGGTCGATGACCCGGAAATGCGGAGCGTGCAGCCACAGCAGCACCACTGGATGCGCCAGCGTTAATGTCACCGTCGTATATGCGGTCCACTGGTGCAGAGCGAACACGTTGAAATGTCGGTGCGGCCATAGCCGAACTGGGCTGTAGCGCATAGCCAACAGCAAACCGAGCCACAGGTTCAGCGTAGCTGCTCCCGCTGCACCCAGCCCAAGGTACGCACACAAGTCCAGGACCGTCACGCTGATCTCGTTTCTATTGCGGCAATTTGGTCCTGAGGCTCGTCCATAGTGTTAATCTGCATTCATTGCCTTTACCCTCCACAATCATCTGAGGAGTTTCTTCATGATTTGCACTATTCGCCGGATTATTCTCGTCGCCGCCATTGGCGCAGCTGCTTTCACTGCTCTCGGCGTTGCGGCACAAACAGAATCTGTCCCGGAGATAGCGCTCACCGGTCTGCACTGGCGAGACGTCGGCCCCATGCGCGGCGGGCGATCGTATGCCGTTGCTGGAAGTGCAGATCAGCCAAACACATTCTATTTCGGCACCGTGGGTGGCGGCGTCTGGAAGACTGAAAACGCGGGTCGCACCTGGTTCCCTATTGCGGATGAAGGCATTCCTATCGGCTCTATCGGCGCCATCGCCGTCGCGCCATCGAACCCTAACATTGTCTATGTTGGCACCGGCGAACCCGATATCCGCAGCCAACACTCTTATGGCATCGGCATGTTCAAGTCGACCGATGCCGGCAAGACCTGGAAGCACATTGGCCTTGACGACAGTCAACATATTGGCCGCATCGTCGTCGACCCCACCAACCCCAACCGCGTCTATGTTGCCGTCCTTGGCCACGCCTACGACCCCAACCCTGAGCGCGGCGTTTTCCGCTCCATTGATGGCGGCGTCACATGGAAGAAGGTCCTCTATAAGGCCGATGATCCCAACAATGTCGGCGCAATCGAACTCGCCCTTGATCCCAAATCTCCACGCACGCTGTACGCTTCGCTATGGGCTACGCGCCGTCCGCCGTGGTCAGTCTACGCGCCTTCTTACATGCCAGGCAGCGGTCTCTATAAATCAATCGATGGCGGCGACACCTGGAAGAAGCTCGCAGGCGGCTTGCCGGATGACCAGTTTGTGGGCAAGATCGGCATTGCTGTCGCGCCGAGCAATCCTAAACGTCTCTGGGCTGTTGTGGACGATATCGGCGAGGCTGTTGCTCGCCCATTGGCTGGACCTCCCGGGCCGCCAGACCCTAATGCTCCCAAGCCAAAAGGAGGCGTCTATCTCTCTGACAATGCCGGCGCAACCTGGCGTCTTGTCAACTCCGAGCAGCGTCTCTGGGGCCGCGGATGGTACTTCGAGTCAGTCACAGTGGATCCAATTAACCCTGACAAGGCCTATGTCATCAACACTGCAACCTACCTCACTGCAGACGCCGGCAAGACCTTCACGCCGGTCAAAGGCGCTCCCGGCGGCGACGACTACCACCAGATCTGGGTCAATCCCAAAGACCCCAGTCGAATGGTGCTCTCCAGCGACCAGGGCACGGTGGTCAGCGTCGACGGCGCCAAGACCTGGAGCACCTGGTACAACCAGCCGACCGCGGAGATTTACCACGTAGCGGCCGACAACCGCTTTCCCTATTGGCTCTATGGCGCACAGCAGGATTCCGGCGGCGTAGGCGTGGCCACATGGTCGCGCATGAGCGTCCTCGACTTCCGCAACTGGGAACCCACCTGTCTCGCCGGCGAAAGCAATACCGTTGTCCCTGATCCCAAAGACGGCAATATTCTCTACGGAGGTGGTGCAGGCCGCTGCGACCAGCGCCTCAATGTCCCGATCTCGCTGGGTGGCCAGTTGCCTCCGTCAGACCCCGACGATCCTAACCGCAAGACCTGGACACTGCCCGAAGTTTTTTCCGAGGCTGATGAAGCGCTCTACTATTCCAACCAATTCGTCTTCCGCACGCGCGATCGCGGCAAGACCTGGATGAAGATCAGCCCCGACCTCACGCGCCTGAATCCTGAAGTGCCGAAGAACCTTGACCCCATCACTGCGAAGGACATCGATGCGCAGATGACCACGCGTTTTGGTGTGGTCTACACCATCAGCCCTTCGCCGCTGAGCGCGGCAACGGTCTGGGTTGGAACCGATGATGGGCTGATCCAGATGACTCGCGACGACGGCAAGACCTGGCATGACGTTACTCCGTCTGCGATGACTGCATGGAGCAAAGTTTCCCAAATAGAAGCCGGCCACTTCGATCTCGGTACGGCCTATGCCTCGATCGATCGCCATCGCCTTGCCGACTTGAAGCCTTATATCTATCGCACGCACGACGGCGGCAAGAGCTGGATCGAGGTTACGGCCGGCATCCCCGAAGGCGCATACGTAAACTCCGTCAAGGAAGATCCAAAGATCAAAGGCCTGCTCTACGCAGCCACCGAATTACGTGTCTATGTCTCCTTCGATGATGGAGACCACTGGCAACCGCTACAACTCAACATGCCTGTCACATCCGTGCGCGACATCCTGGTCCACGGCGATGACCTGGATATCGCCACGCACGGACGCGGGTTCTGGGTGATGGACCAGATGGCCTCTTTGCGTCAGCTCGCAGCGAATGGAAAGCAGATCGTCTCGGAGCAGGCTTATCTTTTCAAGCCCGGCGATGCGCTCTCACTCCAACAGGGCGGCCAGAACGGTACACCGCTGCCGCATGAAGAGCCGCAGGAATTGAACCCACCCGGCGGCGTGCTCGTCGACTACTGGCTCAAATCAGCCCCTGCCACGCCCGTCAAGTTGGAGCTTATCGACAATAAAGGCGCCGTACGTGCCTGCTCCGCCAGTGATACGCCTGTAAAGCCGGTCGATACAGAAGCTATCAACGTCCAGGCCATATGGGAAGAGCCCACGTTGCCTCCTTCAGCCGAACCCGGCATGCACCGCGCCGTGTTGAATGTTGCGGCCCAACGCGGAGGAGGCTTCGGTCGTCCTGCGGCTCCGCCGCCTCACGATGCGTGTTCACCGCCCGCTGGCAGTGAAGCAACACCCGCGCGTCCTGCTCGTGGCCAGGGTGCTGCTGGACAAGGTGGCCCAGGACAGCGTCGTGCAGAAATGCTGGGGCCAGGCGACTACACGGTGAAGCTCACTGTAGGCGGCAAGACTTACACTCAGCCGGCAAAAATCAAACCTGATCCACGCGGAGCAACCGAGGACCATGCCAACACAGGCACGCATGATCGTTTCTAAGCGTGCCTCGCAAAAGTGTGCCACGGGAAATTTCATCTAACTTGAATCTGCCGGCTCCCGTTGGGCAGACCTCTACATGTCGCGGGATTTCGCGCGTTCATCTAAGCGCGCCTGCGTGGATGAGGTTTTCTTGCACTCAATTTTGCCTATAAGTGCCCGATTTCAAGTCGGATTGTTTTGAGGGTGACACAACTCCTTACCCGCTAAGATTTTGTCTGATTTCAGGTGGTGAGTTTGGGAAAGGCACAGATTTCGCACATCGCCAAGTCAGAGCAATGTGCAAAAAGCCTAATCTGTCCGGATTTACATCGAGGGTTAACAGCGAATTCATAGCGTAGCCATGTCGCGGGCCTTACCTTCCCAAACATGCGCACACTTAATTTCAAATCTGCAATTGCCGTCACTTTGTCACTCTTCTTCGTCCTCCTCTGTACGCCGCTTCATGCTCAATATGAGAACGGAAGTGTTGTTGGAACAATCCACGACGCGAGCGGCGCGGCTGTTGCAGGGGCTACGGTGACCATTACCAACACCGCCACAAATATCAGTACGCAAACGAAAACAAACTCGCAAGGCGATTATGAAGTTCCGCAGCTGCGCGTGGGCGTGTATGACATCTCGGCCACCGCGCCCGGTTTCAACCAGGCTGTCGCGCAAAACATCTCCGTTTCCGTGGGCGGACGACAGCACATCGACCTGAGTCTGAAGGTCGGCAGCTCTCAGGAAACTGTCGAGGTGAGCGACGTTACCTTGCAGATTGAAACGGAATCCAGCCAGCGCGATCAGATCATCACAAACTATGAGTCCGAAGCTTTCCCGCTGGTAAGCCGCAACTACTCTGACCTGCTGGCTCTCATTCCCGGCTCACGGCAGGCGCCTACGGCGGCCTTCACCAGCTCAGTCAATTCGCTGCTGCGCGCAGGCTCGTTCAACGTCAACGGCCAACGAAGCATGTTCAACAACTTCCTGCTTGATGGCATCGATAACAACGCTTATGGAGAAAGCAACCAGGGATTCGACAACCAGATCATTGCTGTGCCACCGGATTCGGTGGCGCAGTTCAACGTCGTCACAAACAACGAGAGTGCGGAGTATGGCCGTTCCTCGGGCGCGACGATCAACGTCGCTTCACAGAGCGGCAGTAACACCTTTCATGCCACTATCTATGAGTTCATCCGCAATACCGACCTGAACGCCGCCGGCTTTTTCAAGCCGTTAGTCGTCGGAGGCACGGGCATCACAACGCCGTTCCAAAAACCGACCTTCAACCGCAACCAGTTCGGTTTCAACTTTGGCGGGCCGATTATCCGGAACAAGCTCTTCTTCTTTCTGGATTATGAAGACTTCCGACAGGTACTTAAGCCGCTGAGTGTGCTCACTCTCCCGACTCAAAATGAACTCAATGGGATTCTGGTTGTTCCGGTGAAGAATGCGACTACGGGCACAACCTATGCTGCGAATACGGCGATCCCGCAGTCGGCCATCAACCCTCTCTCTCTGCAGATCATCAGCTATTTCAAGCAGCTTTCCGCAGCTCTGCCGGCTGCAGGCCTTTCAACCACAGGCCTGGCCTCCAATGACTACTCTGTGCAGGTACCTGCTCGTGTCCTACAGCTTGAACCTGTTGTTGCGTCATCTGTGCGATGTCTTCAACCTCCCATCGCTTTACGTCGTCAGGCTTTAGAAGCTTGATTTGTTCTATCGTCAGTGTCTGCGGCGCGGGTGGGCGGCAGTTATTCTGCTTTCTCCCCAGATCGATAAAGTCCCAGACGCCAGCGAGGATCGCGTAGTTGTTCTGCAATATCGCGGCACGATTCCCAAACCCCCGGGCGGCTAGTGAGCCGCTCAAGGTAGTCAGTTGCGTGGAGAGGCTCTGCAACTCTGTCATATCCTCGTCGAATGCCGGAAAATTTGCCGCAGCCTTCAATGCCGGTAGGTCCGTAGAGGACACTGGAATGCCAAGCCCGAAATAGTGCTGCACTGGCTGGATATCTACTTCGATCTTGTTAGTTGTTTGTAGGATTTCGTTCCTGATCGCGTCGATGCTTCCAGGAAGCCAGCTTCTCCCGGAATGATGTTCAAAAACCTCATCAATGCTGTCCCTCAAACTCGAGGCATTCCTGTAAAGGGCAAATAGCATTTGGGCGAACTGTGCTCCAGATACGGTGACGGACGCATCCGTGTAATTAGCCGTTCCACTACTGTTGGCAATCGCCCCTGGCACTACGCCTATAACTGCCGGTACGGTGATGGGCGCAGTTGCGGTTGGACTGAAGCCGACTCCGCTTTGCAGAACGGTGACACCGGAGGGGATGCCGCTCTGCAAAGCATCCAAGAGTATTGCTCAAGGGTGGAAGTGGCGTGGCGCCGCCGGAGTCTTTCAACTGTGAGGAATAGCCGGCAGCGCTTAGAAACAGCCAACGCAATCTCCGCTGGAACTGAGACGCATCCGTAATAACGAACTCGACAAGAAGGAAATTGTCGAACGAACAGAAGCGCACAAGCTATGCATTGAAGGGATCACAGACAAAAATGAGCAGTCGTGGGACAACTGTCTGTATTTGCTGTCAAAGCTGACGCTTGCGCACCACATGTTTCCCTACCAACCGGGAGCATGCAGGCCGCGCAGCAGCGATCCGCCCAGCCAGAGCAGCAGAAGGAATGGCACCATCATCATGGTCACGATACCCAATCCCAAAAATCCCATGAAAATCCAATCCTTCCAGGTGTCACGGCGAGGAGCTTCCAGGCTGCGCTCAAGCAGATGATAATTGCGGCGGTTGGCACGCCAGGCGATGTCGAAGAGGTTGCCGACAAATGGCACTGCACCGATACCAACCTCAATGGCGAGATTGGAGATCATGCGCAGAATCGTGATCATCGGAACGCCACGGAAAAAAGCAGCCAACACAATAATGGAGCTGGCAAGGCCGGCCAGAAGGTCGCCAACGCCAGGAATGAAGCCAATGATGCCGTCAATACCGAAGCGGATGCTGGTGCCGGGAACCTGGAACCAGGTATCCAGCACGCGCGAGAGCATGTCGAGATTCTCGTCGCTGAAGGTTCCGCCGGCGCCGCCAAAGCGAGGCTTGAACGTATCGGCCGGCTCTGTACCCGGAGGCAGAATCTCGGGTTCGGTCAGTCTTATGGACATCTTGCGCACCTCGGGGCCGTTGCCGGCTTAGCCTGTTCCTATTCTTAGGTCTGATGCTAGAATAGACCTCATACGGCGGCTATAGTTCAGTGGCAGAACGCCGCTCTGTGGCAGCGGATGTCGTGGGTTCGAACCCCACTAGCCGCCCCAAATTTTACTCAGCAAGCTCCCAGAAACGCGTCCGGCTTGCAAGGTCGCGCGAGAATCCCTGTGTTGCGAGCTTCCCATCAAAAACCAGCAGCCCAAACGACGCCGGAGCGCGTGAATGGCTGAGTGTCCAATCGTACCGTGGCCCGAAGGCTATGCGCCATTCCATCCGCGTCCCTGGCTGCGCAATGGGCACATGCAGACCATCTTCGGCAACCTGCTGCCTCGGCAGAGCGCGCTTCCGCAGCCGGGAGCGCAGTTGGTGGAAGTGTCTCCAGCGCATGGGTCGCAGATATCTACACAGTTATTGTGCGAGTGCCATTGGCAGCCTTTGCCCGAACGGCCAACACGACCGACGGTCATCATCCTGCATGGTCTTGAAGGCTCTTCGAAGTCTCAATACGTGATTGGCAATGCCAATAAGCTTTGGCGCGCAGGATGCAACGTGGTGCGTATGAATATGCGCAACTGCGGTGGAACCGAGCGGCTAACGCCAACGCTGTATCACTCCGGCCTTTCGAAGGACGTGGAAGGCGTGATGCGCTACTTCATTGAGACGCAAGGGCTGCAATCAATCGCGCTAATTGGCTACTCGATGGGCGGCAACATGGTACTGAAGTGCGTAGGTGACCTCGGCGCGAATGCACCGAAGGAATTGCACGCGGTGGTGGGCGTTTCGCCGGTGGTGGATATGGCGCAATCCGCCGATGCGCTGCATGAGCCGAAAAACAGGTTTTACGAACGGCGGTTTCTGCGCGCGATGATCAAACGCTTCCGGCGCAAGTCAATGCTGTTTCCGCGCGCGTTCGATCCACAACGCGGAGCACACATCACTTCCCTACGCGAGTATGACGAGCGCATTACGGCGCTCTACGCGGGCTACAAAAACGCGGACGACTATTACCATCGCGCGGCTGCAGCCAGGGTTCTGGACAAGATCGCCATACCAACGCTGCTGATCCACGCCTGCGACGACCCGTTCATCCGCTTTACGTCTGAGACACGCGCGCTGATTGCGGCGAATCCGCAGATCGCGCTGCTGGAGACGCAGCATGGCGGGCACTGCGCCTTCCTGGCACCCCCGAATCCGGCTGCCGGCGACGATGGTTATTGGGCCGAGACGACAGCAATGCAGTTCATTTTGCAACACAGTGCCGTATCCTAAAAGAATGCTGGCTGAGTGGAACGCCGAGTGCGCGCAGGATGCTGCTTCCTTGATAGTGCCGTGGACAGACGAGGCCGGTGGGTCGCGCTTCGTCGACCTGCGCGCCAACCCATATGACATTGCTGAGATATCTGAGGCCGAACACAACCCTACGCTGGGACGTGCGCTGCGCTCGCTGAATGCTTCGCGCTCGCCGGTGCTGACCGCGAAGTGCGATGCGTGGCCGCTGGCGATGGAAGATTATCGCGAGCAGATGGAAACGCTGCGCATGGAGCTGATGCTACCGGAAGAAGATATCGCATGCGGCTACAGCAGCTACATCGACCTGATGTGGCGCGAACGAGCGGTCTTCGTCTCTCGCCACAAACAGCAGGAGCGGCTCGACCGCATTGTGCGCCGCGCCAAGCTGCTGGACCATCCTGAGTGTGCGCTGGAGTGCGTGCTGCGGCCGGCGTTTTTGGACCTCAACGGTCCGCTGGAAGGTTTTGCCGTATCTATATATGTGACGTCGCTGGGGCGCGACAAGGCGATGGCCTTCCGCCGGTGGGAGTATGCACTTGAAGACATGGTCACCCTGCTGCGCAGTAAAGAAATGGAAGTCGCGCGCGGCTCGGCTACAATCGATGCGACGGCGGCTTCCACCGCCGGTGCGGGCGAGTAGCTCAACTGGATAGAGCACGGACCTTCTAAGTCCGGGGTTGCAGGTTCGAGACCTGCCTCGCCCACCATAAATAAATCCGGATACTTTCAGTAACGTTTAGAAATCGCTCATAAACGTAATGTTCACAATGCCTGAGTGCTATATGTGCTCAGGCATTGTTGCGCAGATGGCCAATAAGCTTTCCGCGATATCGGCGATGAGAGCCGATAGCTTTCTCAATTCTCGATGCGATCTAACGGGCTTGCGTTTGATGATCACGCAGCTGGTGAATATTGGCCCCCAAAAAGTGTTACGTCAGACCGCAAAGTGCTATATCAGTGCGCACTCTCGTAACCGATAACCATTACGAGAGGGTTATTCGATGCGATTGGGACACTCGATATTTGGGGATAACCGGAACTGGAAGATCTTGGCCTGCAGTCCTCTTCTGACCTTGGTCTGGCTGATCGGGTGCGGCAGCTCCGGAATCACATGGAACTATGCACACCTGGTGATTACTCCGCAACAGGCTTCGGTAAGAGTAGGTGCAGCTGCAACCTTTGAAGCCATGGTGAGCTCGAACCAGGTCACCGATGGCACATGGTCAGTCGAAGGCGGTTCTGCGTACGGCACAATCAGCGCCGATGGTGTCTACCAAAGCCCCTCATGCGTGCCGGCTAGTAATACTGTCACCATCGACTATTCTGCGGGCGGCACCGTGCACAGCACGACAGTTACACTTCTGAATCCGTCCCCGAATCTTGCTCAAGTCACGCCTTCATCCGTCTCGGCCCCCACAACCTCCATCACAGCGATTGGATCCGGTTTTGTCAGCGGTTCGGTCATCCTCATCAACGGCATCGCGGCGCCAACGACATTTGTCGATTCAAGTCATCTGTCCACAACTCTCGCTACAGGAAATCCGGCTGCGGCATCATTTACCATCCAGGTCTCCAACCCTAACCCGGGCGGCCAATTTAGCGACGCACTCGCTCTACCTGTGTCTTTGGCCTCGATGGCTGTTTCGCCGTCAACACTTGCTCATGGGAACGTCACGATCACTGTCAGCTATCCCGGCTTGCCGGCGGGAGCGACAGTGCTAGTCAATGGCTCGCCATTGACAACGGTAACCGCGACTTCCAACTCTATTGCGGCGACAGGCTATCTCGCGCCATGGACCACAGGAACCGCGGAAGTAGCGATTGCGAATTCTTCTCAATCTGTAATCGCTCAAGTAAATGTCCCAATCCAAACCACAGCCGTCTCTTACGATGTTGCCGCCAGATTCGTCAATCAGGCTGGCTTTGGGCCAAGAGAAGACATGATCGAGCTGATCCAGTCGCTCGGCCTGTCCGGCTTCATCAATGAGCAGTTAGCGCAGCCAGTGGGAAATTATTCGGCGAATGACCTGGATAGAGAGTTTGAAGTTAACGTCGTCACCGGACCGTCAGTGCTCCGTCTTCGCGCGGCTTTCGCCTTGGGATCGTTCATCCCCTCTGACATTGGTGGTTCGTGGGTACCTAACCAGCCCTGGGAACAGAAGCTGGAAAACGATGCTTTCGGCAATTACCGGCAAGTTCTGTCTGACTTAGCCAGCGATCCCAATGTCAGTGGAAATTTGAATCTGCCAGGAAACGCTGCCTCCACAGACCCTTCTGTTCACCCAAACCAGAATTTCGCGCGCGAGCTATTGCAACTCTTTTCTCTCGGACCAGTTTTGCTCAACAACGATGGAACTATCCAAAACGACAGCAACGGAAACCCGATTCCGACTTATGGCGATGACACGATCGACAACCTCAGCCGCGCTCTGACCGGCTGGAACTACGCGCCTCCTGTAAATCCGACATTCACCTGGTTTGGAATCGACTATTCACAAAATCTTATTGCGACCGAAAGCCAGCACGACGAGGGAAGCAAAACGATCCTGGGCAACATCAATATCCCCGCAGGCCAGACTGCCGCTCAAGATCGGGACCAGGTGTTGGACGCAATTTTCGCGCATCCAAACCTTCCTCCTTACGTATCCAGAATTCTGATCCAGCGCCTGGTAAAGAGTCAGCCTTCGCCGGCATACGTAGCACGAATCTCAGCCGTGTTTCAGGATGATGGAAACGGTATACGAGGCAATCTGGCAGCAGTTATCAAGGCTATCCTTTTGGATCCCGAAGCACGAGCGGGTGACACAACACCGCGAAGCGATGACGGGTATCTCCAGGATCCTGTCGATTTTCAAATCTTCGTGATGAGCGCTTTGCAAATCTCTCAACAAGATGATCAGCCCAGCTATCTGCCCAGCGAATTGTGCGAATCATGGTTCAATTCTGGCTCGGTGTTCGGGTACTACTTCCCCAACTACGTGGTTCCGGGAACGACTATCAACAGCCCAGAATTTCAGTTGATGACGACATACACGATTGTGCAACGCAGCGAGCTCTTATGGAGCATTGTCAGCGAGCAGCAGCCAGGCTTCAATAACAACGACAACACATGGCTGTACAACACCTTCAAAACGATTCCGGCGATGATCGACGCGTTGAACCACATGCTGTATCACGGCACAATGTCGCAGGAAGAACAGACCATCATCAACAACGCAGCGGCTAGCGCTCCTGACACAAATACAGCTCTGAAATACGCGGTCTTTCTAGCCCTGAACGGTGACCAATACACAGTTGCACATTAAGGAGAACTTCAGCATGATGAATCGTCGCCGTTTTCTGACACGCACGGCCCAGGCCAGCCTGGCCGCAGCAACCTCCACTTTCTGGAGCAATTCGTCGGCAGCTCGCGCGTTTGCTCAATCGGTGAGCAGCACGTACAAGGCAATTGTTGTAATTACGCTCAACGGCGGAAATGACGCGAACAATATGCTCGTTCCGCTAGACCCGGCAGAATATGCCGAGTACAGCTTGATGCGGGGCACTCTTGCGCTTCCTGTTTCTTCCTGCATTCCACTGAATACCGCGAGCGGCGCGCCGGCTTACGGAATGCATCCTTCGATGAAAAATGTCGCAGCTCTTTACAATTCCGGGCGTGCATTGGCAGTTGCCGGGGTTGGCCCTATGGTCATGCCGGCGACCAAGGCGCAAATCATTTCTGGGGAAGTGCCACTCCCTGCGTCATTGCTGTCGCACCCTGTTGGCATTGCCCAGTGGGAAAGTTCACAAGTCGTCCAGGCGCCATCGACGGGCTGGGGCGGTCGAATCGCTGACCTGATTGCCCAGCAATCCGGATCTCTTCCTCCAGTTCTTAACGCGGGACCGAACAGCACATTCACGGTCGGCAATTCCTTCCAGGCGATTGCTCTGCAGGGGGGAAGCCTTTTCTCTCCACTCCCAGCTGTCCTAGATAATGCGGCTCTGCAGCTCGCGCAAAGTGATGCATCTTCACAAAACGCCCTGGTCTCTCAGGTCGCCAAGTTCCGGGCAAGCGCCATGCAGCAACAGGTGCTGATGGATCAGGCGATGCAGCATGCGCCTCTGAAGACTGTCTTCCCAACCAGCACGTTTGCCCTGACACTGCAGAGGATTGCGCAGCTCATCAGTGGGCGGTCGGTCCTAGGAGCATCTCGACAAATCTTCTACACCCAGCAAACAGGCTATGACACCCATGTCGACCAGATGGGAACTCATGCCCAGCTACTCCAGGATCTCGATTCATCATTAGGCGCCTTCTTTGCTGCACTCGATGAGCTCGGAATGACAAACCAGGTTTTGGTCTGCACCCACTCAGACTTCTGCAGATCCATGGCGTGCAATACAGATGCCGGCTCCGACCATGCATGGGCCACTCATCAACTTATCCTCGGCGGAGGCATTCGGGGGGGACGGATTTTGGGAACGATGCCCGATCTCGAATTGGGTGGCTCCTCCGATGTAACCAATCCAGGCCTCGGAATGTGGCTGCCTACAACATCAGTCACACAGATGGCCAGTGGAATCGGGAACTGGTTTGGGCTCACGGCCTCCCAGCTAGCTAGCGTCTTTCCCGATCTTGGCAACTTTCCAGCAGGAATGATCCAGCTCTCTTAGCGCAAAGAGATAAACAGAAGAGAAGAGCAAAACTAATACGTGGACCCTGCCGCAGGGTCGTAAGGCTGCCCAAATTTGTTGGCATGATGTTGAGCTGCCGCAGACGAATGCACAACTGTCGTGCCAAGATCCTGGTCTCCACCCTGAATGCTCACACGACGTGTCCACCTGTCCAGGTTGCTCTGCTGTTCGCCCTCCATCCAAACGTGCAGCTCATATTCACCCGCCGGTACGCCATCGATATGAAATGCCCCGTGAGCATCCGCGATGCTGTAGAAAGGGGTTGAAAGCGCCACAACGACCGCGCTCATGTCGGAGTGAATGTTGCAGAAGATGTAAGACACACCTTCCCGTGAAAAAGTAACCGTCTTCGTCTTTCCCGCTTCATAGAGCCCGAGGTCAAAACGCTGCCCGTTGAACAGTGAGAACACGTTGTGAAAAAACGGATCTGCATTGGGAAACTGCACCACGCTGCCCGTCGGCACAACGAGCAGATGCGGCATAAACATCTTGTCTTTCTGCAACAGGGTGTAGCCGGTCCTTGGGGCCGTACTCCACTGGCTCGCCAGGCCGGGCGTCAGCGGCTTCAGCCACAAAACAGCCGGAGGAACCGCGGGCGCGTGCTTGCCTGCAGAAGCAGTCGAACTGGACATCTCGATGTGCGCTGTTACTTTTGACGCAGTGCTGGACGGACGATTCTGCGCAAGCACTGCAAAAGCAGCGCTGATGAACAGGCTGATCGTCAACATTCGGATTAGAGCTTGCCTTCGCATCAAAATTTGTAACCTGCGGCAACGCCAATGATATTGGTATTCGCTGTAGCGCCTGTAATGGGAGCGGTGGTGATATGGCGATATTCAAACGAGAACTGCAGATAAGCGCTCGGACTGTAAATCGTATTCGCAGTGAATGTTTGATTGCGCGCCTGGTTCTGGTACGAAGTCGCAGGAAGAACGTACCTGCGTAACTCCGAAGCGAAGCCGTTATCCAGTCCAAATGCGCCATTGAATTCCCAGCGTAGACCGGCACGCTTTTTCAGCTGCGCCCATCCGCCAACATCATCCAACGGCTTGGCATATTCCAGATTGGTTCCATAGACGAAGTCTTTGTACGCGCCTCCACCGAGGCCGCCCAGCGCCTGGCCGCGATAAAAGCTTCCACTGAACTCCAGCCCATGCGATAGCGGCAAATTTGCATCCAGCGTGCCGGCCCATGCGTTGTAACCTTTGCCGCCAAGTATCTCGTGTGGACTGAAATAGCCTCCGACACCTACAGACGCACCGGAACCATCCCTCTTCCCTAACAGTCCAATGTGCAATTCTCCACCGGGCCAGCGGCTGCGCTCGCCCTGGCTCACCGTGCCGGCAATCGCAGCAGGCAGCGCCGGCGAATCAGGCACGTCAATCAACGCACCCTCCACGCCCAAACGAGAGGAGCCGATGAAATCCATGGTGTGCGAAACGCCGACCTGTGGGCTCCACATCCAGAGATTGCCGGACCAGGCCAGAGCCGGCTGGGCAATTGCCGTCAGTGACGACGGTTGGTTGGGGCTAATGATCGGCCGATCCATTTCCGCAAAAACTTCGGTGTCTTTCCAGTTGAGCGTTACATGCGCGGTGCGAAGTCGCAGAAGGCCACCCATTTGATAGTTCGAATCGAGCGCGTTGCCGAAGAAGTCGACGCGAACATCAGCGTGGCTGGTAGCGCCTGCCAGGGTCGGACCGCGTGCATCGATGCCCAACACTGTTTGGCGAAGCGAAGCTCCGGTGCTTCCGCCGCCCGCGACTGCAATAGTCGGCGCAGAAGCATTGTCGACCTGGCTGGTATTCACAAAGCCGTTCAGCAGAATGAGACCGCTGATCTTTACTGGGTACTTGGATTCGCTCTCCACCTTAATCTGGTTGAGGGTGGCAATCTGCGACTGCTGCATTGCCTGCTGTTCCTGGGCTTCAGTGGCTGGTGCCGGGGAAGCGGGCGGGTTCGCAGGCGCCGCCACTGCTTCCGTCGCAGGAGCGACTTGATTCCCTGCTGCCAAGCGCTGTTCCAGCAACGCCAGTGACTTTTTCAGTTCCAGCAACTGCTGTTGGGATGCGTCGACTTGCGCCTGCGCCTGGTCTATGGCTTGCTTCAGATGTTGAAGCTCCTGCTGTGGCGTTTCAGCAGGAGCATTCTGCTGTGCGAGACACACATGGCCGCACAAAACAATGCAAAGCGCTGCCGCATAAATGGCCGAGTGTGTTGGTGGTCTCATCGTGCTACCTCCACAGGATTATCGATAAGCTCCTTATTGACTATGTTCCGAGCAATCGAAAGAACAAATACGGTCTCGCCGGGGCGGCTGCTGACCAATTGGACCGAACCGCCATGCTCTTCTGCAACACACTGCGCGAGCGTAAGGCCGAGGCCAGTTCCATTCTGTTTGCCGGCACTCACAAAGGGTTCAAACAAACTGTCACGGATGGCTTCCGAAACTCCAACTCCTTCATCGGTAATCGTGACCGTAAGATGCTTGTCGTTAGATGCGATCGCCGCAGTGACGCCTGGCGAATTACTACTGCCACGTACCGCCTGACAGGCATTGAGCAGCAGGTTATAGATGGCGCGCTCCATTTGTTTGGCATCCACGAGCGCTGTGGTCGCTGACGCATCTTCATAGGCAGCGCGTAGACGTACACGCTCAGCATCGGGATGGGCGCGTACCAGCGCCATTGCCCGCTCAACAAGCACTGAAATTGACTCCACCGTGCGCTGTGCTGCTCCATTCGTCCTGGAGAAAATCAGCAGCGAATCAATCAGTTCGGTCGTTCCATTGACTGCCATACGAATATCAGCAAATAATTCCGCACGTTCATCCAACGTTAGATTTGAATTCGCCAGGAACTCCGCGTTTGCATAAACCGCAGCCAGATAGTGGCGCAGGTCATGCGAGACCGAACTCGCCATGCGCCCGATCGTAGCCAGCCTCTCGGATTCCAGCAGTGCGCGATTGGTCTGCTGAATCTCTTCGCGCATCGCGGCGAACGCGTGGCTCAGTTCGCGCACCTCGCGGGGGCCACGTTGCGGGAGAAAGGATGCGTTATCACCCGCCGCAAACGCATGCACACTCCTCGCCAACTGCTCCAGCGAACCGGTCAACATACCGGAAATTGCAAGCATGAGAACTGTCCCTGCGAGCAACGTAAATAGCCCAACAAGTACTAACAACTGATTAATTTCATGCTGAGACTGCTCTGCCTGCGCGAACGATTCCATCACCACCATTTGCAGCGGTGCGGAAGCTTCTCGTGAAAGATCGTCAGCCGTCGCGAGGTATCGCTTGTCATGCAGCGAAATCGTTGTTGGAGTTCCGTGGCTCGCAGCAAATATTTCTTGATGGCCATCCAGCGCGTCCTGCAAGGAGAGATCCAGTGTGCTGGTTACAACATGTGCACCTGAAACGAACGCGATTCCAGCAGCGGACGAGCGGTTAATCTGCCGCAAGAACGAAGCATCTATGGCGTATCCGCTGATCACATATCCAAGCACCGTTCCGGTCGCCTCATCGCCGAAATACAGTGGGCGCGCCGAATACTCAAAGAGCCGGCCCCCGCTCAACAAATAATGCTTGTCCCCATCATTAAAGGCCTTGGCGAGATCGGACCGTAATTCCGCATTCGCCGGAGAGCCTGTCGTATAGACTGCAAGGATGTGTCCGTCATTGGACACGAGCGCGAACAGATCGCTCTCGCTGACCTTCCAGAAATCCTGCGCGCCATCCTCGATGGTGCGTTGATCGTTCGTGGTCATCAACGCTCTCAAGCTAGGCAAATCGGCAAGGAGTGCATTTTCTCGCTGCAGTGCAGCCAGGCGCTGTGCTTCAAAGCTGCGAAAAGTCTCGACTGAGTGGACCAGATCCTTGGAAAAGTCTTCCAGCACCTGTTGGCGCATGCGATGACCAATCACAAGCAGGCTCGAAATTGTGATGCTCGCAATCACCAGGACGAGCGCCGCCACGAGCATTAAGCGCGTGGAAATCCCTCTCGGTTCCTGGTTCAAGGCGCCATCTCCTTACGGAACGAACTTGTAACCAGCACCGTGGACCGTCAATAGATGTCTTGGGTTTGCCGGATCAAGTTCCAGCTTCTGCCGTAACTTCAGAATGAGGTTATCAACTGTCCGCGTAGTTGGATACGAGTTGTACCCCCAGACATCGTTTAACAAGGCCTCGCGTGTCAAAACCCGTTCCGCATTGGCCGTGAAGAACCGGAGAAGCTTGAACTCCAGTGACGTGAGCGCCACTTCCTCGCCGGAGCGCGTTGCCTTCATTCGCGAGAAGTCGATCATGCACGCACCGAAATTATAAGTTTCGGATGTTGCCGTCGGTTTGCGCCTTCTTCGGATTGCTGCCTGCACGCGCGCCATCAGTTCGCGTGGGCTGAACGGCTTGGTTACATAGTCGTCCGCGCCCAATTCCAGCAACAGAACCTTGTCCACGACCTCAGTGATCGCGCTCAGGATAATCACAGGCGTATCGGCTGAAATTGTCTTGAGCCGCCTGCACAGATCACGCCCCGAAATCTCCGGCAGGATAAGGTCCAGTACGACGGCCACTGGTGCATGGGCATGAAAACTCTCAAGGCCGGTGCGGCCATCACCAGCCACGATCACTTTGTATCCCTCTTCATGAAAGAGGCGCTGTAGTACCTTCTGCATGCGTGGGTCGTCTTCGACCACCAGGATCGCGCCCGAATCTTTCCCTGCGAACGGCGAAGCGCTTGACTCAGAAATTGTCATGGCATTTTGCTGCATGTCTATATTCTCTTTCCAAAAGCTTCAGAATTGCAGCCTTTTCGCCGCAAAGTGACAATCTGTTGACAATCTTTCGTAACCTGTCCAATCAGGCTTTTGGGGCCTCCGTGACCGGCTCGACAACCGCATGACAATCACCTGACATCGTTATGACACGCCAACGCGCGCTGATGCCTAGGCTAAATCTGATTCATAGAGGGCCTTCCTCGCACGGCCCATTCCATGAACGTTTGCATACCTTCGCTCGGAGAGTCTCCCATGAAACGCCGCTTGGTGTACTTCGCAACCTCTACCGTACTCCTCTTCGCATCTGCGCTTTTTGTTCATCGTGGCGGATCGCAGGTGGCACCGCGCCGGATCGAAGTCACAGTAACTCGCTTTGCATATTCTCCGGCTGAAATCACAGTCAAGAAAAATCAGCCGGTGGTGCTGGTTCTGAATAGCCCAGACGTCGCACATGGACTGAAATTTCGCGAGCTCAATCAAGACGTGAAGATTCCTGCTAAAGGAACTGCCGAGATGCGCTTCACACCCGATAAGACGGGGGATTTCGTGGGCCACTGCTCCGTCTTCTGCGGTTCAGGGCACGGCACGATGACGCTAACCATGCATGTGGTGGAGTAATGATCGCCCGCGCTCTAGTCGCGTTCGCTGCCGTCTGCACCCTTGCGCTCTGCGGCTGCAAAGCCACACCGCCCAACAAGGCAGAGAAGGCCGTGGCGACCTTCACGAAGCACCACATCACCGTCGGCAACCAGAGCGAGAAAAATCCTTTGCAGGCGACACCTGCAAGCATCGCCGACGGCAAGGAGGCATTCACACATTACTGTGTCGCCTGCCACGGCATGGACGGCCAGAACACTGGCGTGCCTTTCGCTGACCAAATGTCGCCACCAATTCCATCACTTGCTTCCGATAATGTTCAGCGCTACACCGACGGCCAGCTGAAATGGGTAATCGACAATGGCATCTGGCCTTCTGGCATGCCCGGCTCCAAAGGAACATTGAGTGACGATGAGGTTTGGTCAATCGTGGTTTTTCTTCGGCATCTTCCGCCTGCCGGTAGCCAGGGCGAGCCGGAAATGTATACCCACTGACGTCAACATCTATCTTTAGCGCTTTGCTGGCAGCCATGGACCAAGAATCTTCCATTCAAAATGAGCATGGCATTTCCCGTCCGACGGGGATTGATATGGCATTCGCTGTCGGCTTTTTCTTTTCCTTCCGCTGGATCCTCAGCCTCTTTGCCATAACTGTGCTCGGCGCGGAAGTACACACCAGTGGCGGCCTCAGCCTGGCGTTGAATTTCCTTTTCCTGGGGTTTGTCTGCATTCACTCCTTAGGATCAGCCGACCGGAAATTCACTTCCATGCTTCGTCTTACCAGCCTGCGCTGGGTGATGGCATTCCTTACCTTTTCGCTGATTAGTCTCGCATGGAGCAGCACTGCCTCCCTTACCGCTTCGCTGATTTATTGGTGCGCGATGGCTGCTGACGTCGCGATGGTAATTCTTCTACTTCGCGCAGCTCCGGCAATCGATGTCGCGAGTTCACTGTTCAAGGGCTTCATCTGGAGCACATGTTTCATCGCAGTCATCGTCTGGATCATGCCTCTCCAACCCGACCTTCGTCTCGGCAACAAAGACTTCTTCAATACCAACCAGATCGCCGAGCTTTGTGCCTTCGCAATCTTTCTCGCGCAATACCTCATGCGCCGGAAGGATGGACGCTGGGGATTGGCCGTCGTGCTTTTAGCCATTACGCTGCTCCGTAGTCTCAGCAAAACAACCCTCATCGCCTTTCTTCTCGGCCAGATTTTTCTGCTCATCATGGATCGTTCAGTGAGTCGCAGGACAAAGGTCATCCTCACTGTTGCGGCAGCAGCAGCCGTTTTCGCTTTCTGGGGTCTCATTGAGTCTTATTACGACGTCTACACCAATGCGGGGAATCAAGCAGAAACCCTCACCGGGCGGCTCGGCATCTGGGCTTACGTGCTCAATGCCGGCTTTGAGAAGCCATGGATCGGCCACGGCTTCAACTCCATTTGGAAAGTGGTCCCTACCTTTGGAGACGGCTTTGAAGCAAGGCATGCGGAAAACGACTTGCTGCAGCAGTTTTATTCCTACGGAGCCGTTGGCATCACGCTGCTGGCCGGTCTCTATACAAGCCTTTATCGCCAGCTATGCCGGCTATCGAACAAGCCGCTGAAGATGGTGTTGCTCAGTCTGCTTCTTTACATTGTAGTGCGCGGTTTTGCCGAAGCCGAGCCCTTCGATCCGCTTCTCCCACTCTGGGCTATCGCCTTGCTCGGCATTCTTATTGAGCAACTCACGAACTGTGACGATCAGAATGAGGTCGTCACCGCTTCCCCGCTTGCTCAGTTCCCGACTCTCGACGCTCTTCCGCAAAGTCTGTCAGCGGACCCGCGCTAGCTCTCGCCTCACCCTGTTGATCGCAGCAGCCTGCGCCAGCGCAGCGACTCGCGCAGATAGCGCGCGCCTTCAACAACATGAAAACGCAACCGGAAGAATCCAAACCAAAGCTGCTTCCTGTGTCTCTGGATGCAGGCGCGCAAGTCCTCGTCTGGAGCCTTCTGATTGATTGCCTTCGGCAGAACAAGCGGTAGCAATGACCGCCGCAGCGACTGCTGCGGGGATTTTCCCAAGCCCTGCAACTGTCGCTGCAAGAGCAGGTACAATTTGCTTCCAGGAAAATCGCCGTAAACCACATCGGATCCATACTGCGAAACCCACAGCCGAACTGTCTCAGGCAGACGGTCCACAGTCCAGTGGGTCAGCGCCTCCGGCGCAAAACTTCCCATCGCGTTCGAGATCAGCAGCGTCGTCACACCCAACGCAATAGGCGCCTTTGGATTGGGACTACTCTCCGCCAATGTCTGCACCTGCTTCCAGAAGGCATCGTCATGGTGCCGTGCCAGCACGTTGCGACGGAATTCGATGATATGGGCTGTCCGTGTAAATCCGCTGGAGACGTGCTTGAACAGATGCATCCCCTGCCCCAGAAAGAGATCCACCGGATTGAGCACAGGCATGGGCTCGTCACGAAAGCAGCGCCATTGCACGCGATCCAGCAACGCATCGCGGCCTAAATCCGCAGGCTCAAGATGCAGTTCAACTCTGCGCCGATGTGTCGCCTTATAGATGTCCTTCAGGCTCATCTCGCCAGTTTGGTTAGCATGAAATTCCCAACTCCTGCCGCTGATAGCGCCCAGATGGTATCCACGCCATTCCAGAATTTTTCGCGCGGCCGCAGCACTGCTGCTCGCCACCAGAAAATCGAGATCGAGTTGCGAGCGCAACTCCAGCTTTGGGACCGACACCGGCCATAGTGAGAAGCCTTTCAGCATCGCATAGGAAAGACACGCACTCTGGAAGCTGCGACGAATGGCTGAAGCCTCCGCAATCATCGCCTCGGTCCGTGCCGTATTTTCCATTAAACTTTGCTGTAGCCGTGCATGTACCTCGTGTGGAATAAAGCCACACAGCTCAAGCTCCGTCGCGCGGCCGAGGAAATACAGTGCCAGCCCGCTTGTATCCAGCCAGCGCAACAGCGGTATCCACTCTGCCGCGGAAAGCCTCGGCAGCTCCACTGGCTGCCCAGGCTGTGGTTCGCAGAAAATGCGCAGGACTGCTTCACGCTGCCGAAACACCGGATTCAGCTCTCGATTTGTAGAAGAATGCAGCAATCTAGTTTGACTGTATTCAACAGGTCGCACCAGGTTGTCATGTCGCTGTAAGCCGATTGTCATCGCTCTCAGAAGAGCCACAAACATGAAAATAAAGTTGCCGGCATGGCAACCTCCAAGCCGTGACAATCAAGTGACAAAGAGCAGATGATCTGGCGACACATCGACGAACGGCGCCCGATAGCTTGTTGGCATGGCGCGTTACGGCTCTCACATTACTCTCTCTCCGGCGCTGTGGACGCGAGCTTTGGCGGCAGTTTTACTCGGCTCCGCCATCTGCGCGACCGCACAGAACGTGCCGCTGCTCTCCGGCGGCGTCGGCTTCCTCACCAACACCAATGGCGGCAGCACATCGTATACACCCACCATTGAGCCAGTGCTGGCCATGCCACTCGGTCAGCATTTTATGATCGAATCGCGCGCCGACCTGTTGGAATCCTTTGCACCCAACGGCGGCGGCCAGCCTGGCTACGATCACACGCACTTCATCGGACTGAGCTACCTTCAAGGCGACTATATCGCTTCGCCGCACCTCACGATCATGGGCGGCACCTTCCTTATCCCGTTCAATACCTATAATGAGCGCCTCACTCCGCTATGGATCAGCAACTTTCAGGCGACGCCACTTATCTTCAGCCTCGGCAACATGTCCGGAGGTGCAGCTACCGGCGGAATGGTGCGTGGTTCCATCATCTCGCGCCCAAAGTATTCGTTCGACTACGCCGCCTTTTTCTCCAGCCGCGTGGGCACTGAACAGTTCACTGCAAAGCGCTCCAGCGGCGGACGTACCAGTCTCTATCTTCCAAAACAGGGGCTCGAGATCGGTTTATCTTACGACCGCTCGCTACAGGGTTTCCCTGCGAGCCATGAGAATTTCTACGGCGCACACGTATGGTGGGAGCCGGCAAATACCGCTTTCCGCCTTCGTTCCGAGTTCGCGCGCGGTCACCACGCCCAGGGCTACTGGATCGAAGCTGACTATCGCACCCAGGCGTTTGGCGGCCTCGATAGCTGGATCGGTCGCATTGAGCCGGTCTTCCGCATGCAGCAAACATTCCGCCGCGACAACGCCGCAAGCGATGGTCTTCCATCCGTCAACACGCAACGTGCGGACTTCGGCCTCGACTACAACCTGCCACACAACACGCGAATCCTCACCAGCTATTCGCGGCAGTTTGCCTCCAACGGCAACCGCAACATCTGGCAGACAGGGATTGTCTACCGCTTTCTGTTCCCCACATGGAAAGGTAAATGACCATGACTTCCAGAGTGCTACTTCTGACCTTCGCTGCTCTGCTTTCGACTCCGCTTCACTCGCAAGACGCGCCGCTCAAGGCCGCTCTTCCATCTCCAACCGAGAGCAAGCAAGCTGCTGCTGCGCCTAAGCCGCACGATAGCGAAGGCCAACGCATCTTCCAGCAGAATTGCTCCCGTTGCCACAATGCTCCGGAGGGTTTCTCTCCCAGTATCTCTGGGACCATCGTGCGCCATATGCGGGTGCGGGCTTCGCTCAGTCAGCACGACGAGCAAGAACTGCTGCACTTCCTGAACCCGTAGGAAATTACAAATCGGCGGCGGCCAGGGCTTCCGGCTCCAACTTCTGCGTCTCGGTCTTGCCTGCCGGTACGAAGAAGCGGAACAGCATCGCGGCCACCACAGTCAGCGCGGCGATTCCCACCAGAACTCGCGAATATCCAAACCTCGCAAACAGTGTGCCAGCCAATGCGGTTGCGGCCGCCGATATCACCGAATTGCAGAACATAGTCATCGCAGATGCCGTGCTGCGCTCGCTATCGGGAACACGGCTCATCAGCAGGTTGTAGAGTCCCGGCGAACTCATCCATTGCATCGCAAAAAATCCGAGATAGAGCACCACCGCCAGTCGCGGGTCTTGCGTTGCCGCCAGGCAGCCTAAAGTCGCAGCTGTTAGGATCTGCGTGACAACAATTCCTTTGACCAGGCCTATTGCGCGAAACAGCAGAGGTGTCACCAAACCCGCACACAACTGCACTACCTTAGCAATGGAAAATATCACTCCGATCCGTGCGATGGGGAGATTCAGGTCACGCGAAAGATACACATTCGCAAATGGCATGAACGCTGCCATCACCCCAGTCCATAACATCATCGCCGGTAGAAAACGCAACAAGAATGGATGCACCTTACCGCGCCACCTGCCAACCGCACTGAGTGGGGTGTCGTCTTCAATCGATTCTGCCTGAGGCGAAGGCAGCTGTAACTTCAACACGGCCACCAATCCGCATGCGGCGAACGCACAGGAGGCCAAAAGGATCAGGCGCTTCACTTCAGCCGGGGTAAACGCGAAGCCTGCCGTG
>Ga0206871_10020_pt1 | contig 38608 bp, 29 predicted proteins | sample Alteio_BWOrgCont_33_FD_152627 | JGI IMG/M metagenome (GOLD analysis project Ga0206871, IMG submission 152627) | Enriched cells from forest soil in Barre Woods Harvard Forest LTER site, Petersham, Massachusetts, United States -... | ecosystem: Environmental > Terrestrial > Soil > Temperate forest >...
TAAAGAGGATTTGACGTGTGGCTCAGATTCAGGATTGAACGGATCGATGGGTGGCTTGGAGCGCAAAAGCCGCACCCTTGAAAACCTAAGGGTGCGGCACCCAACTTCCGTCGATGGGACAGATTGAGATGAGGTGGACGAGTGAGTGATACAGCAGGGGGAACTGCAGGACCCGGGAAGAAGTTGCTGACGCTGACGGATTTGGTGTTTTTCGGGATCGTGCTGATTCAGCCGATTGCGCCGGTACCGCTGTATGGCGTGGCGCAGAAGCTTTCCGGCGGATATCTGACGACGATCATTTTGTTTGCGATGTTCGCGATGATGATTACGGCCGTCAGCTACGGGCGCATGGCGGCGTTGTTTCCTTCGGCGGGGTCGGCTTACACGTACGTCGGGAAGGGAATCAACCCGCATCTCGGTTTTCTGGCCGGGTGGGCGATGTTTCTCGATTATTTGCTGCTGCCGCTGATTAATTGCGTTTGGATTGCGGCGGCGATGCACAACGTCTACACGCCGAAGGTGCCGTTTGCCGTTTGGGCGGCCATTGTTGCGGCCGTCATCACACTTTTGAACCTGCAAGGGATTCGTTCTTCGGCGCGGCAGAATCAGATTTTGCTGTTTGGCATGTTTATCGTGATCGGATTTTTTATCGTGCTGGCACTGCGGTATTTGTTTCACGCGCAGGGGTGGGGTGGGATTTTTTCGACGCAACCGTTCTACGATCCGGCGACCTTTAACATGCGGCAAGTTTTGGGGGCGACTTCGTTTGCGGCGCTCACGTATATCGGATTCGACGGCGTGACCACGCTGACCGAAGATGCCGAGAATCCGAAACGGAATATTTTGCTGGCGACTGTGATCGTTTGCGTGTTCACGGGGTTGTTTGGCGGGTTTGAAGTTTATTTGGCGCAGCGCGTATGGCCGGAGTGGCAAACATTCAAATCGCTGGAGACGGCGTTTCTGGATGTGTGCGGGCGAGTCGGCGGGCCGGCGCTTTTCAACGCGATGGGAGTGGTGGTTATTGTTGCGGCGTTTGGCAGCGGCTTGGGTGGTGGATTGGGCGCGGCGAAGTTGTTGTTTGGAATGGGGCGCGACAACGTTTTGCCAAGGACGTTTTTTGGACATGTGAAGGCAGGGACGAGCACGCCGACCTACAACATCTTGCTCATCGGATTGCTGAGTTTTGGGGGCGCGGTGTTGCTGAATTTCAATGGGAGCGCGTATCAGCAGGCAGGCGAACTTTTGAATTTTGGGGCGTTTCTTTCGTTCATGGGAGTGAATGCTGCCGCGTTCTATCAGTTCGGGATTTTGCAGAGGGGCGGACCGCGGAGAATTCTGATTGATATTGTGCTGCCGGCGATCGGGTTTATTTTTTGCACGGTGATCTGGTGGAATCTGAATCCGTTGGCGAAGACGTTGGGTGGAATTTGGTTTGTGATTGGGGCGGTTTATTTGGCGAGCAAGACGAAATTTTTCCGGGAGACGCCGGCGATCATTGATTTCAGTGAAGGGTGAAGCGGGGAAAGTCCAAACCGACGCCAAAACACAGAGATCGTGCGGACATGGGGCGCAGCATGCTGCGCCGTACATGAACTTGTAGCCACCAAAAAACGCCGGCAAGATGCCGGCGTTACCGGTGGTTGGCGGATCAGTTTTTAGGGTGGGCGGCGCCGGGCGGGGCAAGCCCCGCCCCTACAAACACCGAAGAGACGCGCGATGAGGGATCGAACGTGCGGACATGGGGCGCAGCATGCTGCGCCCCTACATGGAAACGTCAGAGTTTGAATTGCGGCTTCTACTTTTGGCTCATCAGGCTGACTTTTGAGAGAGAGTCGGTGTGGTCTTTTTCGTCCAGCGCACCGCGGAGTGCGGCCCATGCTGCGGGGTTGGCCTTCTCTGCCTCTTCGATCGCGGCGTCGAATTTGTCGATGCCTTCCGGGCCGTTGGCAATGATCACGAGGAAGACTGTCCCGAGTGGCCCGGTGTGAATGTTTTCCTTGTCGATCGTGTAACTGTGCAAGGCGCCATCGGCAACGAGCTTGTCGAGGAGAGGGACCATGGTCGCCCTTAGTATGGCGTCGGTGTCACTGGAACCAGGGCGCGACGCCCAGCGGCCGACGCGCAGATAGCCGTTGGTAAACGTGCCGGAGTGACCGGCGTAGTCGTGGCTTTCCACGATGAAGTCCCAATGTTTGGCGGCGGCGAGCGCCGGGGCTGTGGCGTCAGGAGCGTTACGCAAGGTTTCGAGGAATTTGAGGATGTTAGAGACCGAGGACGCACTGAACCACGTGCCGTGAGTCGGTTCACCTTCCTGGTGAGTTAGAACTGCGAACGAACCGAAGCCCGTTATGGCGCCGTCGGACAGCGCTTTTTTCATCAGGTCGTTGTCGGCGGCCTCGCCTTTCAAGTAGTCGGCCCACATCGCGCGTGGGACGGTCCACTCGGAGACATAGGTGTACTGCGTGGGTTTTTCTTTTGACTGCGCGGTGGCGCGGTCGGCGGTGATGGGAATGATGAAGGCACACAAGAGCGCGAGAGCACCGATGGATCGAATGCGCATTTTCTTTCTCTGCTTTCTCCGCCTGGGGCGGACTGCGAGTGTTGCGATTTTCGGGTAGTAGGGCCGACGGGGGAAATTAGAAGGGTGGGGTCACGCTTGGTTATGGCTATACCGAACTTCTCGTCACCGAAGTGGGGCTTGACCGACCTTCCGTTGGGCGAAGGGTACACCCGCGGAGCGCTGGGTAGCAACTGGTGGTGTTGCGTGAGAGTCAGAAGCGGGATCGAGTGAGTTCGTTCGGCGCGGGCGGGTGGAGATGGAAATTCAAAAACGCCGGCAGGATGCCCTTCGAGGCTCAGGGTAAACCGGCGCAACCGGTGGCCGATGGAGCAATTTGTAGTGTGCGCGACGGCGGGCGGAGCAAGCCCGTCCCTACAAGGACGGGAGCTAGTCGGCGGAGGCTGAGGCGGCGCGGGGTGGGGCTTGCGGTTCGGGCGCGGCTTGATGACGCTGGAAGTCATCGAGTAGGGCTACGACGTTGTTTTTTTGCGGCGCGGCGGTTTCGGTCTCGGTAGTGGCGCGCTTTGCTGCGGGCTTCAGGAGGAGCGGCTTGCCGATGTAAGTGTCGAGCAAATGTTTTGCGGCGGCGAGGCGCGCGGCGTTTTCGGCGGAGTCGGCGAGGCCGGGGACGTGAACGATGACGGCGTCGGCGGATTTTTCGGCGCGGAGGCCTTCGCAGGAATCGATGCCGCATTTGCGGAAGGCGCGGGCGAGGCGAAGAACTCCGGCGATGGCCTGGATATTTTTTTGTTGTTCGTCGCTGAGCGTCGCGAAAGTGCCGCGATCAGGGCTCGGTTCGGGGCCGCGATGGAAGCGGACTGCCCAGCCGAGGAGATCCCACTCCTCGTAGGTCCAGCTTGGCGGCATTGGAAGCTCGCGGAGGAATCGGCGCGCAGCTTTGCGGCTGGATTTGCGCGCGGGCTTGGCGTGGCGGACTCCGCCGACGCGATGCAGGCGAGCGGCGGCGCGCATGACGCGGCGCATGTTTTGTTCGCCGAAGGCAGGGGCGGCGTGAGCGCGGCGCAGCGCGTCGAAGAGCGCGATCGAGAAATGCGAAATTTTTGCGGTGCGGTGCGGGCGCGAGTCCGTGGCGCGAGCGGTGGCGCGGAGGCGCGCCATGGATGCGAGCGCGAGGCGTTTGCCTTGCGGCAGTCCGTGGCGCCAATCGTTCCAGAGGCTGGTTTTGCCGAGCGTGAGCTGGCGATAGGTTTCGACGCGCTCGCTGCGCTCGCGATGGATGATTTCCTGCCAGATGTGGTGCGCGTCTGTGAGCGCGTGCCTGGCAGCTTCGTCGTCGGGAGCGTCTTTCGCAACGACGTCCTTCAGCAGAACTGACAGGACATCGAGATCGTGGACGTCGCCGAGGAGATCCTGGAGGCGCTTTAGATTTTTGCTCCAGAGGACGTAGTGATTCGGGAGCAGATTTTCGACGGTGTACCGGAAGCGCTTGATGCCGATGCGAAGCTCGTGCCACGTCTCGGGATTGTCGGTGCGTTGCGCACGGGCGTGGAGGTCGCGGGCTTCGTCGATGCGTTCGACGGCGAGGCACTGGGCGGCCAGGCTCGACGGCGGAACCAGGCGAACGCGGCGGCGAAGCTTTTGCTCGAGGCGAGTCCAGGATTTGATGTCGAATTTTTCGACGGAGCGGAGAGCGTGATCGCGAAGTTCAGGCTCCGTTTCGGTGAAATTGCGATGGAGCTTGGGGCGGAGCGGATCGCCCTCGGGGGCGAGATGCTTAACCCAGTCGTCCATGACCTGGGCGTCGCGGAGGACGCCAAGGCGGCGGAAGAGTTTGCGGGGGACGCGACGCATTTCGGCCCAGGCGGGGTCGGGGTCGACCTCCTGGAAAACGGCTCCGACGGAGCGGCAGCGGCGGATGGCCACCCGGAGGTCGTGGACCGGGTCAGGCGCGGGATTCTTGCGGACGGCTTCGAGTTCGCGGAGGACGCGCTCCATGGATTCGCGGAGGTCGCGCTTGGGAACGGAAGAAGGCGGGATGGAGACGACGGATGACAATGCCTGCTGACCTCGACGAGATGGTCGCGCATTTACGCGACGTTAATCAGGCGTTTACAAAGGTCCGACCACTGCGGCTGTCGACAGTTTCGGGATTCAGCGGTTCCTATAGGGTATCGCTTGGGCGGAGGCGAGTCCAGTGGAGGGCCCGGGAGCCGAGGGCGGGGTTCATGCGCAATAAAAGGATGCCCATGACGAGGCTCATGGCGGCGGAGACGAGGAAGATGCGGGACGGGTCGGGGTGGCCGAGGCGAAGCATGGCGTACTGCGCAAGCGGCTGGAGGGCGACGCCGACGAAAGAGAGGAGATTGGCGACGGCGATGGTGCGGCCTTTTTCTTCAGGCGGCGGGATGTGCTGGATGAGGGCGTTGATGGGGACGACGAAGAATCCGCCGAAGATGCCGACGAAGGCGAGAAGGGTGGCGACGGTCACAAAAGTGAGACCGGGGATCGAGAGGACCGCAGTGAGAACCATGAGTCCGGCGAGGCCGGGGAGGATCATTCCTTGCTCGATTTTTCCGGCGGAAGCGTAGCCGGCGAAGAAGCTGCCGATACCGATGCCGAGGCTGAGCGCGGCGAGTAGGTAGCTGCTGTGCTGGTCGTCAACGCGGAGAATATCGGTGGCGTAGAGGACGATGTTGAGGAGCAGGAGCGAGCCGAGAAACCAGAAGAAGGTGTTGGCGAGGACGGCCATGCGGAGAGTGGACTCGCTCCAGACGCGGCGCGTCTCTTTTAGGAATTCGCGGGGGAAGTTCCAGTCGAAGCGCCGGGCGGGATCGGCGGCGGGGAGGCGCGGCATCAGGAGCGCGAGGAGCATGCCGGTGAGCGTGAGGGCGATGAAGACGCCGCCGGACCAGGCTTGGCGGCCCCGGAAATGTTGGGCGAGGAAGCCGCCGGCGAGCGCGGCGAAGATGGCGGAGAGAAGAGTGGTGAGTTCGATGATGCCGTTTCCCCAGCTGAGTTTGGACTCGGGCAGGAGTTCGGGGAGGAGCGCGTATTTCGTGGGGCCGAAGATCGCGCCTTGGGTGCAGGCGAGGAAGAGCGCGAGGCTGGCGAGGTCGACGCGATTGTGGGCCAGCGCGAAAGTGGCGAGAGCCATGACGACGAGTTCGAAGACTTTGACGCCAAGGGTGACGCTGCGCTTGCTGTATTTATCGGCGAAATACCCGCCTGGGATCGAGAAGATGAGGAAGGGGACGGCGAAGAGAAGAGGGACGACGAGGACGAACCACAGGTCACGTTGATTTTTGTCGGGAAAGGCTTCGAGGATCAGGAAGCTGACCAGCCATTTTAAAGCGTTGTCGCTGAAGGCGTTTTGAAATTGGACGGCGACGAGAGTCCAGAATCCGGAGAGGCTGCGCGGAGCAGTGTTCGTCGTGGCGGACGCGGAGCTTACGCGGTTCGACGCGGCGACGGGCGCGGCGGAATTTGTGGATGTGGGCACGGGCTTGGCGAGTGTAGTCGCGGAAACGCAAGGCGAGCAAGAAGCGGTGCGAGATCGCGTGCCGTAAGACGTAAATTGGCTCGGCAAGTCGTGTTAGAATTGGGCGCGTGGCGGTGTGGCGGAACTGGCAGACGCAGCAGACTCAAAATCTGCCGGAGCTTTGCTCCGTGTGGGTTCAAGTCCCTCCACCGCCACCAATTTTGTTCGCTGTTTTCTCTCCGATTGTTTCCCTCTACTCCGAAGCATTTACGCGGCATTGATAATTGACAGGGAACATTCCACAAAAAAATCGGGATTGAATGGTATGGCAACGCTTATCTGCGTGGTTAACATTCAATTCCATGGAATCTGCTATCTACGCAGTTGTTGTTGCGGTGGCGGTCGTTGTTTTAAGTCTGGTGGGATACATGTTATATCTCACGCCAGGCAAGCATGATCGACTGGAATAGTTGAGCCGAGCGCGAATCGTTTGAAGGATTTTTGCGCATCGCCGGCGTGTCGGATTACGGGTTTGAGCTTGGGGGGTAAGTCTAAGCCGACACCCTTTTCAAAACCAAAAGGTGCGGCACCCAACTGCCGTGAATAAAAATTCAAGATTAAAAGTGGGAAGAGGGGGCGCGGCTGGTAGCGCCCCCTCTCTTGTTTTGGTGAGATTACGAGGAGTTGAGCTTGCGTCGGCGTTATGTCGGTGGGGGCGCCGTGCGCTAGCGGAGGGAAGTCGATGACGGCGTGATGCGGATCGGAGTCGAAGGCGCATCGGCCGTAGAAATTTTTGCGGTCGCTGGAGCCGTGGTGAAAGGGAAGGCGATCCGGACCATCTTCTTCCAAATTTTGAGTACGTAGCCCTCGGGACGCGTCATCGTCTCGCGCAGGACGGCGACTTTGCGAAAGTGGTCGTCGACGCGGAATGAGCAGGAGGTGCCGGCCGGGAAGAAGGCGACGTCACCGGCGGCCATGCGGCGCTCGCTGCCGTCGGCTTCGAGAATGATGGCCTCGCCGGAGAGGGCGAAGATCACTTCGTCACGGACGAAATGCCAGTTGAACTGGCCCGCAGTGCACTCCCAGAGCATAACGTCGGAGAGGCGGTCTTTGCTGACCGAAAGGGTCTTGCTGCGCGAACCGGGCTTGCCCTCGGTAACCCAGGCAGGGTTGAGGGGCTGAAATTCCTTCTCGAGTTCGACTGATTCCACGTCTTCGACGAGCACTGGGCCGGACATCGAGTCTCCTAGGGACATCACGAGGTCGCGTGGAGCGTCTCGCGTAAGGTCATAGTAGGAGTAGGACGTGAGGGGGGCCATAGTGCGGGGGTACCGAATAAAGCGTGACTTTAGTCCCACCGGAGTTTTGGGCTTTCGGGCTAAGGGAAACCTGGGATGCGACTGGCAGTGGTTTGATATAATATTAGTATTATCAGTGACTTACGTTGGTCTTCTGTGGCGCCAGAGAGTCGATGCTGGCGATGTATCGCTTCAGGGTGTCGGCGCAGTGGTGGAGGGCTGCGCGTTCGGTGGGGCTCAGGGTGAGGTTCAGGGGGCGGCCGGCGCCATCGAGGCCTATGGTTGTCGGGAGCGAAAGGCAGACGTCACCAAGGCCGAATTCAGGAGGGACGAGGCGGGAGACGGTGAGGACGGAGTTTTCGTCCTTCCAGATGGCGCGGACGATGCGGGCAAGTGCGGTGGCGATGCCATAGTAGGTGGAGCCTTTGGCTTGCTGGATGGCGTAGCCAGCGGTGCGGGTTTTGTTGGCGATGGCGAGGAAGAGGGATTCATCGTAGGGCAGGCCTTGGTCGCGGCAGAAATCCTCGAGAGACATGCCGGCGACGCGTGCGGAGGAGAGAACGGGAATTTGGGTGTCGCCGTGTTCTCCGATGATGTAGGCGTGGACGTTTTCCGGGGCGATGCCGAAATGCTGGGCGAGGCGGCGGCGGAAGCGAGATGTGTCGAGCGAGGTGCCGGAGCCGATGACGCGATTCGGGGGAAGTCCCGACCATTTGCCGACGGCATAGGTCATGACGTCCAGCGGGTTTGATGCCATTAGGATGACGCCGCAGGGATCGTAGCGGCGGATTTCTTCGACAATTTCTCTGACAATTTCGGAAGCGGCTTTGGTGTCGTTAATGCGCGAGTTGCCCATGAGCGCTTGATTGACGCCGGCGGTGATGATGATGATGTCAGCTGTGGCGCAATCGGAGAAGTCGCCCGCGAACACACGTGCGGTGCGGGAATAGAGTTGCGCGTCGCACAGGTCGTCGCAATGGCCTTCGGCGAGCGATTGATTTTTGTCGATGAGGACGATTTCGGCGGAGATGCCCTCGAGGAGAAGTGCGTAGGCCGTGGTCGAGCCGACCATGCCTGCGCCAACGATGGCGATGCGACGTGCTCGGCTGGTGGTGGACATGGGGCCTCGATTCCGTGGAGTGGCGCAGTGAAAGTTGCGCGCGAATTTTACAATGGATTTCGGCGCGCGGAAATGAATGCGGGTTGAACTAGCCGAACAGCCATTCGAAGAAGGATTTTCGGCGCGGGGGATCCGGAGGCTTTTGTGGTCGAAAGGGTCTGCGCGGAGTGGGGCGCGGTGGCGGCGCAATCGGAACTTCGCGATCGATCGGATCGATCGATCGTTGCCAGTCGGAGCGGCGCTGTTCTTGCGTTCGCGGCTGCGGCAGGCGGACTCGCGGCGGGACGAAGAGTTCGGTTTGCGTGGGACTCAGCGAGCGGCGCGGCGGCGGTTGCCAGTAGCCGTAAACGCAACGCTTGCCGCGGCGCGAGCAGTCGTGCGTGTCGTAGATGATGCCGTCGATCATCGTGGTGAGATGTTTCGACACGCTGACGACGAGACGACCCGGCGGAAGCTCATTCGGACGGAGATGTACCTTGCAGCCTGAGCCGATCTGCATTGTCGGCGTCCAGGTCCAACCGAGCTCTTTCATCACGCGGTGAATGGTGGATTTGTAGACGCCGGTGCGCGCGTTACTGATGCCGCGTTTGCGCGTGCCGGTGCGTTCGCGCGTCGAGGCGCGATTCACCAAGTCATAGATATGTTGGTAGGGAAGACCGGTTGCGATCGCGATGGAACGGACGACGCAGTCACCGGTCTTGCCGCGGTATCCGGCGGCCGCACGGCCACCGTCGTGATAACGGAAATAGTTCGCTCTCGCCATGCGGGGAATGGCGATGCGAGATCAGGCGCTGGCGCTCGAAGCAGATTCGCTTTCTTCGGCGGTCTTATGCGCTTCGGGCGAGCCTTCTGGTTCGCTGCCCGCTTTGTCGGTGTTGACGCGAAGAGCTTCGATCTTCAAACCCTTGTTCATGTCGAAGCGCTGCTTGCGATCGAGGCTCTTCACGAATTCGCGCGTGGCTTTGCCGATGGCGCCGGCGATGCTGGAGGCGTCGATTTTGATGGTGCGGCCTTCGGAGCCGGCTTTGCGGTCTTCGTAGCGGAGTGTGACGTTGTAGGTGTTCATAGTTTAGCTCCCAATCTTTTTTCTCATCTTAGGGGGCGGTGTGTCCAGTCGAACGGGAGAAAAATGTGGAAAATTTTTCATGGTGTTATCAGACGCGGAGAGCGCGCGCGGACAATTTTGTAGTGATGATGCGGCTGAGATCCTTCGGCGCCCTTCGGGCGCCTCAGGATGACAACCGAAGGCAAGGCGAGGGAAGGCGAGGCAAGGCAAGGCGAGCGAAGGCGAGGCAAGGAGGCACCACAAGGCACGGCGCCCAGCTGTACAGAGCCGCACGCGATTTATGTGAAGGGCGCGACTAGGTGAAGGGAACGAATGCGGGGACGCGGGCGGCGTAGTCGTCGAATTTCTTCCCGAAAGTTTCGCGGAGAAGCTTTTCTTCCGAGCGGATGCGAATTCGGTTTCCGACGAGGAAGAACACAATCGCGATCAGCGCGAGCCACCAATGAGAGAAGACGAGTCCTGTGCTGAGGATCATGCCGAACATACCGAGGTAGATCGGGTTGCGAACGATGGAGTACGGGCCTTGCGTGATCAGGTCGTGATCTTTGAGGACGCGCGCCTGATAGGTCCATTGCTTGCCGAGCGTTTGCACGGCGCGCAGAGACAACAACGCGCTGGAGTAGGCGAGCAATACGGCGAGGACGGCGACAGCGATTTCTCCGGATTGCGAGGGAGGAAGCGCCCACCAGTTATGGCGCGGCGTCAGCCAGATTGCCGCGAACGCGACGCTTTGCAACGCGATACCCCACTTCGACTCGGGACCGTACGTCGCGCCCGATTCGTCCCCTTTGGAGTGCGATTTACTGAGCTGGTGACGAAGCACGAACGCCAGCCCAAAAATAATCCACGCGATCATTACGAGAGCGAGTGCGGTCAGGCCGATGGCGTCGGTTTGCAAGAATGTGGCTCCCCTGCGGAGATACGAAACGAATGCGGGGAATGTATCACGTGCGGCGGATGACCATGCAGGTGATGTCGTCGTGCTGCGGCGCGGCGCCGACGAAATCGTCGAGATTGCGCATGATGTTGGAAAGGGTCATGGCGGCGCGTTCCGAGCCGGTGGATTGGGCGATGGAAAGCAAGCGGGCATCGCCGAACGACGAGTGATCTTCGTTCCAGGCTTCGGTCACGCCGTCGGTATAGATGATAAGGAGGTCTTGCGGATTGAGGCGCGTGAGGCCGGTCGCATATGTTTCCGTGAGTTCGATGCCGAACGGCATGTTGTCGGACCTGAGGCGCTCGATGGCGCCGTCCGCGCGGCGAAGAATCGGAGGATTGTGGCCGGCGCAAAGAAATGCGAGGTCGCCGGTGTTGGGGTTGAGTTCGGCGAGGAACGCGGTGGTGAAGCGGCCGTTTTGCGAATGCGCGCAGACCTGGCGATTCAGGTTGGCGACGAGTTCGGAGAGTGAGTTCGATGAATTGGCGAGCGTGCGAAGACTGGCTTGAAAGGTCGCCATCATCATCGCGGCGGGGACGCTCTTGCCGGAGACATCGGCGACGGCGATGAGCAGCGGCCCATCGCTCTCTCGAAGAAACGCGTCGTAATAGTCGCCGCCGACCGTTTTTGCGGGGCGCGTGGAGAAAGCGACGTCGATTCCGGGAACATTCGGCGGCCGGCGCGGGACAAGCCATCGCTGGATTTCGCGCGCGATTTCGATGTCGCGCTGCATCGAGACGTGATCGCCGAGCACGAGCGCGAGCAAAATCAGCAGTCCACCGAATGCGATGACGAACTCGACTCCCTGAGTGAAGATCAGAAAGTGAACGTGGAGGATGGCCATCAAAGCGACCGCGACGGTAAGCAAAAAGAACACGCGGCGGGCGGGCGAGAGTTTTTGGAGGACGCTCGAGAAGAGGTAGCCGAAGACGCGAAACGGTCGCGTCCACGATCGAACGACGGGGCCGTGGCGAGCGGTGAGGTCTTGTCGATAGAGGCGCGAGCTTTCGCCGGCTTCAATTTTGAACTGGGTCCAGAGTTCGTTGACTTCCATGCCGGCGGTGAGGCGATACCAGCCTTCTTGTGATCGAATGATGGCGCGGCGTATGGATAGTCCGATCGAGGACCATCGGCGTTTTATGCCGGCGAAGAAAGAATGCGACGCGATTGGCCGCGCCTGGGGAGTGCTGGGTATCGATTGTGGCACGACACAATGTTAGAGGGCGGGTCGAGGCAGGGTTATCGGGTGTATCGCGTAGGTCGAAGGGGCAGGTTTTATGCGCTGCGGCGGAGCAGTTCGACGTAGGAACGATGCGGAAGAAAGACAATGCAATAGGGTTGAATCGGTTTAATATGAGCGCGATGCGGCTGGTGTTGCAGCCTTTCCTGAGATCCGTCGGATCTCAAACTGGTTGAATGATCGATGAGTTCAAAGCGCACAGACAAGAGTGTCTGTGCCTCTTGAGGAGCAATATGGCACGTCTGCGTGTGCGATTTGGGTCGGCTGTCGCGATGTTGGCAGCTGTGTTGGGGTATGCGGCTGCGTTTTCGTCCGTGTTTGTGTCGCCGAGCGCGGCGGCTGAGGAGAAAGTATATCTACACCAGGACTGGCGGCTCGCGTCCTCGTGTGATGCAAAGGCGACCGGCGAACAGGTTTCGGCGGTGGGCTTCGACGTCAGCAAGTGGCACCGGACGAATCTGCCGAACACGGCGGTCGGTGCTTTGGTCGATGACGGCACGTACAAAGATCCGATGATGGGCAAGAATTTGAAATCGCTGCCGGGGATGGATTACTCGACGAAACATTTTTTTGCGATTCAGGACATGCCGAAAGACAGCCCGTTCATTTGCTCTTGGTGGTGGCGCACGGAGTTTGTCGCGCCTGCGGATTTCGCGGGCAAAGTGCAGTGGCTGCATCTGCTTGGGATCAACTACCGCGCGAATGTCTGGGTGAACGGGAAGAAGGTTGCCGACGAGAAGGATGTCGCGGGGACGTTTGTGACATTTGAGTTCAACGTCAGCAAATATCTGGTGCCGGGGAAGGGCAACGCGATCGCGCTGGAAATTTTTGCGCCGCTGAAAAACGATCTTGGCATCACCTGGGTCGATTGGAATCCGACGCCTGCCGACAAGGACATGGGGATCTGGAAGGAAGTTTTTCTGACGGCGGACGATGGCGTGTCGCTTCGGAATCCGTATGTGACGAGCAAGCTCGAGAATGACTACAAGGCAGCGGCGCTGACGGTGAGCGCGGATCTCCGGAATACGTCGGACAAGGCTGTCGACGGAGTGCTTGCGGCGGAGGTCGAAGGCGGCATTCACATCAAGCAGGACGTGAAGCTGGCGGCAGGTGAGACGAAGACGATTACTTTCAATGCCGACAAATTTTCGGAGTTGAAGCTTGCGCATCCCCGGCTCTGGTGGCCGTATCAGATGGGCGATCCGAATTTGTACAAGGCGAAGCTGACGTTCGAAACCGGCGGGCACGTTTCGGATTCCGCAGACGTCACGTTTGGCATTCGCGAAGCGACGTCGGAACTGACCGACAAGGGTTACCGGCTGTTCAAGATCAACGGAAAAAAGGTTTTGATCCGCGGCGCTGCTTGGGCGCCCGATATGTTCCTTCGCTATTCGCCCGAACGCGTCGACGCCGATCTCGCTTACGTGCGCGACATGGGACTGAACACCGTGCGGCTCGAAGGGCGCATCGATCACGAGGACTTTTTCAATAAGGCCGACAAGCTCGGCATCTTGATCATGCCGGGATGGACCTGCTGCGACGCCTGGGAACGGTGGAAGGGCTGGAAGGAAGAGCATCACAAAATCGCCGGCGAATCATTGAAAAGTCAGATTCGAATTCTGCGCAATCATCCGAGCGTTTTCGTTTGGCTGTATGGCAGCGACGGGCCGCCGCCAGCCGACGTCGAGAAAATGTATCTTGGCATCCTGAAAGATTTGGACTGGCCGAATCCTTCGCTTTCATCGGCATCGGCCGATCCGACGACGGTTACCGGCGCTTCCGGCGTAAAGATGACCGGCCCGTATGAATACGTGCCGCCAATGTATTGGTTCGCGGACACGCAAGCTGGCGGTGCTTATGGCTACAACACAGAGACAAGTCCCGGACCTGCGATCCCGCCAAAGGAATCGCTCGAGCGATTCATCCCGAAGGATCATTTGTGGCCGATCGACGAGGTGTGGAATTTCCACTCCGGCGGCGAGCGATTCACGACCGTGAATGTGTTCACCGACGGATTGAGCAAGCGCTACGGTGCGCCCACTTCGCTCGACGACTACGAGCGCAAGGCTCAGGCGATGACCTACGACGGGCAGCGCGCGATGTTCGAAGCGTATGGCCGCAACAAGTACACATCGACGGGTGTGATTCAGTGGATGCTGAATAATGCGTGGCCGTCGTTGATCTGGCATCTTTACGACTACTATATGGTTCCGGCGGGCGGTTACTACGGAACGAAAAAATCGACGGAGCTCGTGCACGTGCAGTATTCGTACGACGACAATTCCGTCGCGGTTGTGAACGGAAAGTACGAAGAGATCAAAGGCGCTAAGGTTTCGGCAAAGATCTACAACATCGACGCCAAGGAAAAAGGTTCGAAGGACGCGACGATCGATCTGGCGGCCGACAGTGCCACGAAGGCTTTCGAACTGCCGAAGGTCGACGATTTGTCGAAGACGTACTTCCTCAAACTCCAGCTTCACGACGCGCACGGCAAACTGTTGAGTGACAACTTTTACTGGCTGTCGACCAAGCCCGACACGATGGACTGGAAGCATCGCAAAGACACGGTCTACACGCCGCAGGCGGAATTCGCCGATCTGACCGGCCTGAATTCGCTGCCGGCGGCGAAGATCATCATTTCGAAGCAATCGCTCGGCAAGAAGAACGGCGAAAACTGGATGTCGCTCACGATCGAAAACAAGGGCGACGGCGTCGCGTTCATGATTCATCCGCGCGTCACGCGAGGGAAGGGCGGGGAGGACGTCACGCCGATTTTCTGGACCGACAACTATTTCTCGCTGCTGCCGGGCGAGCAGGCTACCGTCCGCGCTCGATACGACGACCGCGCCCTCGCAGGTAAAGAGCCGGTCCTCGAAATCGAGGGGTACAATGTGGAACCAGGGACGGTTGCCGTCGGCGAGTTCACTGCCGTGCAAGACGACACGCCGTGACGCTGCATAAATCGGTGTACAGCAACTGACCGGGAGAGGCTTTGTCTCGCGGAGTCGCGCTCGTAATTCTCTTTCTCGCGATAGTGTTTGGCGCCGGATTTTGGGCGCAGGAACACTATCTGAAGACGGCCGTCGGCGCTTCGCCCGTCGCGTCAACGGTTGCGCCTGGGACTGTACCCACCTCAATCGATCCAAAAGTTGCTGCGTCGATTCAAGATCGCGTCGCGAAGAGCGGCGCGGACGTCGGCATCGCGTTCGAAACGCTCGATGGACGGCTTACGTGGTCGTCGCGTGGCGACGATGTGTTTCACGCCGCCAGTACGATGAAAATCCCGGTGATGATCGAGCTGTTTCACCAGGTGCGCGAAGGCAAAGTCAAACTCAGCGACCCGCTCCCGATCAAAAACGAATTTCACAGTCTGGTCGACGGCTCGGTCTTCGCGCTCAAGCCCGACGACGATTCCGAAACCGATCTGTACAAAGCTGTCGGCCAGACGCGCACGCTCGATCAACTTTGCGATCTGATGGTCACCGTGAGCAGCAACTTCGCGACGAATCTTCTGATCCAGAAGCTCGGCATCGACAATATCCGCGCAACGGTGACCTCGCTTCACGCCGACGGCATGGACATCAAGCGGGGCGTCGAAGACCAGAAAGCGTTCGACAAAGGGTTAAACAATACGACGACCGCCCAGGGCCTCGCGACGTTGCTCGTCGCGATCGCGAATGGCAAAGCCGTCGATGCCGATTCCTCCGCGAAAATGGTCGAGATCCTCGAACGCCAGAAATTCAACGAAGGCATTCCCGCGGGCGTCCCCGCGAACCTCCGCGTCGCGCACAAGACCGGGGAGATCACGAAGATTCATCACGACGCGGGAATCGTCTACGCGGAGCGGCCGTTTGTCATCGTCGTGCTGGTGCGAGGGATCGAGGACTTCAAGCAAAGCAGCGCATTGATCGCCGGCATAACGCGTGACCTCTATCAGTCGAGCCAACCTTCGGCGGCGGGTCACTAGCTCGCAGAAGCTACGGAAACCGCCGCCGTACACATACATCCTGCCCCAATGTTTCACCATCCAACGCAACAGATCCTGTTTGCGAATCGTCCGCGCATGAATTCGCGCTACAATCTGCTGCTATGCGAAAGAGTTATTCGGCGCGACGATTTCGCGCCGTGGTTTCGGAGGGAAGGACGATGACGCGTTTCACACGTTCGGTTGCCGTGGCGGCGATGGGACTTCTATTTGCAGGCGCGGCCGTGGCCGACACGCTCGAGCTGAAAGATGGCCGCGTGCTCACTGGGAGATTTTTGGGCGGCACGCAGGCGCTGATGCGCTTTTCGGTCAACGGTGAAGTGCAGACCTTCAACGTGACCGAAATCGTCGCGCTGACTTTCACGAGCGACTACGGTAATCCGCCTCCTCAGCCGCCACCTCCAGCCGCTGCACCTGCTCCTCAGCCTCAAGCCGCGGTTGCTCCCGCACCAGCTGCGCCGGTGCCTGCGGGAAGTCAGATTGTCATCCCGGCGGGCCAGAGCCTGCTCATCCGCATGATTGACGGCGTCGATTCCAAAACAAATAACGTCGGCGATATTTTCCACGCGAGCCTCGAAACCGATCTGAATGTAGACGGCACGCTCGTCGCGCGAAAGGGCACTGACGTCTACGGGCGCCTCGCAAACGCAAAAGGCGCCGGTCGCTTGGCCGGCAGTTCCGAGTTGATGCTTGAACTGACGCGCATGGTTATCAATGGCCAGGATTATCCCGTCGTGAGCAGCGATTACACGCTGAAGGGCAAAGGACGCGGCAGCAACACCGCCGAGAAAGTCGGTGGCGGCGCGGCACTAGGCGCAATCATCGGCGCGATCGCGGGCGGCGGCAGAGGCGCGGCGATTGGCGCAGGCGCAGGTTCCGCGGCAGGTGCGGGTGTGCAAGTCCTTACCCGCGGCCAACAGGTCAAAATCCCAAGCGAAACATTGCTCGAATTCCGCCTCCAGCAGCCGGTGACCGTGGCTGCGCTCGGCTAAAACGGCCGGTTTTCCCACATCCGGGTACCGTTGCTGGTTTCGCATCATTTCTGCAAATACGGCCTTGTGGCACCTGCTGTTAGCGACTAAGCTACCCCAGTAGATTGGGGGTAAAGGCCGTGCCAAAAGAGAAACCACGAGTCAACATCGGAGAAGTGATCAAGACGTATCGCAGCCAGCGCGGGCTGTCGCAAGGCGACATCGAGCGGCGCACCGGCTTGCTACGTTGCTATCTGTCGCGCGTGGAAAACGGCCATACCGTGCCGTCGCTGGAGACGCTGGCGAAAATCGCCGAAGCGATGGACATTTCCCTGGCTGATTTCTTTCCTGGAACGGAGACGCCGCGCGATCGCGAGTCGCAGAAGATGCTCGGCGAACTCTCGCAGGACGAAATTCGCTTCCTCGCCGAGATCAAGCGATTCAGCACGACGCTGTCGGATGGCGACAAGCGTTTGGTGCTGGCGATGATTCGTAAGATGGCGAGCTTGATTCCGCCACCCACGGCGAAGAAGCCCGTTGTGCGCCGTCCGGTTACGGTCTAAATCTGTCGTAAGAATGATTTCGAGTTGAGAGAGGGCGGGATTTATCCCGCCCTCTTTTTTTACTTGAGACTATTTTTAAGATGACGGCGGCGATCAGCCCTGCCCTTGGATCAGCTTGATCGGGTCGGGAGCAGCATTGCCGTTGCGGCCTTGCCCGCTACTCGCCGCTTTCTCTCCATTGATATCAAGAGGTTCGGGATCGCCTTCGCCTGGAGCGAGGAACAGATTCTCCTGAATGGCGTGCTGCTTCGTGTAGAGGTCGTAGTAGCGTCCGCCGGCGGCGTAGAGCGATTCGTGTGTGCCGCGCTCGATGACTTGCCCCGCCTCGACGACTAAGATCTGATCGGCGCGACGAATCGTCGAAAGCCGGTGTGCGATCACGAATGTTGTGCGGCCGCGCATGAGATAGCGCAAACCCTCTTGGATGAGCGCCTCGGATTCGGAGTCGAGGCTCGACGTCGCTTCGTCGAGAATCAGAATGCGAGGGTCGGCCAGAATCGCGCGGGCGATCGACACGCGCTGTTTCTGTCCACCGGAAAGCTTCACACCGCGCTCTCCGACGACGGTGTCGTACTTCTGGTCGAAGTTGTCCGCGAATTCATCGACGCGCGCGATGCGGCACGCGTTCATGACTTCTTCCTCGGTCGCTTCGGGGCGCGCAAATGCCACGTTTTCGCGAATCGTGCCGTCGAAAAGAAAAGTCTCCTGCAACACGACGCCAAGCTGTGTGCGATAGGTATCGAGCTTGACGTTCGAAAGATTGATGCCGTCAACGGTCACGCGCCCGCTCGAGGGAACATAAAACGCCGCGATCAAGCCGATGATCGTTGATTTTCCCGCTCCGGATGGACCCACCAGCGCCGTCACCGTTCCCGGCGTCGAATCGAAACTCACGCCGTGCAAAACTTCTTTGCGCGTGTCGTAGGCAAAGCTGACGTTCTCCATCGAGATGTAGCCCTCGATGCGACCCATCGTTACGGTGCGTCCCGCGGCTTCATCCTCCTTCTGTTCGTTCAATATCTCGCGCGTGCGCTCGAGCCCCGTGATCGCCTCGGTGAGCTGAGTCCCGATCGCCACGATCTGAAACACCGGCGCCACGAGCAATACGAGAAACGAGTTGAACGCGAGCCACTGACCGGGCGTCATCGTCCCGCTTGCGATGGCGTGGCCGCCAAATTCGTACATCAATGCGCCGACGATCCCCATCATCGTCACGCCCGACAAACTCATCAACGACGTCGCCGTGATCGTCTTCAGCACGTTGTTGAGCAGCCGCTCTACGCCGGCGGAAAAAATCGATTCCTCGCGCTCCTCGGCGTGGTAGCCCTTGACGACACGCACCCCACCCAGCGACTCGGTGAGTCGCCCAGTGACCTCAGCGGTGATCTTCGGCCGCGCGCGGAAGATCGGCCGAATCGTCTTGAATGCGAAACTGATGCCGATTCCAAATCCGAGGATGATCGCAAACGCGACGCTGGTCATCCGCACGCTGGTGTGCAGCAGGTATCCCAGCGCAAGCACCGCAGTCATCAATCCGCCGACAAATTCGACCAGTCCAGTGCCGACGAGATTCCGGATTCCTTCAACGTCGCTCATGATGCGCGACACGAGCACGCCCGTCTTGTTCGCGTCGTAAAACGCGACAGGCAGCCGGCCGATATGCGCCTGCACTTTTTTGCGCAGGTCCGTGATCATCTTTTGCGCTGACTTGGAGAGAAGCTGCGTCAGCGTGAACGACGTCAATCCTTGAATAATCGTTGCCGCCAGTACCGCCAGCACGATCGGCCGAAGCAGCCCGATCTCTTTTTTCGTAACCACGTTATCGAGGAAGTATTTCGTCGACGCCGGCAGGATTAATCCCGACACGCGATTGATCGTCATCAGCAACAGACCGAGCGCAAGCACGCCTCGTCGCGGCTGGATCATCGCCCAAACTTCGGGCAATGCCTTCCACACGTTTTTCTTGGCGGCCTTAGCGGCAGCGGGATCGTTGGAATCGGTCGGCATGGTGTAGCGGGGGTGGTCGGCCCTCATCGTTGGATGCTCGTGATCAATTTGAAACTACAAGATGCCATGAGAAGGCTGGGACGACAATCCGATCGAGTCTGATGAGAAAATGAGGCTGGGCGCCTGCTCTAGCCGACAGTTAGTCGGCGCCTGCGGTGCCGCGGGGAGCCGCGGCGTGAGCAGGCTGCTCGATGTTCAGCACGTTTGCGACGAAATCGCTCACCGTAACGCCGAGCTGACCCCACAGTCGCCGTTTGAGGCTCGTATAATCCTGCGTGCCGCTGAAGATGTCGCCCATCAATTGACGAAACACCGGGCTGCGCCGCATGAACTGCACCATTCGCGTCGTAACCGCGGTGCCGAGGAATGATCCGCGATAGAAGCGCCGCACGATCCGCGCCGCAAATTCCAGTTCCGCCGAAAACTCCGCCTTCACCCAAGCCGGATACTTTTCAGGGCAGCCTTCGGCGAGCGCCTTCCCGAGTAAGTGCCCCGACTTCATCGCGTAGAACAATCCTTCGCCCGTCAGCGGATCCACCCACGCGGCTGCGTCTCCAACGAGGGCCCAGTTTTTACCCAGCACCGTGCGTTCGGACAGGGTCCGCTCCTGCGGTGACGGCAGCACGTGGCTGTAGAATGTCGCGCCTTCCGTCGGAATTTTCTGTTTATCGACGAACCTGCTGAGATGCGAGCGCAACTCTGCGCTGTTATGCGCCGCCATGCTCCCGCAAATCCCCACCGACAGATGATCGCAACGTGGAAACGACCAGATGTACCCCTCAAAATTGCGCAGAAACTTTATCGTAATTGCATCCGCCGTCTGCGGCACGAAATAGCCTTGCGTCATCTCAAGTTCGTCGCGCTGCAATGCCCGCGTTTCGGGCAGGAGCTGATTCCGCGCCCCACCCGCTAACACCAGAAAATCTGCCTCGCGCCATTCGCCTTCGACGCAAAATCTCGGCTTCGACGTCGCGGTATCGACGCTGAATACGTGCGACTGATGTACCTTGCAACCAGCTTCCGCAGCCCGCTGCAACAACATCCCGTTCAACACCGTCCGCGAATAAATGACGATCGGGTGCGTCATATCGAGCGTCGCGCGATGATCGTCGCTGCTGATCAGCTCGATCGACTGCACCAATTTTTTCGGATATGGATTGTCGAGCAGGAAAGGGAAGTTCTGGATGGCCTTGTGGGTCAGTCCGCCGCCGCATGGTTTTTCCCATGCCAGGTGCTGATCGAAAATATTTACGGTATGTCCGGCGCGCGCAAGCTCCGCACCGCACATTGCGCCCGAAGGTCCGCCACCGACGATCGCTATGTCCGCCATCTTACTTTTCTCCGACCGCGTCGAAGTCCGTCGCCGGGTCGAGGTCCTGGCCCCGGGTTACATCGAGGTTGCGATGCCCGTTTACCTGTTGGCCCCGCCACGAAACGGGCGTTTCAACTGATCGGGAAAACAACCGCGCTAAAACCAGCGAGGAGTATAGCACCGAAGATTGCCGCCGCCAGTGCGGACCCGGTGCTGCTTCGGACAACATCCATGCCTGTCCGTTGGAACAGGCAGAAGATCGCGAAATAGGGTGCCAGCAGCGCCAGAAGAATCTCTCCGTTGTGCAGCCCGACGATTCCGATGAGCAAAACGCCCCACAGCACCGCCCGCAGCCCAAGAGCGTAGGCCAACCGAGTCTTGCTCAATCGCGTTCGCATCGCCGGACCAAGCGCCAACTCCTCGGCCGCGTGAAACGGCAGCGCCAGGAGCAGAACACCAGGGAAGCGCAGCCACCGCGCCGGCGTCATCCATGCTTCGGTCAGCGTCAGATCGAGCCACGCATAGATCAGAAGCGGAACGACCACGGCGGCGAAGGCAGCGCCGAGCAGGTGTTTCCAGTTGAAGTCCCAAAGTGTCGCTATCTTCTTATAGTGCGCCGCCAGCAGGCCGATTCCGGCGATGAGCAGAAAGCCCGCCAGGTAGTCGCCTTCGAACAAGTGCACGAACCCGAACGGATTCCAGGCGCGCAGCAGAAGAATCGCCGCAAACGCGAAGCCGACAAACTCCAAGATCGTCACAACTGAGATCGGTTGCTTCCGTACCGCGAGTGCGTCGTATGGCTGAGTCTGAGAGCCGCTGGAAGGTAGCTGTGGCGACAGCGCCAGTGAACTCTTGCCTAGCGCCTCTCGAAGGAACGGACCCGCGAGCAGAAAAATTCCGACTAACCCCAGCACTCCGCCAATCAACGGCAATCGCGGTGGAATTTTGACGGTCGAGTCGATTCCCAGCACCTTCGCCGCCCATCGCTGCGACCCCGCGACGGTGTTCGCCCTAGCGAGTAGGCCCGCGTGCGTCGCCCCGCTAATGACCTCGTAAGCGCCGCTGGCCGCATTTTCGCCCGAGAGCAGCGACCGTGCCGACTTCCGGATGCTGCGCGGTTCAAACGACCCGCTGATCACAAGCGTGTGCGCCGGAATCGGCGGTGGATTCGTAAAAATGAGCATCGACTTCTCGATGCCGTACGTCGTCACCATCGGCGCCGGCGAAATCGCAATCACTCCCGCCACCGGCACGCGCGCCGCCACCTTTATCGCGATCGCTCCGCCCATCGAATGCCCGGCCAGAATCGTCCGCTTTGCCTCGACCGCACCGCGCCCAATCATCTGTTTTACGAACGAATCGCTGCACGTTTCTGCTCGCTCGAACGAAAACGGCCCCTGGGTCCGCCCATGCCCCGGCAAATCCGGCACAAACACCCGCAACCCTTGCAGCGCAAACCCTCGTGCGATGAACGACATGATCTTCTTATTCGCCGCCAGCCCATGAAATAGAATGACGTACCCTTGCGCGTCATCTTCCCCCGCGTCCACGACGTCGGTCACCAGCCGGCACCCGCCCGCATCGACGATCACCGTCGTCTCTCGAAACAGCGGCGCCCGCGCCAGCAAAAAACCAATGCCGCACAGCAAAATTGCCGCCACCGCCCGGAGCCAACTCCGCTGCTTGGGCGCTTTCTCCGCCGATTTCTTCTGTTCTTGTCCCGCGTTCCGCGCCAAATTTACCTGCGTGATAAACTAGAGTTTCGCTAATCGCGGCCACGCCGCGTCATACCTGCTGGGAGAATCTTTGACTCATCCGTCGATACTGACTTTGGACGAAGCGATTCTGCGGTTTGGCCGCGAGAAACGCAACGGACGTCGCGTCGTTTTCACCAACGGCTGCTTCGACGTGCTCCATCCGGGCCATATCCGAACGCTCGAACAAGCCCGCAGCCTCGGCGACATCCTCATCGTCGGTATCAACAGCGACGCCAGCGTCGGCAGTTTAAAACCCGGCCGCCCGCTGATCCCGGAAAATGAGCGAGGCGAGATTCTGGCCGCCCTCGCATCCGTCGACGCCGTCGTTATTTTCGACGAACTCACTCCGCGCGAAATCGTCACCGCTCTTTTGCCCGACGTCTTGGTCAAAGGCGGCGACTGGGCCGACAACAAGATCATCGGCCGCGAAGAAGTCGAGGCCGCCGGCGGCCGCGTCGTCTCCATTCCGGTCGTCCCCGGCTATTCGACCACCGAAATCCTAAGAAAGATTCGCGAGGGCGCTCCTTCCGCCGAAGCAGCAGCGGAATCCGCAACACCGGCGCCGCCCTCTCCGACAAAAAGTTAAAAGCTCTCTCGAATGATCCTTCCTGCCGTCCGCGAACGCCTCGAAAGCATCCTGCGCCATCCCTCAATGGATGGCGCACTCGCGACTCTGCGTTCGGGCGCAAATCACATCTCGCTTGCCGGCCTGCACGACGTCGCCAAAGCCTTGGTCACCGCCTACATCACGCACGAACTCCGCCGCCCCGCCTACTTCGTCACGGAATCCAACAAACGCGCCGAAGCCCTCGCCGAAACTCTGCGCTTCTTCGCCGGCATTTTCCCCGGCACACTCGGCGGCGTAACGACTCTCCCCGCCTTCGACACTCTCCCCTGGCAGTCGCAAAGCCCTCACGCCGACATCCTCGAGCGCCGCGCGGCCACCCTCTTCCGCCTCGCCGACGGCCAAATCTCCTTAACAATCGCGCCCATCGCCGCCGCCCTCTGGCGCTACCAGGATCCCTACGTCTATCTCTCCCTCGCCCGCACCCTCGCCACCGACGTCGAGACTCCGCACGACGAATTCCTCCTCCATCTCGGCTCCGTCGGCTACACCCGCACGGAAATGGTCGAGCTTCCCGGCCAATTCGCCGTCCGTGGCGGAATCATCGACGTCTTCTCGCCCGAGTCGTCGCGCCCCGTGCGCATCGAACTCCTCGGCGACACCGTCGAATCCGTTCGCGAATTCGACCCGCGCACTCAGCGCTCGATCGCCCCCGTCGTCCGCACAACGTTGCTCCCGCTTGCCGAGTGGTCCGTCCCGCCTCCCGAGCAAGCACGCGGCAACGAAGAAGCCGCATGGGAAAATCCCTCCTACTTTGGCCCACGCACCGAAGCCGGCCAATCCTCTCTCTTCGAGCTCTCCGAGAGCTCGCTTCGTCCAATTGTCTTTCTCGACGAGCCCACCACCCTCCGCGAAGCCGCAACAAAACATCTCGCCAACGCCGTCGAAAACTACGAGCGCCACGCCCAAGCCAACGCACCCACCGCCGACCACTACTTCTGGACCGAGCAGCAATTCGCCGCCGCCCTCCAAAGATCCTCGCAAATCAATCTCGAACAACTCGCCCTCACCATCGGCGAAATCCCCCAATTCAATCTCCCGTCCCGCCCCAGCGCACGCTTCCACGGCGACGTCCCCGCCTGCATGACCGAAGTGAAATCCCAACTCTCCGACGGCGGCAAAGTCCTCCTCACCGCTGCAAGCACCGGCGAAATCGAGCGCCTCGCCGACATCTGCCGCGAATATGAGACTCCCTACGTCCTCGGCGAATCCGAGGACGCCGCCGCCGGCTTCACCTCCGAGCGTGCCGACGAATCTGCCGCTCTCCTCCTGATGCGCTCGCCCTTCGCCGAAGGCGTCACCTTTCCCGACGCCCGGCTCACGCTCTTCGGCAACTCCGACCTCTTCGAAGCCACTCCCGCCGTCGAGCGCCCCAGCCGCAAAATCCGCACCTCCGGCTTCTTCAGCGATTTCGCCGAGCTCAAGCCCGGTGACTACATCGTCCACGTCGATCACGGCATCGGCCAGTTCGAAGGCCTGCGCCAGATTCAGTCCGACGGCCGCGGCGGCGAGTTCATGCTGCTGCGTTACTCCGACGACGCGCGGCTCTACGTCCCGCTCGAGCGCATGGACCTCGTCCAAAGCTATCGCGTCGTCGAAGGCGCCGAGCCCACGCTCGACAAACTCGGCGGCACCGGCTGGAACACCCGCAAGACGAAAGTCCGCAAATCGCTCGAAGACATGGCTGATCAGCTTCTCGGCCTCTACGCCGCGCGAAAGACTGCCGAGGGCAACGCCTTCTCTCCCGATGGCAATTTCCAGCGCGAATTCGAAGACGCCTTCGAATTCGAAGAAACACAAGACCAGAACTACGCCATCGCCGACATCAAACGCGACATGGAAAGCGCAACGCCCATGGATCGCCTCCTGGTCGGCGACGTCGGCTACGGCAAGACCGAAGTCGCCATGCGCGCCGCCTTCAAAGCCATCGCCGATTCGAAACAAGTCGCCGTCCTCGCCCCCACCACCGTCCTCGCCTTCCAGCACTTTGAAACCTTCAAGCGCCGCTTCGCCGCATTCCCCGCGCGCATCGACATGATGAGCCGCTTCCGCACTCCCGCTCAGCAAAAGGAAACGATGGCCGCGCTCGAAGCCGGCAAAGTCGACATCGTCATCGGCACGCACCGCCTTCTCTCCAAAGACATAAAATTCGCCGACCTCGGTCTCTTGGTCGTCGACGAAGAACAGCGCTTCGGCGTCGCCCACAAAGAGCGCCTGAAAGAAATGCGCAAAAACGTCGACGCGCTCGCTCTCTCCGCGACTCCGATTCCGCGCACCCTCCACATGTCGCTCGTCGGCCTGCGTGATATGTCGCTGATCGAAACTCCCCCGCGCGACCGTCTCGCCATCCAGACCGTCGTCGCTCCCTTCAACGAGGAACTCGTCCGCACCGCCATCGAAAATGAGCTCGCGCGCGACGGGCAGGTCTACTTCATCCACAATCGCGTCGAGTCGATCTACGCACTCGCCGCGCTCGTCCAAAAGCTCATCCCAAAAGCCCGCGTCGTCGTCGCCCACGGCCAGATGGGCGAAAAAGAACTCGAAAGCGTCATGCTCAAATTCATTCGCGACGAAGCCGACGTCCTCGTCGCCACCACCATCGTCGAGAACGGCCTCGACATCCCGCGCGCCAACACCATCCTCATCAATCGCGCCGATCGCCTCGGCCTCGCCGAGCTCTACCAGCTCCGCGGCCGTGTGGGCCGCTCTTCCCAACGCGCCTACGCCTATCTCCTGGTCCCGCCCGAAACCACGCTCAGCGAAATCGCGCGCAAGCGGCTCTCCGCTATGAAAGAGTTCAGCGAACTCGGCGCTGGTTTCCGTATCGCTGCTCTCGACCTCGAGCTTCGTGGCGCAGGGAACATGCTCGGCCGCCAGCAGCACGGCCACATCGAAGCCATCGGCTTCGACCTCTACTGCCAGATGCTCGAACGCGCCGTCTCCAAGCTCAAGGGCCAGGAGTCCGCGCCTGACTTGCGCACCACGCTCAGTCTCGGCACCGACGTCCGCATCCCCGAAAACTACATTCCCAGCGAAAATCTCCGCCTCCGCACCTACAAACGCATCTCCTCCATTACCACCGACGAGGAAAAGGCCGACGTCCGCAAGGAACTCGAAGATCGCTTCGGCCCGCCGCCAACCACCGTGGACAACCTCTTGGAGTACGCCGTACTCAAATCGATGAGCGAGCGCCTGCGCATCTCCGCCGTTGAGCGTCAGGGCGCCCGCATTGCCATTCGCTTCCATCCGGAAACCACAATCGACCCCGCGGCCCTCGTCAAGGTCGTGCGGTCGCGCAAGGGAATCAAGCTCGACCCGAGCGGTGTTCTGTGGATGGAGACTGCGCGCGGCGAGTCGGTGCCCGGCGCGCTCAGAAACGTATTGCTCAGTCTCAGCGGGCAGGACTAAACTCTTAAGGATGAGGAAAGTAATGCGAAACACGTTGTTTCTAGGGGCTCTGACTCTCGCGCTCTTCTTGCTGACCGCGCCCAAGCCTGTCGCTGCTCAGGATCAACCCGCTCCGGCTCCCGCGCCGCAAAGTCAGGACAACGACAAGAAGCCCAACGCTCCCGTTCCCGCTCAGCAGCCCGCTCCCAGCCTTGAAAAGCCCGGCACCGCGCCCGAAACCGACGACACCGCGAAGCCCGCTGCGAAGACGCCCCTCAAGAAGTCCACGAACGCTGCCAACGCCGGCGCGAAACCCGCCAACACCACAAAAGAAGGCGAGAAGATTCCCGAAGGCACCAACTCCAAGACCGTCGAAGAAATCATCGCTCGCGTAAACAACGAGATCATCACCCGTTCCGAGCTCGACAAAGCCAAGCAAACCGCCGCCGAAGAAGTCGAAGAAGATTGCAAGGGCAAGTGCACACCCGAAGAGCAAAATACTCGGATCGAAGAGCACCAGAAGACGGCCCTGAAAGACCTCATCGATCAGTCGCTTCTCGTGCAACGCGGCAAAGATATGGGGCTGAGCGTCGAGACCGACGTCATCAAGCGCCTCGATACCATCCGCATTCAGAACAACCTGACCAGCATGGAAGACCTCGAAAAAGCCGTCACCAGCCACGGTCTCAACTGGGAAGATTTCAAAGACAACATCCGCAAAGGCATCCTGACTCAGAAAGTCATCAGCCAGGAAGTCGGCTCGCACGTCAACATCAGCAAGGAAGACATCCAGAAGTATTACGACGATCACAAATCGGAGTTCGTCCGCCCCGAACAGGTTGCTCTGCGCGAAATTGAAGTCAGCACGGAAGGGAAGAAAGATTCCGAGCTGCCCGATCTGAAAAAGAAAGCCGAAACCGCTCTCAAGCGCGTGAAAGACGGCGAAGATTTCGGCGAAATCGCCAAGCGCTTCTCCGACGGCAGCACCGCAAAGCAAGGCGGCTTCCTCGGCGTCTACAAGCGCGGTGAACTCTCCAAAGAGCTCGAAGACACCGTCTTCAAGATGAAAAAGAACGATCTCACCGACGTGATGGACACCAAGCAGGGCTACCTCGTTCTTCAGGTTCTCGAGCACTACGACGAAGGCGAGCAGGCGCTCAGCAAAGTCGAAAACGAAATCATGGACAAGATGTACTCCACGCGCATGGAGCCCAAGCTCAAGGAATATCTCAAGACCCTGCGCGAACAGAGCTATGTTGTCATCAAGCCAGGCTATGAAGACATCGCCGGCGGCGGCAACTCCGAGATCCAGGAAGTCAGCGCGACGCCTGAGGCGAGCAAAAACAAGAAGGGCCGCAAGAAGTACGTGCTCTTCGGCAAGCGCGCTCCCACGGCTTCAGGCGACTAACTAGATGAAGACAGGCTTTGTCACAGAGCTGCTCTCCGAACAATCCATCACCAGTTTTTTCCTCGTTCACGAAAAAGAAGTCCGCAACACGCGCGAAGGCCGCGCCTATCTCCGCATGGAACTCGGCGACCGCAGTGGCACCGTGGAAGCTCGCATGTGGGATCAATTTGAATCGGTCGCCAAAGACATCAACCGCGACGACTTCGTCAAAGTGCAGGCCCGCGTCGAGGTCTACCGCAATCGTCCGCAGCTCTCGGTAATCCAGGTTCGCATCGCCAAGCCCGAAGAAATCGACATCGCCGACTATCTTCCCCACACCCCGTTCGACGTCGAAAAAATGTGGGCCGATCTGCTCGGCTACGCGAACTCGCTGCAAAATCCCTGGCTCAAAAAACTCGTCCTGCAAGTCATCGCCGAACCCGGGACCGCGAAGTGTTACAAGCGCGCGCCCGCCGCCAAAGTGATGCACCACGCCTATATGGGCGGACTGCTCGAACACGTCATCGGTTTGTGCGGTCTGGCGAAAGTGATAGCGGGGCACTACGCTGAACTTGACGTCGACTTGCTCCTCACCGCCGCCATCCTCCACGATGTCGGCAAACTCGACGAGCTCTGCTACGAGCGCGCCATCGGCTACACCACGGAAGGCCAACTTCTCGGCCACATCATCATGGAGTTGGAAACCGTCACCCGCGCGATGGACAAAATTGAAGGGTTCCCCACCGCGCTGAAAACCGTAGTTCAGCACCTGCTGATCAGCCACCATGGCGAATACGAGTTCGGCTCACCCAAACTCCCAATGATCCGCGAAGCCCTCGTCTTCCACTACATGGACGACCTCGACTCAAAAATGGCCGCCATCCGCTCCGCCCTCGCCACCCCGTCCGGCGACGACGAATGGTCCAGCTACAGCAGCGCCTTGGGCCGCAAGTTCCTGAAACTCGACGCCTTCCTTTCCGGCGCCAAACCCGCCGACCCAGCCACCCCAACTACGAACGCCGCTCCCGAACAACTCACCCTGCAACCCGAACCAAACGCCAAAGCCTGACGGGAAATCGCTGCGATTGCCGTCTATTTGTCGTTGTTGGCCAATGCAAAACGATTCGAACGCTTTAATCATCTTGACAAACTAGTTATCCATGTTATACTGGTCGGCGTAGAAAATTACGTCTTGGTAGCGCCGGCATCCTGCCGGCGTTTTTGCTTTCTAACTTCATTGAGAACAATAGCGTTTTTTAAGTCGTTTAGAATCACATTCTTGCACTTTGCAACAAATAACCGCCCTAGAATCACATTCTTACGCAAAAAGGGGGAGGGGGTCTACCCGACGCATCCGTCTACGCCGCCCGCCGCGTCGACCGTCTCTTGCGTCTTCTCGCGCAATCCAACAGATACAAGTTGATTAGCTTCTCGTACGGAATCCCTGTCGGAAAGGAAACTGATAGCGGCTCCCTGTAACGGCCTTGTTATACTGAACCTATTCCCATGATCCCGCAGTCGTACCAACTCCGCGACCTCACCATCCGCCCGGGCACCATCCTCGCCCCCATGGCCGGAGTCACCGACACGCTCTTCCGCCGCGTTATTCGCGGCCTCGGCAGTTGTGGCCTCCTGATGACCGAGTTCACCAGTTCCGAAGGCATCACCCGCAGCGCGAAAAAAACTCTCCGCTATCTCTATTTCCAGGAAGACGAGCACCCCATCGCTGCGCAACTCTTCGGCGCCAACCCGCAAGTTATGGCCGACGCAGCCCGCATGGTCGAAGACTTGGGCTACGACGCCGTCGACATCAACCTGGGCTGCCCCGCCAAAAAAGTCGTGAAGTGCGGCGGCTCCGGCCTCTTGCGCGACCTCCCGCTCCTCGCCGAGATCTTCCGCTCCGTCCGCGCCGCGGTGAAAATCCCCCTCACCGTCAAAGTCCGCGCGGGCTGGGACGAAAATTCCATCGTCGCCGTCGACGTCGCCAAAATGGCGCAAGATGAAGGCGTTGAAGCCATCGCCGTGCACCCGCGCACCCGCACCCAAGGCTACAGCGGCGCCGCCGACTGGAACCTCATCGCCGCCGTCAAGCAGGCCGTCCGCATCCCCGTCATCGGCAACGGCGACATCAATTCGCCAGAAGACGCCGAGCGTATCGTCGCCGTCACGAACTGCGACGCCGTGATGATCGGTCGCGCAGCCGCAACTAACCCGTGGATTTTCCGCCAGATGCAGCAATACACGGCGACCGGCCGCTACGACCACCCCACCGATTCCGACCGCGCTCAGTTACTTTCTGGCTATTTCCAGCAAATTACCGCTGCCAACCTCCCCGACGGTCTTGGCAAAATGAAACAGTTCGCTTGCTGGTTTACGCATGGCGTGGGGAACGGCAGCGAACTCCGTCGCATCGTGCACGAGGCACGCACGCAACAAGAGGTACTCGACCGTGTCGAGTTCTTCTTCGCGCATCCTGCTGCCGCCGCGCACGCCACTGTGCCCGCGACCTCGGCTCTCTCAAACTCCCACGCAAACAACTAAATCGTCGCGCACTGTTTTCAGTGCCCGCGAAGTGGCCGTTTCTCGAAGTGTTTGTGTCAGCGGAGTGTGCACTGCGAATAGCTACGTGCACCGTCGCTGTTGACCAGACCTATGGGCACTAACGAATGCCTGTCAGCCGGAACCAAATCGTAACCGTGTCCGCTCACTCAGCTTTTCGCGCGGTAAGAAACGTACTTGCCGAACACTCGCGGCAAAAGAAAGGTCAGGGCCCCGAGATGATTCAAGAAGTCAGCACAGGCGGAACCCTATCCACCACGCGCCCCCGCGCAGAGCGCCGCATCGCCGTGCGCTTGCCGATCACCGTGCGTGGTCGCGACGCCAGCGGCGTCACCTTTGAAGAAGTCACATCGAGTGAAAATCTATGCCGCGGCGGCGCCGCCTTCAAAACGCGCTTCGATGTTGCCGTCGGCATGGACCTCGACATCTCTATCCCGCTCTCGCAGACCGGCGCGCGACGCAAACACAAAGACGACGACTTCGCCGCTCAAGGCCGCGTCGTCCACGTCCGCGACGCCGAAACCGGCGAACGCCTCGTCGGCGTCCAGTTCATGAACAACCGCTTCCGCCGCCTCTTCGTCCCCGAAACCGCCGTCTAGTTCAAATCGCCACAGCACAACTATGTAGGGGCGCAGCACGCTGCGCCCCAAACGCCCAGTCCAATCGCGAAGCCCCGCGATCTTCTTCTCTGAAAACCGTTACTTCGTTAACTCATTTGCGGTCGGGAGGACAGCCAAGCGCTCATTCGTCGAACTACCGCCACTTAGCATTTGCTTCTTTACTTCGCCTCTTCCTCTGCGTGTCCCTTCTCTTCCACCACGCGCTCGTACGCTTCTCTCCGCGTCAACCCGCGCTCTTTCGCCGCCAACTTCAACGCCTCTTTCCGATCCAGCTTCGCCTGCCGCATCAACTCCTCAACTCTCTCCGCCAATCCCTGCGACGAATCCACGCCCGCGCCAGCCTTCGCCTCGCTGGCCCCAATCAGAAGCGTAATCTCTCCCTTTGCCGGTCTCTCTCGCAGCGTCTCCTCAATCTCCGAGAGCAACCCGCGCCGAAATTCCTCATGCACCTTCGTAAGCTCTCGTGCGAGACACGCTGGCCGATCCCCCAAAATCTCCCGCGCATCCGCCACACACTCCGCAATGCGATGCGGCGCCTCATACAAAATCAATGTCCGATCCTCGATCCGCAACCTCTCCAGCGCACGCCGCCTTTCGCCACTCCTCTGCGGCAAAAATCCAACAAACAAAAACTCCTCGTTCGGCAACCCCGACGCCGCCAACGCCGTCAGCGCCGCCGAAGCCCCCGGCACAGGCACGACCGGAATCCGATGCCGCACACACAGCGCCACCAGCCGATGCCCCGGGTCCGACACCAGCGGCATCCCCGCATCGCTCACCAGCGCAATTTTCGCCCCCTGCTCCAGCGCCACGATCAACTCCGGAGCTCGCGTCACTTCGTTATGTTCGTGATAGCTGACCAGCGGCCGCGAAATCTCATAATGCGTCAGCAATTTTTGCGTATGCCGCGTATCCTCCGCCGCAATCTGATCCGCCTCGCGCAGAACGCGCAGCGCCCGCAGCGTAATGTCCTCCAAATTCCCAATCGGCGTCGCCACCAGATACAAAACCCCGCCCCTCGCGGCCGTCGATTTTTCCAGTTCGCTCAATCAGGTGTCTCCAACGCCGAGTCTAGCACGCGCCCAATCTCCAAATTCCTCGCATGGTATACTCGTCGATTCGCGCCCTTCCAGGAGGCTGCCCGGTGCCGCTGTACGAGTACAAATGCCTGAAGTGCAGTCGCAAAACGGAAAAGATTGAGCCCGTCAACGGCCCGCATCTCAAGAAATGCCCGCACTGCGGCGGCAAAGTCGAATCGTTGATTTCCGCGCCCGCGATCCAGTTCAAGGGTTCCGGCTGGTACGTAACCGACTACGCAGGGAAATCCCCGGCCGCCGAAGCCGCCAAGGAAGAAAAATCCGCATCCGACAAAAAAGACGCGAAAGATTCCAAGGACTCTAAGGACTCTTCTTCCAAAGACTCCTCGTCCAAGGAGTCATCGAAAGATTCGAGCAGCAAAGACTCAAAGAAAGAAAAATCCACCAAGAAGTAAGCTCTCGCCACAAAAAATGTAGGGGCGCAGCATGCTGCGCCCCAAACGCCCAGACCATTCGCGAAGCCCCCACAAAGCCTCTTCGCCTCTGATCTCTCACGTCGCTACCCAATTACTTCCTTACTTCTTCTTCACAGCTTCAGCGTTTTCAAATACTCACGAAAATCCTTCCCCAATTCTTCGTTCTGTAGCGCCAACTCCACCGTCGCCTTTAAGAATCCCAGCTTATCTCCCGCATCGTAAGAGACTCCGTCGTAGATGTACGCCCACAACCCGCGCTCGAGCGCCAAGAGTCGCATCGCATCCGTAAGCTGAATTTCGCCGCCCGCACCGGGCTTCGTCCGCGCCAAACAATCAAAAATCTCCGGCGGCAACACATATCGCCCCGTGATCGCCAGATTCGACGGCGCATTCTCGGGCTTGGGCTTCTCCACCAAATCCGTGATGCGCAGCAATCGATTCCCAAACGGGGGCTGCGGCGCAGGCTCTCCCGCGACAATCCCATACAAATACGTTTTCTCGCGCGGCACTTCCTCCACGGCAATCGCACCCACTCCCGTCGTGTTCCAAACATCGATCAGCTGCTTCGTGGCTGGATTCTCTCCCGGAATCAGGACGTCTCCGAGCAGCACCGCAAACGGCTCATCGCCCACGAGATCCCGCGCCACCAACACCGCGTGCCCCAATCCTAGCGGCTGCTTCTGCCGTGTATAGCTCACCTGCACCATGTTGCTGATGTCGCGCAGCATCTCCACCGTATCCGTCTTGCCCTTGGACTCCAGGTGGCTCTCAAGCACCGGCGAAAAATCGAAATGATCCTCGATCGAGTTCTTGCCCTTGCCGGTCACGATAATGATGTGCTCGATGCCCGACGCCACGCACTCTTCCGCCACGTACTGAATCTGCGGCTTATCGACAACCGTCAGCATTTCTTTCGGTTGCGCTTTGGTGGCCGGCAAAAATCGCGTGCCCAATCCCGCAGCGGGCAAAACCGCCTTGCGCACTCGTCGTGGAGCAGCATTCTGCGTGGAAGCCGTATCCTGTGGGGCCATATCCGTCAGTTCTCGTCCCAAAATTAAATTTTATTGCGCCCAAGCGGGCAAACGCCGAAGCCTTCCGACACTAGCCACGTCGCTTCGCAAAGTCAATCCAGTCAAACCCCGTATGCCGACGATGCATGCAATGCCCGGCGCCGGCATCATGCCGGCGTCTTTTGCGTGCCACGGGCAAAGACCGTCCCACCGAATACTTGTCATCCTGAGTCCGCCGACAGGCGGTCGAAGGATCTCAACGTAAGCCCTTCGCAATCCTATCCGTCGTCCACCTCGCTGCGCCTAACCGTCGATTCCGCTCATGGTAAAATTCCGATATGCCCACGCGCATCTTAGGCATCGAATCTTCCTGCGACGAAACGGCTGCCGCCGTCGTGGCCGACGGCCGCGAAATCCTGTCCAGCATCGTCGCCTCTCAAATCGATATTCACCGCCAATACGGTGGCGTCGTGCCAGAACTCGCTTCGCGCGAACATCTCCGGCAAATCGTCCCGGTAGTCCGCGAAGCTCTCAGCAAAGCCAACCTCACGTTCCAAGACATCGACGCGATCGGCGTCACGCAAGGCCCCGGCCTCGTCGGCGCACTGCTCGTCGGCATCACCTACGCGAAAACGCTCGCCCAAACTCTGAACAAGCCGCTCGTTCCGGTAAATCACCTCGAAGGGCACGTCCACGCGGTTTTCCTCGAAGCTCACAAAGCAGGGAAGTGGCCTGAGCTTCCCGCCGTCTGCCTCATCGTTTCCGGTGGTCACACGGTCTTGTATGAAGTTACTCAAGACCCCACGCAACCAACCTTCGCCTATAAAAGAATCTCGCAAACGCGTGACGACGCCGCCGGCGAAGCCTACGACAAAGTCGCCAAGCTCTTGGCCCTCGGCTATCCCGGCGGACCGATACTCGATCGTCTCGCCGCCGCAGCGCCCGTCGGCACTCCCGCTCCCGTAAGATTCGCGCCCACCAAAACGCGCAGCAATCCGCTCGACTTCAGCTTCAGCGGCATCAAGACTGCCGTGCTCTACCATCTCCGCGAACACTGCGAATACGGCTCCGAAATCCTTGCCCGTCAGGAAGCTCTTAAACGCGGCGAACGCAAATTCGAACAACTCCTCCCGCTCTGCTCCCCGCAAACGCTCGCACTCGTGCGCGAATTTCAAAACTCGGTCGTCCGCGATCTCGTAGACCGCACGATGCTCGCCGCCCAGCAATTCAATGCCGCCAGTGTGCTCGTCTCCGGCGGCGTAGCCGCCAACTCGCAACTCCGCACGACGTTCGAGCAACGCGGCCAGTCCGCCGGCATCGCCACCTATTTCCCCAGCCGCGCCCTCAGCACCGACAACGCCGCCATGATCGCCGCCGCCGCTTATCCTCAATTCCAGGCCCACCACCTCGCCGGCCCGACGCTCAACGCCAATCCCAACCTCAAACTCGCCTAGTCGAATCGCGCACGCTGTTTCTCATTTTGCAATCTAAGCCACAGAGCGAAGGCCAATATGCATCTAGCTCTCGCTCTCGTTTAAGCGATGCTGACTCTCGTGATGGCCGAACTGATCCATCCTGACTGCCGAGAGCTCTGGCAAACCGCCCGAGAGCTGGTCCGCGAATATGCTGCGTCCCTCAACGTGAATCTGGACTTTCAGAATTTCGACCAGGAGCTTCTTCACTTCGAAAGCGAATACGCACCACCAACCGGTACGTTCCTGCTCGCCCGTCAGAGCGACGAATTCGTCGCCTGCGGCGCGTTTCGCCGATTTTCTGATTCCGACTGCGAAATGAAGCGGCTCTATGTTCGCCCCGGCGGGCGCAAGCTTGGCATCGGACGCCAACTTGCTCAGGCGCTGATCGCCGAGGCCAAGACCCTCGGCTACCGGCGCATGCTGCTCGACACACTTCCTACAATGCAATCCGCGCAAGCTCTCTATCAATCGCTCGGGTTTGTCCCGACGGAACCTTACCGATTCAATCCCATCGAAGGCTCGGTGTATCTAAAACTCGATCTGTAGTGGCGGGATCGTGTTGCTGCGGATCGATTGTGGAGTGGCAGCGGAAAACCCGCACTCTTTAAAACCAAAAGGGTGCGGCACCCAAAATGGCGTCTCGGTTTCGCGTTCGTTCCGATGTCCAGTGCCTTTCCCAACAAACGCAGACTACAAACTCAAGTCTCTCGATTCGCATTCCGCGAAAATATCTCTAAGGAGCTTCTTCTTGGGTCGGATCATTCTTCTGTGCGTGTGCGCCGGTGTGTGGCTCTGTGCCTGCCACACCTCTTCGGATTCGTCCGCCCCGGCGCAACCCAAACCAGATTCAGTGCAAATCACCAAGCTCCCACCCCAATACGTGCCACACAAATTTGATCCGGCCGCGCCGCCGGCAAACATGCCGCCGCTCCATCCCGGCGAAGCGGCCGTCTGTGACGCCGATTTCATCGCCCGTTCGAGTGTTGGCGGCCAGCCTCACCGGACGGATTCCACCCACGCGATGCTCACGATCACCAAAGTGATGATGACCTTGCAGCTTCAAACCAACATTTGGGTTCCGGTCGACGCGCCGCAAACCATTACCGACCACGAAGAAGGCCACCGAGAAATCGCCGAGTACACGTATCAATCCGCCGACCAGATCGCGGAGCGCATCGCATCCAGCTACATCGGCAAACGCGTCGAAGTCGCCGGCGAAGATCTCGACTCGGCTTCGAGCCAGAAGCTGCTCGAAATCGCCACCGAAATCACCAACGCATACACCACGCAAATCAACAACAGCCCTACGCAACTTCTCTACGACCAGATCACCGACCACTCCCGGAACGGCGTCATCGCCAAAGACGCCGTCGATCACGCCATCAAAAACGCCGCCGTCGAAGCCGCCCCCGCCGGTAACTAGTCCGCATCCTCGGACCCGACCGTTTATCCATTTGTGTTATAATGTTCTAGATATCCATTTGAAGTGGCAGTGACCGCACACTGACACCCGCAGGCGTAAGAACTAGGCCCGAACAAGGGCACGTTTGGAGGTTATTTGTGCGCCCGCCACGCTTCGCCCTGGCTACCCTCGTCGTACTGCCTGTTTGCTTCGCGATCCTGACGATTCTGCAGAGCGGTCCGTTTTACGAAAAATTCAACGCCATACGAACTGGATTCGCGTCGCATCCGTCGCAGACTTTTCCGATGGCCAAAAACCGTGCTAGCGCAACCCCTACGCGCGAGATTTTCGACCCCGTTGTCGCCTACTCGACCTATCTGGGAGGCTCCACTTATTGCTGCTTACTCCAGCAAGCCAGTGCCATGTTTGTCGACGGGGCAGGGAATGTGTACGTCGGCGGCGCGAGTAATGCCCTGAACTTTCCAACCACCCCGAACGTCGTACAGCCCACAAACCCCTTTATTAGTGACCAAAGCGGAATCTATGCAGGATTTCTGGCCAAAATCGATCCCACCGGTCAAACACTCATTTTTTCCACCTACCTGGGTGGCCTTAGTGGTGTGTCATCCCTGACGGTCGATTCGAGTGGCAATGTTTACGTCGTGGGCCCCACCTACTGGACGGTACCGGTTGCCGCACCACTTCCGATTCCTTCAGGCTCTATACCGTACCAATCTCAGTTCGGAAACATCGGGATCATCAAGCTGAACAGTACTGCGACGGCTGTTCTCAATGCCACTTATCTGGGCGGAAGCGGTTCCGATGAGGTCAGCGGAATTGCCGTAGATCCTAGCCACAACGTTTACGTGAGCGGCGGAACGACTTCCAACGACTTTCCTGTCACGGCAAACGTGCTGCAATCGTCTCTGGGCGCGAGCGGAAGAGATGGATTCGTGACCAAGCTTAATCCGAATCTCACCGCCCTCGTCTACTCCACTTACGTGGGCCTTGGTCAGTCCCCGGGCGGCTTGTTGCCTGGTCCACACGGGCTTGCGGTTGATGCGAACGGTGACGCCTACTTCGCAGCAGCAGCAAACACGGGTTTCGCCGTAACGAGCGGAGCCTATCAAACCACCTGCGCTTCCAATTGCGCCGTGGCCGTAAAACTGAATCCCGCCGCTTCGGCCCCCCTCTATGCGACCTATCTCGGTCAGGGATCGGCAGCGAATGCGGTCGCAATCGACGCATCTCAAGACATTTTTCTTGGTGGATACATGTCTTCATCTTTTCCAACGCCGACTGGCTCATGCGCGGGCCCCAGCGGCTTCGTCGCGGAAATCAACGCCGCCGGATCTCTCGCCTTCTCGGAGTGTGTCGGTGGCGCTGCCGGTCGCGTGAACGATTTGGCGGTGGATCAGTCGGGACACATTTACGTCGCCGGCCAGGCTGGTACTGGTCTGACGCTTCAAAATGCAATCGATACGACTCCTCCACCCTCTGGTTTCACCAGCCTTTTCGTTGCTGAGTTTGATCCCGCTGCTCCATCGTTGCTGTTTTCTTCCTATGTCGGAGCAGGGAGCGAGCCCTACTACTTCAACACCGTAGGTGCCGACGCCTCAGGCAACATATACACTGCTGGCACCGTCATCGGACCCAACCAAACTTTCATCCCTCCCGGCTTGCCGGTTTTTAACGCGTTGCAGCCGATACCGGGACTTGAGCTGAATTGCGAGGGCATTCAGTGCGCTTCCACCGACGCCTTTATCGTCAAGATCGCCCCGACCGATGCCCCCGCCGCCGCATTGGCTCCAGCACAGCTTATTTTTCCCGTTCAGGCTCCCAACACCACAAGTGATCCCCAAACTGTAACCATTACGAATTTGGGAAGTGCCTCTCTCACCGTCTCCAACGTTTCCGTTACGGGCGAATTCGGCATTCAAAACAACTGTTCCACCGTCGCCGCGGCGGGTGGAAGTTGCACGATCGGTGTCACGTTCGCTCCCACAAGTTCGGACCCACAAACTGGAACACTTACGATCACAGACAACTCCGCCGGTAGTCCTCGAACCGTCGCTTTGAGTGGCCAACCTGGCCAGGCTACTCTATCGGTATCCCCGACGAGCCTGTCTTTTGGCAACCAGGCTGTCGGCACCACGAGCACCGCGCAGACGATCATGGTGCAGAATACGGGAACGCTGAATGTGCAAATATCGCGCGTCGCCACGAGCACTCCGTTTTCGGAATCCAACACATGTGGAACTAGCGTCGGAGTCGGTTCTCAGTGTTCGGTTAGCGTGACTTTTTCGCCCGTGACGGCCGGTGCCGCAAGTGGATCGCTGACGATCACCGACGCTGCTACGAACGGCCCGCAAATC
>Ga0206871_10021_pt1 | contig 38602 bp, 26 predicted proteins | sample Alteio_BWOrgCont_33_FD_152627 | JGI IMG/M metagenome (GOLD analysis project Ga0206871, IMG submission 152627) | Enriched cells from forest soil in Barre Woods Harvard Forest LTER site, Petersham, Massachusetts, United States -... | ecosystem: Environmental > Terrestrial > Soil > Temperate forest >...
CTGCGCAGGAAACGCCCAACACCTTGCGCTTGTCGCAAAGATTGATTTCGCCCTGCAAGCAAAACGAGCACATGCCGCAGAAGATGGTGGAATCGAAAACCACGCGGTCGCCCTCGGTCAAATCCGTAACCCCGGCGCCCAGGGCGGCGACCGATCCCGCTGCCTCGTGCCCCATAACAAGGGGCGGTATGCGGCGGCCCGAGGATCCATCGTACCCATGCACGTCACTGCCGCAAATTCCGCAGGCCGCAACTCGCACGAGGACCTCATCTGGGCCTGGTCTGGGTGTCGGCACTTCCGCGATTTCAAGATGACGGTACTTTGAAAGTAGAAGCGCCTTCATTCTGCATCCTCAACTCGTCATGACTCATTATGGCTCGGGAATGGTTTCGATCCGGCCGAGCAAAAAGATGTAGGCGACGACCCCGACCAACAAGAAGGCGGCTGCCGCGCCGAAGGCCAGGAAGAACGAATGCGTGGCTTGCACGACGTAGCCGGTTGCGATTGGCGCCGCAATCGCCGAAAGTTGATTGCCAAAATTCAGGATTCCTCCGAGCGTTCCGACGCTCTCTCGCGGCGCTATGAGCGACGGAATCGACCATCCCACAGGCGACGCTGCGGACAAACCGCCGATCGCCAGACTAATCCACAGCAGGTCCATGACGATGCTGTGCGCGTAGGCTGCTCCAAGCATCCCGAGGCCGAGCGTGGTGCCCCCGACGAGGATTGCTTGCCTGACGAACGACGGGTCGCGGCCGTGCTGGATTAGTTTGTCGACCAGCCAGCCTCCCATGACAATGTCGGTGAACGTTGCAAACAGCCAGGGCACGCTGGTGTACAAAACTGAATGCAGCAAATCGATGTGATGGGCTGACGAGAGATACGAAGGCAGCCATGTCAGCAAGAGATAGAAGGTGTAGTTGTAGGACGCGAAGCCTAGCACCAGCCCCCAAACTTTTCGCTGCCTCAGCAAATATTTGAGCGGCGCGCCCTTCGCAGCTCTGCCTCGATCCTCGGGCTGCGCTCCGCCCTGGAGGATAAAATCGCGTTCGGCAACGGAGAGCGATTGATCCTCGCTGGGATTCCGGTAAAAGCAGTAGAAAAGAATAAAGTAGAGCAGGCTGATCAATCCGGTCGCGGCGAAACTCCATCGCCATCCGAAGTACAGCAAGACCAGCCCCATGGCCGGGACTCCAAGGGCGGAGGCAAGCTTGGCAGCGGAATCGAAAATCGCTGTCGCCAAACTCCGCTCTTGCGCGGGAAACCAATAGCCGATCGCCTTGGCATTCGCCGGAAACGTGGGGGCTTCGCCTACTCCCAGCAGAAGGCGCGCTCCGAAGAAGCCCGCAAGTCCCGTCGAAATCGCCGCCGCGAACGAAGCGACGCTCCACAAGAGTGTACCGAAGCGGCCGATCAGCTTCACTCCGAACCGATCGAGGATGATGCCCGACGGAAGTTGGAACGCTGCGTAGGTCCAACTATAGGCGCTCAACAAGTATCCGAAAGTCACTGGGGAGATGCCGAACGCACTTTGCAGAGCTGCTTGCGAGACTGAGAGATTCACCCGGTCAAAGTAGTTTACCAACACCCCGAATCCAAGCAGGAAGGCAATACCCCAGCGCCGCCGCGGGACAGGCTGGGCTCCGATAGTTGCGACCTGCATTATCGTTTGCACTTAGATTCCGATCGGTTTCGCCTCACGGCAGTCTTCAAAAGACGCAATCTGCTTGACGGGTCCGCCAGCGTCCGCCACATCAATGTACGCTAACGGCATTGTTATGGTCTTGCGGAGCTGAATCGGTCGAGACGCTGTCCCCCGCTGACCTAATCTATATCTATATCCATCTCCATCGCCTGTAAGCCGATGTCAGGCTTTGTCGCCCGTGCAGATGATCGGGCGCTATAATGCGATTCGCGGAAGAGCGGGAACGTAGGCCATGCATTTCACTCGGATCATGAGTTCAGCGCTGGGCTTTTGCGTGCTGTGTGCAAGTGCTTCCGCGCTTAGCGACCCTCCGATCAACTACACCTCGCGGACTTGGCAGATGCAGGACGGTCTTCCCGAGGAAACCGTTCAGGCATTTGCGCAGACCAAAGACAGATATCTATGGATCGGAACGACGGGTGGCCTGCTGCGTTTCGATGGCGGCCGGCTTGTTTTATTTGATCGTGATAACACTTCTGCTTTTACTGATAACAACGTCTTTGCCTTGACCGTCACAAGCGACGACGCTCTGTGGATTGCAACTGAAGGCGGTGGACTGATCCGCTATAGGAACGGTGCGTTTCGTTCTTTCTCTCGAAAGGACGGCTTGCTGAATGACTTTGTGCGAACCGTTTACCAGGACAGCAAGAGCAAAATATGGATCGGCACCGACGATGGCCTCTTTCAATTCTCGGCGGACCGGATTGTGCGCATAGACAATCGCGACCGAGTGCCATCGGTTGCCGTCCACGCTATTCACGAAGACCACGCGGGACGCCTTTGGGCCGGTGGCTCAAAATTGTTCTGTCTGAGTGGAAATACCTTCCGTGAATATCGGCTGTCAGGTCAAGGAAGTCAGAATCGGGTTAAGTCCATAACCGAGACCAGTGACGGAACTATTTGGGTCGGCACTATCGGCGGTCTTTATAACATGGCTTCGGGTGTGGATTCTTTCCAGAAGGTTAATGAAACAAGCGGTACCGTCCGGTTTCTTAAAGAAACTTCCGACGGCACTCTCTGGATTGGCACCATTGGGCATGGAATCTACAAATACCGGAACCACGGATTTTCCCAGATGACTGCCCCGGAAGATCTGCCCAGCAACACCGCACTGAACCTGTTTGAAGATGTCGAGAGCAACATCTGGGTCGGAACCCAGGCTGGGATGTTGAGGCTGAGCAAAACACCTGTCCAAACCGTGACCCTGCCGGACGCAGGTGACTACGACGCGGAAACCGTGTACGGAGACCGTAACGGCGATCTTTGGATCGCAGCAGCCAATCTGTTTCTATTCCGTGATGGCAAAGCAACCCGCGTCCGCATACCAGGAATCAGCGGCGTCCGCATCCGAAATGTCTTTCGTGACAATGAAGGTGCGCTGTGGATCGGAACCGAAGGCCGGGGCGTGTTCCGCCAGGCAGGCACCAAGTTGACCCACTATATGGTGAAGGATGGATTGGTCAACAATTTTGTGCGTGCCTTTCTGCAGAGCAAGGACGGAAGCATATGGGTGGCGACCGATGAGGGAGTAAGCCATTGGCAAGACAGCCGCTTTACCAGTTACCAGGAGCGTGACGGGCTGTGTTATTTCAGTACTCGAAGCCTGGCGGAAGATCACAACGGAGGCATATGGGTTGGAACTGACCGTGGGATTAGCCATTGGGAAGGCGGTCGCTTCACCAAAGACGCGGTCACCGAAGCACTGCAACAAGAAAAGGTCTGGGCGATTCATGAAGACTCCGACGGCGGATTGTGGTTCGGGACCCGTACGGGAGGGCTTTACCGTTGGCGACTTGGAAAACTAACGCACTTTACAACCGCGCAGGGGCTCGCCAGCAATAGCATCTACGAACTCGTCGAAGACAGAGCCGGAAACTTCTGGATCAGCGGCCCCAATGGTATTTCCGTGATCAGTCGCCGAGAACTGGACGTCATCGCGGAAGACCCGGTGCATCCGCTTTCTTTGACTCTCTACGGCATCTCCGACGGTTTGGAAACAACCCAGATGTACGGAGCGGAGAAGCCAGGTGGAGTTGTAACTTCGCAAGGCGAGGTTTGGTTTGCCAGCAATAAGGGACCGGTCCGCGTTTCCTTGAATTCCGCTCCGCCGAAAGGTCCAGCGCCGGTAGTGATTGATTCTGTGCTGGCAGATGGTCTTCGCGTGCCCGACCTGAACAAAATTTCACTCAACCCGGACAATGCCAAAATCGAAGTTCATTACAACGTCATCCAGCTTCGCTCACAAGAGCGTGTGAGGTTTCGATACATGTTGGAGGGCTTTGACAAGAGTTGGACGGATGCGTCGGCGAGCCCCGCGGCTTATTACACGAACCTTCCATCAGGAAGTTATCAGTTCCGCGTGGAGGCGTTCGAGATGAGCGATCCGCAGCAGATCGCGGAAGCCGCTGTCGAAATTGTTCAAAGACCACACTTCTATCGTACTTCCTGGTTCCTGGGCTGTTGTGTGTTACTACTTGCGGCCGGTGTCTGGGGAGGCTATCGATTCCAAATGCGTCAGGTGCACTCGCGCTTTCAGGCAGTATTGAACGAACGGAATCGGCTGGCGCGGGAAATGCACGACACGCTCATTCAAGGTTGCGCGGGAGTTTCCGCCTTGCTGGAGGCTCACTCCAGCCTCGACGACAGCGAACCCTCCGCCAAGGAAGATTTATTGAGCTGCGTACGCACACAGTTGCGCACCACCATCAACGAGGCCAGAGAAGCTGTATGGGATCTCCGCCATGCCGATGGTTCCGCCACTGCGATTGGCCCGATACTTGGCACTATGGCCCACCAGGTCAGCCATGAGTTTGGAGTGCCGGTGGAATATCGAGTGTCGGGAAGACCGTTTGATCTGGACCAATCTACGGCTCACGAATTGCTCATGGTCGTGAGGGAAGCTCTGCACAATGCGATTCGGCACGGACAACCTAACAAGGTGCACGTAGACATTAGTTTCGAGAAGAGGGATTTTCGTGTGCAGGTGCGTGACGACGGATGTGGCTTCGATCCGGAAGTAGTATCGTCGCAGCCTAACGGGCACTACGGACTTGTCGGCATTCGAGAACGCGCAAAACGGATTGGTGGAGTGCTCACCTTGAATAGCGGATCTGGCGCTGGAACGAAGCTGACATTATCCGTTCCTCGCAAGCCATCCGCCACGGGAAATGGGGTCTCGCAGATATGAGCACGGTCAACGCTGACAGAGTCGCTGAGAAGATCAAGGTAATGGTTGTGGATGATCATCCGCTGATGCGAGTGGGTGTCGCTTCGATTGTGAACGCACGAGCGGACATGACGGTTGTCGCCCAAGCCGGCACCGGAGAAGAAGCTGTCACGCTGTTCTTCAAGCACAAGCCGGACGTCACCTTGATGGATCTGCGACTGCCGGGAATGAGCGGAGTGGATTCAATTCGTTCGATTCGCGAAACTCACCCACGAGCCCGATTTGTGGTGCTGACCACTTACGAGGGGGATGCCGATATCCACCGGGCCCTGGAGGCGGGAGCCCAAGGCTACGTCATCAAAGGGATGCCCTATCAAACACTGGTGGAGGCCTTGCAGCGCGTGCATACCGGCGGGCGCTTCTTGCCACCTCCGGTTGCCCGAGCCTTGGCATCGCGCATGCCCGATTCAGAACTCAGCGCAAGGGAACAAGAAGTGCTCACTCTGCTCGCAAGCGGAAAAAGCAACAAAGATATCGCTTCTACGTTAGGCATCACAGAGGCCACAGTGAAGTGCCATGTGAGTGCGATTCTTCTGCGGCTGAATGTCAGCGACCGCACAGAAGCTGTGGTAACCGCTCTCCACCGAGGGCTCATACACCTGGAGTAGCCCATCGTCACAAGCCACACCCTGTTGTCAAGATAAATACTTTTCTGCTTGATCCTACTTTTGGCGGATTCGCGGATGGTCGCAGGAGGATACGATTCCGCTTCGGTAGTGTGTTTGCATTAGGTGCTCCTGATCGGAAGCGCGGTAGCGCCGATAGATCCAAGATGACTTCGGGCGCTGCTCCGGCGGGGGTTAACTTTAGGAGGCTCCACGATGAGGCTCGGTACGGTTCGCCACTTTGGGCGCGTTTTTGTACTGTTGGTCGCCGGCTTAAGCGCTACGTTTTCTCTCGGACAGAACGCAAATACTGGAGAGATCAAAGGGACGGCCATGGACTCTACGGGCGCCGTTGTCTCCGCTGTGACCGTAACCATCACAAATGTGCAAACAGGAGTGAACATAGTTGTAAAGACCAACGCGGATGGCATTTACGACGTTCCTGCCGTTCCTATTGGCCTGTACAAGATCAGTTTCTCGAAAATCGGCTTCCGCAATTTTGTGCGCGAGGGTATCACTCTCGAGATTCAAACCATTGAGGTGAACGGGACCTTGCAGGTGGGCAGCACCAGTGAGCAGGTCGTGGTGACAGAGGATGCTCCACTCGTGGAAACGGAAACCTCGGACCAACACGTTAACCTTGATACCACCGCGGTTGAAGCCGCGCCCATCGTGGGCACGGACTGGCGCGCAGAGATGATTCAGCTTATTCCCGGCGTGAATACCGGCGGAGGAGCGGGCGAAATCAATGGCCAGGGAGTCGGAGTCAACGGCACGCAGTCCTACAACATAAACTTTCTGTCCGATGGTGGACCTGCTACAGCTCCGAGAGATTTTAACGGCAGCAACTACTATATGCCGGTTGACGCCATTGGCGAGGTAACCATCAATTCAGCCAATGCGAATGTGCAATATGGCGGCGGCCTCACCTCGATTAATGTGATCACCAAGAGCGGGACCAACCAGTGGCACGGCAGCGCGTATGACTACGTTCAGAATACTGCACTTAACTCAAGAGGCTATTTCAATCCTGCGCCCGAAGTGAAGTCTGTGGAACACTGGAATACCTACGGCGGCAGCGTGGGCGGACCGGTCATAAAGAATAAGCTGTTCTTCTTTTTCCTCTACCAGCGCAACCCTTCGTCGACTCCAACTTCCGGAAATTATACTTACCCGACCGCTGCCGAAGAAGCGGGGGATTTCTTCGGTGTCCCGGGCGCGACAGGTCCGGCTTTCAGCGCCTCGGGCACGCTGCTGGCGCCCATCGATACCGTGGCGCAGAAACTTCAGACCTACTTTCCCGCGGCAAACGCTCCGGGATGGGTTGCGGGATGTCCTGGGCCGGTGAATGTATCGGCGACCGTTGCCCAAACCTGCACCACACTGGCTAACAATTATGTGTTCAACGGCAGCAGTCCGAATACAGACACATGGTATACCGGCAAGGCCGATTACAATATCAACGCCAAACAAAGGCTTTCGTTTAGTTTCAACTATTTCCCTACCACGTCGACTTATGTGCCCGCAGATCCTTTATTTCCCAACGACGCTACTTCGACGCAAAAAGGGTTTACGGACGATCTGACCTCGCAACTCTCGGAGGTTTATACGATCAGCCCGACCGTGTTGAATGAGTTTCGTGTTGGCGCCAGCCGCGAGCTCGACCGATACACGCCGCCTTCTTTGAATAAGAACGACCCAACGACGCTTGGACTTGAGCCGACTTACGGCACCAACGCTCCGGCCAATGTGTTTCCGAAAATTCAGATCGATGCCCCTGGGGGAGGAACAGGGTCCGGATGCATCGCTGAGGGCGCCGGGTGCGGGGAGAACGGTAACATTTCTGCAGTGCTCGGCGAGGGAACCTACCTTGTTTCGGATGTCCTTACTCTCATTCGCGGCAGGCACACCATCAAAGTGGGTGGCGAATACGACCGGTCTTACCAGAACTATACCAACTGGGGCGACATCAGTTCGGGTAACTTCGAGTTCAACGGAAGCGTTACCGGAATCCCGTATGCCGACTTCCTTGCTGGTGACGTTTACGGATGGTTCGTGTACGAGTCAGACCCGACCAGCGCTCATATGAACACCACGGCCTTGTTCGGCAGCGACGACATCAAGGTCTCATCGCACCTGACGTTAAACCTGGGTCTCCGCTGGCAGAGGCAATCTGGCTGGGGTGTGAAAAACAATCTGTTCGGCAATTACGACCCGTTTCTGCCAAACCCGGCGGATGGCGGGCTCTACAAAGGGGCTATTCTCTTTGGCGGCCAGGGAGACACTGTCTATGGTGGCCCCACGACCAACATGACGACCATCCAAAACGCCGATGATAAAGAGTTCGCTCCGCGAATTGGCATCGCCTGGTCACCGCGTGACAAGTGGTCCGTCCGCGCGAGCTACGGTATTTTTGACGCGCCTCGTGATTCCGAAAACTATACCGATGGCTCGCTCGGCCTTGGCTTCAACCCACACCAAGTCGGAAACAACGGGTACAGCAATGGCAGTGCGGTATTCCAACTGGACCAGGGGCCTACTCCCGGCTCCGGCTTGATGGTCGTCTTCCCTACGCTGCAAACTCTTAGTTCGACCGTCTCGAACTTCAGCGGTGTGTCGTACTATCCGCGGAGTATGCCGACTACGTACGTTCAGAACTTCCTCTTTAGCGTTCAGCACGAGTTTGCGGGGAACCTGTTGTTGGACACGAGCTACGTCTATACCCGCGGCAGGAACCTGAACTTTCAAACCAATGTCAACCAGGCGCCTATCAGCGCATTCGGTTGCACGGGCTACAACTGCGGGAACCCGAACCCGATCTTCAACGATATCCAGGCGCAAATCTACGATGGATATTCGAATTACAACGCACTGCAATTGCGCCTACAGAAGAGGGTGTCGTATGGACTGAGCTTCCAGGTCAATTACGCCTGGTCGAAATGGCTCGATACCGGTACCGGAGGAGGTCACGGATCTGGCATCGACATTTACCAAAACGCGTTTGATCCGTCCGCCAATTACGGCTTGTCTGACGGCAACGCGGCGAATACCCTGGTCGGCCAGATCGTTTATGAAGTGCCGGTCGGCCGTGGACGCCGGTACGCGGTTCCCAAGTATGTTGAGCCAGTCGTTGGTGGCTGGCGCGTCTCCACTCTTTTCCAGTGGCACTCGGGAACTCCGTTTACTCCGGTAATCCAGTCAGGAATCGCGACTGCTCTTGATCCGGGGCTATCAGCATCCATCAACCAAGGAGGTTCCAGTCTATATCCGGATGTTGTGGGCAGCGCGAGCGTGTCGCATCGCACCAACGCAAACTGGTTCAACCCGGCGGCCTTCACCAACCCGGCGCCTGGAACCTTTGGAGATGCGGGACGCAACATCCTGACCGGACCGGGTTTCACGAACGTGGACTTCAGTCTCGCAAAGGAGTTTGCTCTTTACGAGTCCGTGAAACTCGAAGTCAGGGCTGACATGTTTGATGTGTTTAATCACATCAACTGGGCCAACCCGAATAACGACGTTGGCATTGGTTGCTCACTCGCGCTGAGCTCTCCGCCGCCGTGCGGAGCGGGTCAGGGCGTCCCCCAATTATCAAATTCCACCGCTGGCACCATCACCAGCACCGAAGGGGGTACGCGCATCATACAGCTGGGGGCCCACATCAAATTCTGATCCCGGCGGCGTGAGTTTGACGGAGACTCGGGCTCGGAAGCTGCTTCCCTTCCGCCCCGCACTTGTTAACGCTTCGCCGAAGCAGCGAATTTTGCGATATCTTTCCTCCATGAAAGAGTCTCAACCCAGCAAGGTTCATGAATCCGCGTTTGTCTTTGACTCCTCTCCTGTTGTCGCCGCGAACCGGAAGTGTTTATGCATCGGGCGGCTAATATTGGTTCTCGCGCTTTTTGCGAGTGCGCTCGCCGGCGCACAAACCGGAGTCTCTCAAACCGCAGAGATTCGCAAACACCTCGACAAGGCGGCGCAGTATCTTAAGGCAAACGATTCGAGCGCCGCGGCCAGGGAGCTCGATGCCGTCCTAGCTCTCGATCCTAAGAACGCCGAGGCCTACGCAAACTTAGGGGTAATCGCTTTCTTCCGGCGCGACTATCGGAACGCTTCAGTGTATTTGCGCAAGGCCTTGGCGATCGATCCGTCTTTAACGAAAACGCAAGCTCTCCTGAGCATTTCGCAAAAAAGATTGGGGGATCCATCCGCTCGCGCGTTGTTGGAAAAGTCTTTTCCAAAGCTCAAGGACAAGTCGTTGCGTCTGCAGGTCGGCCTGGAGTTAGCGTCTGTCTATGAACAGGAGGGTGATCAGGGTGCAACGGCTTTGGTGATGCACTCACTGGTGGATCTCGATCCCGACAATGTGGATGTTCTGTTCATGGCGCAACGCGTCTACTCCGAGTTGGCAGAGGACACGCTGAACAAGCTCGCCATTCTCGCTCCAGCTTCCGCCCGCATGCAACAAGCGATCGCCGAACATTTGATTAACGGTGGAGATCTCCCACACGCGATCGAGCATTATAAGAAAGCTTTGCAGATCGACTCACGCCTGCCGGGCGTTCGTTTTGAATTGGGTGAAGCCGTCCTTCAGTTATCGCCTCACGATTCTGCAACGCAAGCGGAGGCGGCAAAAGACTTCGAAGAAGCCGAGGCGATGGACGGCGATGCCGCCAATGCAGAGTGCGGGCTGGGAGCGATCGCATTATCGCAGTCCGACCTGGACCAAGCGCTTCGCCACTACCAGCGAGCCAATAAACTCAACCCCAACGAAGTAGAAGCGCAGCTAGGTCTGGCAAGAGTTCTGATGATGCAGCAGAAACCAGAAGAGGCAGTCAACTATCTCCGGGCTGCAATCCAAGCCGATCCGCTGAATAGCGAGGCGCATTACCGGCTCGCCTCCGCGTATCGGCGCCTTCAGCTGGACGATCAGGCGCAGAAAGAAATGCACCTCTTTCAGGAGATCAAGAAGACTAAGGATCAAGTTAAAGAGCTGTATCACCAGATGAATATTCAGCCCAAGGCACAAGGCGATGAAATGTCGGACATTGGACCGCAATAATAAGGAAGGTCGGAAGACCAAGCCGACACTTTGGAGAAAAGTACATTCTGCATCGCTGTGTCTTGGCATAGTACTGAGCTTGCTCTGGAATACAGGCTGCGGCGGAGGCTCATCCGGATCCGGCACTCCGCCTCCTCCGGCGAATTTGCCGCCAGTAATCGCAAAGGTCTTTGGGGCGGCTAGCGTGTCATTAAACGGCACGACATCACTCACCTTTAGCCTGTCAAATCCCAACACGGCGATCTCCTTGAGCGGCATGGGCTTTACCGATGCTTTTCCGTCTGGGCTCACCGTAGCGTCACCCAATGGCCTGGCAGGAAGCTGCGGAGGAGGGACGATTACCGCGGCCGCCGGTTCGAACAGCGTCAGCCTCTCAGGAGGCAGCCTGGCCGCGGGTGCTTCTTGCACGTTCTCGGTCAACGTTGTAGCCACAACCAGCGGCGCGCAAAATAATGTCACTAGCGTAGTGACCTCGACGGAAGCAGGAAACGGCGGTACGGCATCGGCGCAGATCACCGTGGTCGGGCCGAGCCAGCAACCGCCGGAACCCACCGACATCACCCCAATCAATGGCCAGGTGTATTACGTCATAAATCAGCTGAGCGGCTTACAGGCCGACCTCAATAACAATTCGACGAGAGCTGGTGCCAACATCGTCCAGCAGCCGAGGACTTTCACCAACACGAGCCAAAGATGGGCCTTCACTACGCTTCCCGGAGGATCATGGCAGATCAGCAATATTCTCAACGGCCTTTGTCTGGATAGTTCGACTGTTTCGGGCGTGGTGTACGTAGTCCAAAATGCTTGTGCCGGTAACTCCACGCAGCAGTGGATACTAACTCCCGTAAGCGCAGGTTATTACACACTTTCTAACACTAATACAGGGTTATTGGTCGACTTATATCACGGCTCGATATCCGCTGGCACCCTGCTCGACCAAACCGCATTGAATTCGCCCGGCGTTCCTACCCAGAGTCAGCAGTGGCTGTTGCGTCCGGCTTTCTTCGGCGGCATCGACAATGCTCTTCTGGAAAAGCAGGAGGCCGCGCGGGCCTCGACAGGCTTGACCTGGTGGAAGGATGCTGGGCAACCGCTGGATTTGCTTGCCATGCTGAAGAACCATGGCATCAACATAGTCCGCTTGAGGCCGAGCTCGGCGCCTCCATATTCCAATCCTTCGCAGACTGGGTGCAGTGGAAACGCCTGTTATGCGGAGACCGATGCCCAGGATCTGGACCTTGCCAAACGCTCTAAGAATCTCGGCTTGAGTGTCGAGTTGACGCTGCTCTTCGACGGTGGAAGCTCTGTCAGCGTGCCACCGGCATGGGCGAACGACACACTCGCTCAGTTGCAGACGGATATTTACGCTTACGTCAAAGCCGAAATCATAACGTATCGCCAAGCTGGCGTGATGCCCGACTTAGTGGCGATCGGGAATGAAGTAGACACAGGGTTCCTGGGTTCGATCGGCAGTCCTACCGGAACCGACTTCAGCGGTTTTGCCTCTTTGCAGATACAGGCTCTGCAAGCGGTTGACGATGCGGCCGCGGACACGTCGATTGGCCCTGCGGTTCCGCCGCCGCTGACCTGCATCCACATCACTCCGGCTTGGAATCTAACCCAGTTCTTCACGCTCGCGAATCAGAATGGCATCACCTATGACGCAATATGCCAGAGTTACTATCCTTTCTATCACGGGCCCTTAACCGATGCACAAGCGGCGGAAAGCAATCCGCAGAGCCAACCCGTGGAGGAGGATGTACTTGTTGACGCGTCCAACAGCATAGGGAAACCGATTTTCATTATCGAGACGGGAGAACATTACGAGAACGGCTTTGACTCGAACGATCCCTGGTATTCGCCGCCAGGCATCTCGGAACAGCAACAGTTTCTGCTTGATTTACAAAGCGTACAGCAACGCTTGCCCAACAATCTGGGAATGGGCATCGAATACTGGGACGCGGCTGGGGTGAATATACCCAATTTGAGCGGGGGATTTATCAACGGGGACAATCAGGCAAATGCGATCTATAGCTGGAACGGCCTAACACTATTTAACAATGCCGATAGCTCGGGTACCACCAATGTGAGTGATCCCACTTATTCAGAATTGCTTCCAGGTATCGACGCACTCGGCGGCAATCTTGATCCCTCGTTGAGTTACAAGTTTGTCAATCGAAGTAGCGGGGAAATCCTGTCTGTCTATCAAGGCTCGAACGCGCCCGGCGCCCTGCTGAACGCCGTCACAAATAGTGGAAGTCCGAGCCTCAGCCAACAGTGGCGCGTTACGAGTGACATGGATGGCTACTTTCAGATCGCCAGCCTTAATCCAGGTGCAGGCAATACCACCAACGCCCTCGAGGACTCCGGGGCTTCCACGACTAGCGCGACAGCCATTGTTCAGTCGGTGGCCAACGGTTCAGCGGAACAGGAGTGGTCGATTGTTTCGGCGGGCAACGGATACTTCAACCTCGTGAATCATTCGAGTGGATTGGCATTGGACACAAGCGGCGGATCCGGCGCGTTGGCCGGATTTGTAGTACAGGAAACCCGATCTGGCAGCGCCCAGACGCAACAGTGGCAAATTGTCGCTGTGCACTAGACCATTCGGCGGTGCTGAAGGTCTCGGAAATACCGTTCTCTCACGGCTCGAAGGAGATGAGATGAAGAAAGTCAGCCCACTCAGCGGTTCTATGAATCGGCGCGAACTGCTGAAAGGTGTGGTTGGAACAGCGGCATTAGTCTCAGTGTTTCCGACCTTAGGTTCCTCCTTTGAGGAGTCGCGTACGGAAGACACTGGACAAAGACTCCGAGAGAATTTTGACCGCGGTTGGAGGTTCCATAAAGGCGACTCTCCGGGCGCGGAAGTACCAAGGTTGTCCGACGCAGACTGGAGAATTTTGGATCTGCCGCACGATTGGAGCATCGAAGGGCCCTTTGACGAGAAAGAACCATCCAGTTTTTGCGGTGCATATCTTCCCACTGGCATTGGCTGGTACCGAAAGAGATTCCATCTGCCTAATTCGTACAAGAATAAGAAACTCACCATAGAGTTCGATGGGATCTATGAGCTCAGTGCTGTGTGGGTCAACGGGCATTTTCTTGGCCAACGCCCTTACGGATACGTTCCATTTTTCTACGACCTCACGCCCCACGTAGCGCTCGGGGACGAGAACGTGATCGCGGTGAAAGTCGACAACTCACGCCAGACCAATTGCCGCTGGTATTCAGGGTCGGGCATCTACCGCCACACGTGGCTGTTGTCTACGAACAAAGTCCACGTCGCCCATTGGGGGACATTCGTCAGTTCATCTCGAGTATCGAAACAGGCAGCGGCGCTTCGCATCAGTACGAGGATTAGCAATGAAAGTGAGAGTCCAGCCGGCTGCACGCTCGTCACCAGCATTATTGACGGCAATGGAAATGTGGTCGACAGCGCCGAGGCTAGCCAGGACATTGCCACCGGTCAGGAATACGAATTCCTACAGGAAATAAAGGTGAACCTTCCACACCTTTGGTCGGTCAACGATCCGTATTTGTACAGAGCCCACAGCACGGTGCGGACCGGAGGCCGGACCTCGGATGAATACGATACGCCGGTCGGCATTCGCGAGGCCGTTTTCGATGCCGATAGCGGATTCTTGTTGAACGGCGAACGCGTGAAGCTCAACGGAGTTTGTCTCCATCACGACGGCGGCAGCGTGGGCGCCGCGGTTCCGGAGAGGATCTGGGAGCGGCGACTGGAGATTCTTAAGGAGATGGGGTGCAATGCCATCCGCACCAGCCATAACCCCTTCGCAGCAGAATTTCTGGATTTATGCGACAGGATGGGATTCCTTGTAATGAACGAGGCTTTCGACGAGTGGAAGGTGCCGAAGGGCCAGATTGGTCCCAACGGGTACGCCAAATACTTCGACGAATGGTACGAACGCGACGTTCAAAACCTTGTGCGGCGCGATCGCAATCATCCTTGTGTGGTGCTCTGGAGCGCTGGTAACGAAATCGGAGATCAGGGTAGTCCGCAGGGCGCGGAGACTCTGCAACAATTGCTCAAGGTTTTTAACACGGAGGACCCCACCCGGATGGTGACTGCGGGCTGCGATCACATTCACTCGGAACCTGCGTCGGAGGCCGCGCGACCAGAGTTTCTCGCTCTTCTTGATGTTGTGGGCTACAACTATGTGGACCGATGGCGGGACCGAAAAGAAAAGTATTACAGCATCGACCGACACGCCTTTCCGCGAAGGCGCTTCGTTGGGACTGAGAGCGAGGCGATGGGCGGTGTCCGCGGCGAGTACCCCGAACTGTTCGCCGCGAGTGCCCCTGTGGCAGGCTTCTTCCAGTTCTTGCGCGGAAGAAACGTCGATGTGGAGCAACTGTGGAAGTTTGTCAGCACTTATGACTACGTTGCTGGCGACTTTATGTGGACGGGTATCGATCACTTGGGCGAGGCACGATGGCCCATGAAAAGCTCGTCCTCGGGCGTGATCGACACCTGCGGTTTCAAGAAGGACGGCTATTACTTCTATCAGAGCCAGTGGACAGACAAGCCAGTCCTGCACCTGTTTCCCCATTGGAACTGGAAGGGCAAGGAGGGTCAGATCATCCCGGTGACCTGTTTTACAAATTGCGACACGGTCGAGTTGTTCCTCAACGGCCGGTCACTTGGAGTGAAAGGGTACGAGTTCCCTCGCCTCGGCATGGAGGTCAGGTGGGGCAACCTGCCGGATCGCGCAAAAGTCTTACGGACGACTGCTGACTTGCACTTGTCGTGGGACGTACTCTACGAACCCGGAGCGCTGAAGGCGGTTGGGACTAAAGACGGGAAGATCTTTGCAACAGATGAGGTTTACACGACGGGAGAGCCGGCGTCGATCGGCTTGTCGTCCGATCGGGCGTCCATTGGGACAGATCCAAGCGATGTGGCTCACGTCACAGTCCATATCTTGGACCAGAATGGCCGAGTGGTGCCCATCGCGGATAATGAAATTGCTTTCGAGATCGAAGGTGCAGGATCACTGCTTGCAACAGACAATGGAAACCCGGCGAGTCTCGAAGACTACAAATCGAATCGGCGCAGGGCTTTCAACGGATTGTGTCTCGCCATCGTGAAGTCGAATGGCAAAACGGGTGAAATTCAGGTCAGCGCTGTTTCGCCGGGACTCCAGGCAGCCCGTGTGAGTATAGGGACCAAGGTGTGAATGCTGATACGGTTCGATCGATTCAAGCGACCGATAATCGCGCTGAGGAGATTCAAGAATGGGCCTGACCAGCATTGACTGGGTCATCATGGCGGTGTATGCCGTCTTTGTTCTTGGGATCGGTGTAGCGCTGAAACGCTACATGAAGACCAGCACCGACTTTTTTCTTGCTGGCCGTTCGATTCCGGCGTGGGTTTGCGGCCTGGCTTTTATCTCGGCGAACCTGGGAGCGCAGGAAGTGATCGGCATGGGCGCCTCTGGCGCCAAGTACGGCATTGCCACCAGCCACTTCTATTGGATCGGCGCCATTCCGGCGATGGTATTCGTTGGCATCTTCATGATGCCGTTCTATTACGGATCGCGTGCCCGGTCGGTGCCGGAATACCTGCGGCTGCGTTTCGATGAAAAGACTCGCGGGCTTAACGCCATCTCTTTTGCCACGATGACGATTTTTTCGTCTGGCATTTCCGTGTACGCCATGGCGAAACTCATGCAGACTCTGCATATTCTCGATTCTCCCCTCAAGAAAATGGGCCTGCCGTTGTCGGCGGGTTTTCATATCAGCGTGATCATTTCGGCGATCGTCGTGCTGGTCTATATCTTGCTCGGAGGACTGGTCAGCGCAATCTACAACGAGGTGCTTCAATTTTTTCTGATCGTGGCCGGCTTTCTGCCTCTGGTTCTTTTGGGTCTGAAAGATGTCGGAGGGTGGAGCGGAATCAAGCAACAACTTCCCACAGCCTACACCCACTCCTGGCAAGGGATGAGTAATCCACACACCAACCCGCTGGGCGTTGAGTGGTTTGGTCTGGTGATGGGACTGGGCTTTGTTTCCTCCTTCGGTTATTGGTGCACGGATTTCTTGGTGGTGCAGCGTGCGATGGCCGCAGAATCCATGAGTGCGGCCCGCCGGACGCCACTAATCGCCGCTATTCCAAAGATGGTGTTTCCGTTCCTCGTCGTTCTTCCCGGATTAATTGCGATCTCACTCCCCGCACAACGCGCTAGTCTTCTCCCAAGTGCTCACGGGACGGACACGATGAAGGGCGAGATGGCAGTAAGCGGCCAGGGCCTCATTCCTCCGAAGATAAATGAAACCACCGGGCAGCCGATGCTGGACGCGAACGGTAAGCCTCTGCTTGACTATGACCTCGCTGTCCCTAACATGCTCGTGCACTATCTTCCCACTGGGTTGCTAGGCTTGGGCATAACGGCGCTGCTCGCCAGCTTCATGTCCGGCATGGCGGGTAACGTGACGGCATTCAATACCGTCTGGACGTACGATATTTACCAAGCCTATATCCGCAAAGGCGCGAGCGATCAGCACTATCTCTGGGTAGGTCGAATGGCGACTGTATTTGGAATTGCGCTTTCGGTTGCTGCCGCCTACGCCGCTACTCACTTCAACAACATCATGGATTTTCTGCAACTTGTGTTCGCTTTCGTGAATGCTCCTCTGTTCGCGACGTTTCTGCTGGGAATGTTCTGGAAGCGCACAACCGGGCACGCCGCGTTCGGAGGGTTACTATCAGGCACACTTGCGGCAGCGGTTCACCACGGGCTGACACTTCCCGCGGGGGCGGTCGCTGGGATCAAAGGAGGTTGGCTCGCAACTGTGCACGTTTATCCCAGCGAGATGGCTCAGAACTTCTGGACAGCCATCTGGGCGTGGTCTGTTTGTATGGTGGTCACCATACTGATAAGTCTGGTGACCCAGCCTCGCAAAGAAGAGGAACTCGTCGGACTCGTCTATTCTTTGACCCCGCGGATTTCCGAGGGTCATTCACCGTGGTACAAGAGGCCGGAAGCATTGGCGATTTTGGTCCTTGTCTTGGCTTTGATACTTAACATTATTTTTTGGTAGGAGCTGCTGCAATGGGACTGGATATTCGTTTGCCGATCGGCCTGCTCTTCAGCGTGATTGGGTTATTGCTGGTGGGATTTGGCGTTTTCGCTGACAAGGTGATCTACCAACGCTCGCTCGGGCTCAATGTGAATCTGGTTTGGGGGGCGGTATTGTTCGTCTTCGGGCTGATCATGCTGCTGCTGGGAAGGCGATCGAGTGCGAGTCATCCGCGCGCCGGATCGTCTCCAGACGGCGGGCGCCCGGCGGGTGGGCAACGATAGCTTCCCTTCCGCGACGATGAAGAAGAGTAAACGATGCGCGCTCGGGCCGACTTCAAATCATCCTGCGCTGCCTCGTCCCAACATCTCCCCGAATTTTGTCGCGATCACGACCTCTTGGCGTTGCTCGCGGGTCAATTTGCATAAGAAACTTCCGAGTCTCGCTTCACTGTATGCACAGGAAGGAGCTGTGTCGAAATATCGAATCCCCAGCTCGAATGCATGTTGCAGGAAACTGAACGCCTCCTCTTCCGTGGGAACTTCGGAGGCCACGAATCCCCAAGGTCGTCTGATTCCAAATGAGTCCACAACCCAGAGCTATTCGATACTTCTTCGAGGGCATATTTTAGCGGCACCTGCACTACCTGCCGGGGAAGGCCCCTCCATTTCCATCGTAGCATCCTGAATAAGCGCATCTCGGCCCTTCGATCCGATCGCTCCATGTTGCGCGGCTGGTGGCCCGTCAAACGAATTGCGCGACCGAATGCCAACTTTCTGTATCTAAATAGCTTCATCCAGCAGCTTCTCCCGGGGAATGCCGAAGTGTGGCATCATCTTCTTTATCTCTTGGGCGGGAAGTTTGCCTGGCAGTTTTCCTGGAATCGGGACCGAGCATGGCAAAACCAATCTTGCTGAGCGTGGATGACGACTCTGATGTTTTGCGGGCGATCGAGCGTGACTTGCGCTCGCAGTACGGCGCGGAATACCGGGTGATCGGCAGCGATTCGCCCGAGGGGGCACTTGAGCTGCTGAAGCAGTTGAAGGTGCGCAATGACAGCGTGGCCTTGCTGCTCGCAGACCAGCGCATGCCCCGGATGGACGGCGTCGAGTTTCTGCGGCAGGCCATGGGAATTTTTCCGATGGCGAAGCGGGCATTGCTCACCGCTTATGCGGACACGAATGCCGCGATTAGCGCGATCAATCAGGCCAGCATCAATTTTTTCTTCCTGAAGCCGTGGGATCCTCCGGCGGAGCACCTTTATCCGCAGCTTGATGATCTGCTCGATGACTGGCAGGCTTCGTACCGTCCAACCTTTCAAGGGATCCGGGTGCTGGGCACGCGCTGGTCGCCGCGCTCGTATGAGTTGCGGGACTTTCTGGCACGCAACCGCGTTCCGTATCAGTGGACGGACGTGGAGCTTTCCGCGAATGATCCAGAAACCAAGCAACTGCTGGAAGTTTTGGGGCCGGAGGCGGCGAATCTGCCGGTGGTGCTGTTTCCCGACGGGACGAAGCTGCTGGAGGGCGCGCCTGCGGAGGTCGCACAGAAAGTTGGGTTGCGTACGCGGGCTCAAACTGACTTCTACGACCTGGCGATTGTGGGAGGAGGTCCGGCCGGTTTGGCGGCCGCGGTTTATGGGGCCTCCGAAGGTTTGCATACGGTGATGATTGAGCGCGAAGCGCCCGGCGGCCAGGCGGGAATGAGTTCGCGCATCGAGAACTATCTGGGATTTCCGACCGGGCTGAGTGGAGCTGATCTGGCGCGGCGGGCGGTGGTGCAAGCGCAGCGCTTCGGAGTGGAAATTCTTGCGCAGGAAGTGGTTGGCGTCCGCGCAGAGGGGCCTTACCGGATTATCAAGATGGTGGATGGAAACGAGATCTCCTGTCACGCGCTGATGATCGCGACTGGTGTGCAGTGGAGGCGGCTGGAAGCTCCAGGCGTCGACCGGTTGCAGGGTGCGGGAATTTATTATGGCGGCGGTGCTACCGAGGCTTTGTCCTGCAAGGGTGAGATCGTCTATGTGGTCGGCGGGGCGAACTCGGCGGGTCAAGCGGCGATGAACTTCGCGAAATACGCGGAGCGGGTCATCATTCTGGTGCGCGGCGAATCGCTTTCCAGCACAATGTCGCAATATTTAATCGACCAGGTTAAGGAGACGCCCAACATTCAGCTTTGGACACATGCGAGCCTGTCTGAAGCGCACGGCGAGACGCATCTGGAGGAAATTTCTGTGCTGTGCTCCGATACCGGCAAGATTGAGCGGGTGCCGGCGAGTGCGATGTTTATTTTTATTGGCGCGCTGCCACAGACGGACTGGCTGGCGAGCATCGTGGAGCGGGATGAGCGCGGTTTTCTGCTGACCGGTCCCGATCTTATGCGGGACGGGCAGCGTCCGAAGGGATGGGCGCCGGACCGCGATCCATTTCTGCTCGAGACCAATGTTCCCGGCATCTTTGCCGTGGGCGATGTGCGGCACGGTTCGATAAAACGCGTGGCTTCCGGAGTGGGTGAAGGATCAGTTGGAGTGCAGTTCATTCATCAATACTTGAGCAAGGTCTAAATGGTCGATAAATCTGAACTACGTCATGTGCAGGAATTCGCTGATTTGCCGGATGATCAGCTCGACTGGTTCCTCAGCCGGGCACAGGAGTTGCACCTCAAGGCGGGTGATGTGTATGCGCGGCAGGGGGATCCGGCGGATACGATGTTTGTGATTCTTGAAGGACATCTTCAGGGGCGGGGCGAACTTGGAGGCGAAACGTTCGTGTTCGATCTGGAGCCGGGCGACGTTACCGGGGTGCTGCCGTTTTCGAGAATGAAGCAGTTCACGGTGAGCGGGCGAGCAATCACAGATAGCCGCGCGCTGCGATTTCCGGCTTCGTTGTTTCCGGAACTGGTGCAGAAAATGCCTGTGCTCACCCAGCGGCTGGTGGGATTGATGTCGGATCGAATCCGTGAGACTACCCGCCTCGAACAACAGCGCGACCGGTTGGCTTCCCTGGGCAAGCTATCGGCGGGACTGGCGCATGAACTCAACAATCCGGCTTCGGCTGCGAAACGCGCGGCGAGCCAACTGCGCGAGACTCTAAAGAAGATCAGGGACGCGAGTCTCGAGCTGGGTAGGCGCGATCTTTCTCTCGCACAGAAATCGGAAATCGAAAAACTGGAAATTTCGTTCACAGTGCCGGATGTTGTTCCGCCGGATCCGTTGACCATCAGCGACCTGGAGGACCAGATCGATTCCCTGCTCCGCAGTCATGGACAAAACGACTTGTGGATGCTGGCGGCCGGCCTGGCGCGGCGGAACATCAAGCCGGAGACGGTTGAATCGTTGTTCGCGATCCTCGATGCAGAGACGGCTCGGGCTGCGCTAGTTCGCATCGCCGCATCGGTGGAGATCGCAAGTCTATTGCACGAAATCGAGAGCAGCACTTCGCGGATATCGGATTTGGTGGGCGCCATCAAGGAATACACCCACATGGACCAGGCGCCGGTTTTAAACGTGGACGTGGTAAAGAGTCTGGAAACTACGCTCACGATTCTGAATCACAAGTTGAAGCAAGGTGTGGCGGTGCAGCGCGATTACAAGGGCGTTCCGCTGTTGGTGAATTCATTTGGCAGCGAGCTGAATCAGGTGTGGACCAACATTATTGACAACGCGATTGACTCGATGCATGGAAAAGGCGAGCTGCGCATCCGAACCTACAGTGATGACGGTTGCGCCGTGGTTGAGATCACCGATAACGGTCCTGGGATTCCCGAGGAGGTGCAACCCCACATCTTCGAACCTTTTTTCACCACCAAAGGAGTGGGGGAAGGCACCGGGCTTGGCCTGGACACGGTGCAGCGAATTGTGAAGAAGCACCGGGGAAATATTCAGGTTACCTCAAAGCCTGGTGAGACGCGGTTTCAAGTCTGGCTGCCGTTGGCCGGAACTGCGGCATAAGACGTTACTTCTCCGAATGGCGACGACGTCGGCGAGAAAATCGGCTCCCCTAAGGTAACTTTCGCAGTTTCCCCGCCGGACGTAGCCTGAAGAAGTTGAAATCCCAGGGATATAAACGAATACGGAAAATGACGTGCGCCGCCGTCCTTGCACTTCTCGCGTGCGGCATAAGTAGGACTGGGCAAGTGGTGTTGGCGCAAGACGCGCCCGCGCTTTCCGTGGTGCCCACTAAGGCAACTATCTTGGTAGGCGAGACGCGTACGTTCCGCGCTGTGGGCAAGGATGGACGCTTGCGGCACGATGTGCGCTGGGTTGTTTCTCCCGAACAGGCTGCCAAACTCACTGTGGCTGGCGATGAAGCGACCCTGCGGGCGGAGGAACCGACTGCAACGGTGGTTCTGACTGCTTCTGCCGAAGGCGATTCCTCTGAAGCCAGCATCGAGATTCGTTCCGGCTCTTCCTTGCCCACCGGAACGATAATGTGGTCCGTGAGCCCCCTACCCGGATGCAAGAGTATGAAAATGACCCAAGCGGTGCCGAGTGCAACCGGACCTGACATTTACGACGAGGAGTCGTGTCCTGATGGTAGCTATGTTCGCGCACTCACCGCTGATGGGCGCGAACTGTGGCGCAGAAAGCTCGGCGGCGCGTCGGCTCCCATGGCGCCTGGTCTCGAGCGGAAAGAAGAAAGCCAACCCGCGGAGCATATTAGCTTGAGTACTCGGTCCGTGTGCGACGAGATCTCTTCCGGAATGACCAAAGATGGCGTCTCAAAGCTCGCGCAAGACCGTAACCTTCGACTGGGCGAGAAAGAGGGGGAGAGTAATAGCTGGGTGTTCGAAGAGCATAACCTCCGCTGCACGATCTGGTTTGGCGAAGCCGGAACCGTGGTAAAGAACAAGAAGATCTTCATTAGCGACTAGCGAGGCAAAAGGAATTGCTGCGTGGAACGCAGTCCGTCGGCTTTTTCTCTCCTCCCCTTTAGCACCGCCTAGCGTTGAGAAATCCCGACAGCACGGAGACGTGCGTTTAAAGTACTCCGACGTCACTTGCCGGTGCGCCAATCCCACGCGGGTTTGCCTTTATCGTCGCGGAACATAAGGGTGTCGGAGCCTTTTACGAGCTCGCGCACGAGGATTATGTCGGACGTGTCCTGCTTGACTTTAGAACCGGTAACGGCAATCTCGTCACCCTTGGTGAAGGTGATTCCCATCTGCTCCTGGAACGGTTTGGGGCAGAGGTAGATGTGGATCTTGTCGTCTCCGCTCTTCAGGACAAGTTCGGTGAAGTCTTTCCTGGTTCCGAAAGAGAGAAGGTTTACTTCGTCCACTATCCCTTTGGTTTTTGTCTCGGTATGAAGGTCGTACGTTGGAGGGTTGCCGTCTTTTTGTTCCGCCTTTTGCGCGAGCGCTGGCGCGATGCACAAAAGTAGAAGTAAGGAGGTGCAGAAAAGCGCCTCGGTAGCATGGCGCGGTGGGATGGCGATTTCGCGACGGTGCGGCATGGTTCGTCCTCGAGTTGCCTGACAGTTTCGCTAACGATTAGGCCGCCGACTCAGTCGCTCTTTGTTCTATAGAAAGACAGGAGGATCGTACACCCTCGCACCGCAGACGCCAATAGCATCGCGGGATTCAGCGATGACATTCCTGTGCTCCGGTTTCTTAGACGGCTCTCAGGTTGTGACAGCGTGGTATGGCCCTTCCGTTTTTCATCCGAATTCCGAATCTGCCGATAGAACCAATATCTAAGGACACGAGAATCGGAAGGGTTGCTGGCGATGACCAAGATTCTGCTAGTGGACGACAGCAAGTTTCTGAGACTCGCCGCGGAGCGCGCGCTGGCGCGCGCCGGCTATGAGGTGATCAGCGCGACCGATGGTGAAAAAGCTCTACGCATGGCGCAAGAGGAATTGCCGGATCTGATTCTGATGGACATATTGCTGCCGAAGATGAGCGGCCGGGATGTTCTCGTCGCGTTGAAGAAAGACCCGTCAACGCAGGCGATCCCAGTGGTGGTGATGACGGGCCTATCTCAAAGGAATGCAGCCCGGTTGCAGGAAGATGGAGCTATCGCGTTCCTGGAAAAGTCTGCCCTCGATTTGGACAAAGGATCTGAGAAGCTATTGGACGCGGTGCAGGAGATTCTCAAGAAGCTTCCCGAACGCACGCGAACCACCACGGCATAGATTCCCGCGGCGGCCACGTCTACCGGTTCATCGGATCCGGTTCACCAGGCCCAGTTGCTTTCGAGACGTCCTCATTCACGGGATCGGGACGATTGCCCTTCTAGCCTTCTATTTGTTTCTTTTTCCTTGACAAACCCCAATAAACGAAAGTAACAATAATCATTCGTAATATCCCAGCCGTTGTTACGCGCGGAGGGTCCGATTCTCAAGGCGGCAAACCCAGAATTCCATCAGGAGGCCTTTCAATGCTTAATCGCTTTCACCGCAGCACGCAACCTCTATTGAAGCGTGAATTGATGCGCGCTCCGTTTCTATTTCTTTACTGCTTGCTCGCGCTTTGCTGTTGTGCGCAGGCACAAACCTATTACGTTGCCAAGAACGGCAGTGACTCCAATAACGGCAGTGCGAGCGCGCCCTGGCTCACCATCGGCCACGCAGCGCTCGAAGCAACGGCAGGCAGCACCGTCTATGTGGGAGCTGGAACCTACAGCGAGAGCGTGTTGTTCGCCAACTCAGGAACGTCCTCGGCTCCCATTGTGTTCAACGGACAGGGCGTTGCCATCGTGGATGGGACAAGCGTAGCCTGCTGCACCACTGCTAGTTTCGAAACTAGCAATGGGTTTCTTTGTTGCAATACGCAAGGGCTGTTTACGATTGGCGCAGCGAGCGGGGTGAGCTACCTGACCATTGAAGGGTTCACCGTCCAAAACTACAAGACTTCGAAGAAGGCAGATGTTCCCGCCGGAATTCTTGTTGCCGGCAGCGGAAGCGGCATCAACATACTCAATAACACGGTTAAGAACATTCAAACCACAGCGGGGAGGGATGGGAACGCTTATGGCATAGGCGTTTTCGGTACCAGTTCCACTCCGCTCAGCTTAACTGTCAGTGGCAACACGGTGACGGGATGCCTTACTGGGGAAAGCGAGACGACCACCTATAACGGCAACGTGCAGAACTTTGTCGTCTCGAACAATACGATCTATGACAATGACAATATTGGCATGGATGCAATTGGCTTCGAGGGAGTCGGTCCGACGGGCTACGATCAGGCCAAGAACGGAGACGTCTACGGCAACCTTATCTACAACAACAGCGCCTTCAAAAACCCTGGAGAAGGCAATGAATACGATGAGGATGGCCTGTACTGCGATGGCTGCACGGAGGTGACGTTCGAGCGCAACACGCTGTACGGCAACGATCTGAATATCGAGGCCGCCAGCGAAACCGCTGGGGAAGTCTCGAGCAACGTGATTATCCGAAACAACCTCTCCTACGCCGCAAATTCGTGCGGCGTTTCCGTGGGTGGATATGCCAAGACCGGAACGGGCGGAAGCACCAACGTCACCATTGTGAACAACAGTCTTTACGACAATGACACGCAAAAGACCGGCAGTGGCGAGTTCCAGATCCAGTACCGCGCCACCGGTATTGTGTTCGAGAACAATATTGTCTATGCCGGTGCGCAGGGCCTGTTCATTCACGGTTTCACGACGGGCAGCAGCGTTACTTCAAACTACAACGACTTCTACACGACGAGCTCGACTACCACTTTTGAGTTGAACAACAAAAGCTACTCTTCGTTCGCATCGTACAAGTCAGCGACCGGACAGGACGCGAATTCGGTGTTCGCAAATCCCGACTATCTGACCGTACCCACATGCACGTCGACCGTAGAGAGCGGGCCTCCGACGCCGATCACCACCTGCTCGCCCACGCCGAACTTTGACATCCCGACCACTTCCCCGGCTGAGAACACGGGCAACGTCAGCCTGGGTTCGGCCGATTTCGGCACGGTGGACTTCAACGGCAATCCGCGGGTCAATGCCAATGGGCAAATCAACATGGGAGCCTTTGAGCAATGACAAGTGGGTTGATCGGTTGGCAGATCACTAGGTTCAACCGGGGCACGCGGCCTGCCTGCGTGCCCGTTTTGTTTGCGCGGAAGCATCGGCAACGGGGATACTGAGACATGCGCTTCCTGTGTCTTGCGGGTCTGATCTATCTCCTGCTCGCCCGCCTGACCTATGGGCAAGGTGTGTCACCGGCTACAGTTCCAGCCGGAGAAGCGCCGGTGACGGTTGTCGCCCCCGACGATCCGGTAATCACGGTGAATGATTTCTGCGGTGAACCGGCTCCGCCGCCGGGCAACGGCTGCAAAACCGTGATTACTCGAGCACAATTTGAAAAGCTCTGTGAAGCGCTACAGCCGGGTATGTCGTTGTCTCTTCGGCTCAATGTAGCAAACGCTTATGCACGCAATCTGAGAATGTCGGCGGCGGCGGAAAAACTCGGCCTCGACAAAACGCCCGCGTTCGAAGAAGAGATGCGCTATGCGCGCATGCAACTGCTTTCTCAAGATCTGAGCCGCGCTTTGCAAGCTGACGCCAACAACATCACCGACGCCGATCTTGAGAACTACTATAAAAAGAACGGGGCCTCCTTTGAGGAAGCCACTCTGGCGCGGATTTTCGTCCCCCGCACAAAGGAAGGCGGAGCTGCGCACGGGGATGGTGAAGACGCGCAGACCAAGGCTGATGAAGACGCGATGACGAAGGTCGCCGCCGATCTCCGGGCGCGCGCGGTTCAGGGCGAAGATCCCGACAAGTTGCAAGTCGAGGCCTACACGGAAGCTGGAATTCCGCGAACTAGTTCCAACACGAAGATGGAGAAGGTGCGCCGCGACGCGCTGCCTCCGCAGCACGAGGCGGTGATGGATCTGAAGCCGGGAGAAGTTTCCGAGGTATTCTCCGACCCGGGGGGCGCTCACTTCATTTACAAAATGATCAGCAAGCACACGTTGACGCTGGACGACGCGAAAACCGAGATCCGTACGGCAATTTCCAGCCAGCGCTATCGCGACGGCATGAAGAGCTTTCAGGGCGACGTCGTGTTTAGCGATGCTTACTTCAATCCCCCTGGCAAGCCGGTCCCAGAGCCGCAGCGAAATCGGCGAGAGAGAAGAAAAAAGCCACCGACCTCAGCAGAGAAAGACCACGACTAGTTAGGTCTATGTAAATAAACCACTTACAGGATGGAACCTAAAATGGTTGCGCGGAGTCTATCTGACTAGAGTGTGCGCCAGTAACATGCGAAAGTGACCTCTAATCCGTAAACCGGTGGTGACGGGCGATTTTTCGGTTGGGGATGAGGTGGGAAATTCTATAATCATCTTTATAGTCACGCAGTACGCGAAGTAAGGCGGGAGTGACCACCTTGGGAGATCTGGCGAGCGCAATCGGAGCACGGGCCCAGGAAGCGGCAATTGTCGCGGACCTGAAGGCCGGATCGGAAGAGGCCTACGCTTGGCTGATCGGTGAATTTCAACGACCAGTGTATGGGTTGGTGTACCGCATGGTGAGCGATCCGACGGACGCGGCGGATACCACGCAGGACGTTTTCCTGAAAGTGTTCCGCGGGATGAAGAGCTTCCATGGCCAATCGAGTTTGAAGACCTGGATTTACCGGATTGCATTGCATGAAGCGGCGAACCGGAAGCGGTGGTGGTTCCGGCACAAAGCGCACGAGACTTCGATCGAACCGGTGGAGTCGGACGGACTGGCGAACGGGGATGGGTCGATGCAAAATATGGCGATGCAAAACGCGCTGACCGACCGTAATGATTCGCCGTTCGACAGCGTGGCGCACCGGGAAGTGCAGAAGCGGGTGGATGCGGAGTTGCGGCAGGTGGCGGAGCCGTACCGGACGGCGCTGATTCTGCGCGATCTGGAAGAAATGTCCTATGAGGAAATCGCCGAGGTTCTGCAGCTTTCGCTCGGAACTGTGAAATCGAGAATCACGCGGGGGCGGCAGGCGTTGAAGCAGCGGCTGGCTCCCTATGTGCGCGAGGTGGGGGCAGAATGGGGACTTACTGCTCCTGATGACGGGGAAGAAGAAGAGAGAAGTTTGCGGTCCCAAAGGTTGCAGGACCAGGTTGCTGGAGGGGGAAGAAGGGTCGAGGTGATGCCATGAGGTACGTGGCCATGAATCCGGGTTCGCCGAAGGTGGGGATGAAGTGTGCGGACGTGAAGGGATTGCTGTCTCCGTATTTGGATGGAGTGGTGACCGGGACCGAGATGCAGGGGTTGCAGGCGCATCTGGAGGTATGTTCGGGGTGCGCGCAGGAATACCGGATGCTGCGGCAGACGCAGCAGTTACTGATGAGTGTGAGGCGTGTGCAGCAGCCGGCGGATCTTGGGCTGAAGCTGCGGCTGGCTATTTCGCGGGAGGCGGCGGAGGGACGGCGTCCGCGGTACGAAGGCTTGCGCATGCGCATGGAAAATGCGGTGAACGCGTTTATGGTGCCGGCTACGGCCGGCCTGGTTTGTGCCTTGCTGATTTTTGGTTTAGTGACTGCCATTCTGGCGATGCCGGGAGAGGTGCAAGCGAATAATCAAGATGTGCCGCTGGTGCTGAATACTGGTCCGGAGCTGCAGCAGAGCGCCTTTGGCACGACGCTGAGTTCAATGAATACAGATTCGCTGGTAATTGAGGCACATGTAGATTCGCGCGGGCGAGTAGACGATTACAAGATCCTCTCGGATCCCGGGGAATCTCAGGAGTTGCTGCCGCAAGTGAAGAGGATGCTCATCTTTACGACGTTCCGTCCGGCGATGTCGATGGGACGGCCGATCTCATCGCGGGCGGTGTTGTCGTTCTCGAGGATTAGCGTGCGAGGGTAGGTGAAGTGGTTTCCGGTTTTCTGGCCCTCGCGCTACGTGCGAAAATTCCCTTCAGCCACTCTTTGCTGCGTGTTCGCTAGACCCCCTGAGGGTTTGACCCTTCGCGCGGAAGTCCTTACACTTGAAGGTGTTCTCCGCTTGGTACACCGGTAATCCCTTGGAGGGTTTCCTGAGTCTGCGATTGCGCAGCCTGTGGTTTGCGGCCCTGTTGGCGCTGCTGGCGCCGTTGTGCGCCGGGCAGGACCCGGTTCCGCTTCCGCAAAAACCGCCTCCGCAGAACCCCGCTCCGCAAGGGCAAGCTGCGCAAGACCAACCGGCGGCGCCAGACCAGTCTTCGCAAGGGCAGTCATCTTCCAAAGATCAGCCCACTTCGGAGGAAGATGTTCCGACGAAGCCGCCAGCTACAATTCAGCCTCCGCAGGGCCAGACTCCGGCGAAACCGGCCCCGCAAAATCGAGCGCCGCAGAATCAGGTTCCGCAGAATCAATCTTTGATCGAGCTGGACAGCAACGAGACGATTTTTTCGATGCTGGCGGCGCTCAACACCTGTGGCTACGATCAGGATTTGACCATCTCAGACGCGGTCCGGAGCAACGTGCGGGCGGATCTGCAGAAAAATCTGCTGAATTCGCCGGAGGCCGAGTCAGCGCGCTCGGCGCTGTGCGAGTTCTACCAAGGCCACGTGGCGTCGAACGACCCGAACCGCAACCTGTCGCAATACATCTCATTGGCGTTGTATGTGGACGGACCGCCGCATTTTCTGCCGCGAACGAAGGAGGAGGATCTGCCCCCAGATGCCTCCGCGATTGCGCTTTTCGGAAAGCTGCTCGAGCCCTTTTACGAGAAGGCCGGGTTGCATTCGATCTGGGAGCGGCACCGCAATGATTACGCGGCGGCCATGAAACGCTACCACGAACCACTGCAAAAGATGGTGTTCGATACAGAGATTTATCTGAAGCTGCCTTCGTCGCAATATCTGGGGCGGAGGTTCACGATTTATCTGGACTTCATGGGTTCTCCGAACGAGACGGATGCGCGAAATTACGGGCCGGATTATTACGTGGTCGTGTTCCCCGCTCCGAACGCGCCTTCAGGAGAAGCGCCGAAGTCGGCGCTGAAGATGGAACAGATTCGGCATACGTTTCTGCACTACGAACTGGATCCGCTGGCGGAGAAGCACTACAGCTCGATCAAGCGGCTGGAACCGCTGCTGCAGTCGGTGAAGCGCGCGCCGCTGGAAGAGAGTTTCAAGACCGACATCTCGCTGCTGGTGACGGAATGCTTGATACGAGCCATCGAGATTCGCACAGCGGGAGGCAAGCAGCCGGCGCAGGAGGCAATGCGCGCGCAGGCCGTGGATGACGCGGTGAAACAAGGATACATTCTGACGAAATACTTTTACGACGCGGTGGTGGCGTTTGAGAAAGATCCCACAGGCATTCGAGCAGCGTACGGCGATTTAATAGCGAACCTGGACCTGGGCAAAGAAGAGAAAGCCGCGGCGGCAGTGCAGTTTGCCAGCGCGACGTCGCCGGAGCTGGTGCAGCTGTCGCGTCCGGAAGATCGGCGGATGCTGATAACGGCGGAAAAGCGGCTGTCCGCAGGCGATCCTAAAGGAGCGCAGGAACTGGCGCAGCAGGCGCTCGATAGGAAGATCGGCGACCAGGGCCGCGCGCTGTTCATTCTGGCGGAAGTGGCTGTGGCCAACAAGAACCGGGACGGAGCGCAGGATAACTTCCAGAAGGCGATTGCGGCGACGCAGGATCCCAAGGTGGTGGGATGGTCGCATGTGTATTTGGGTAGGATTCTGGATATGAAAGAGGATCGGGAGGCCGCGTTGCAGGAGTACCGGGCGGCCCTGAACGCGGGGGGAGGATTACCGGAGGTCAAGGCGGCGGCAGAGCGGGGGTTGCAGCAGGCATATGAGCCCCCGGCGAAACCACAGTAGTGTGGGCCTCGCGATTACAATTCGAGTACGGTTACAATGCGACCGGTGGACCGGGGTTGCAGAAAATTGGAAGTGGCGAGTTTTGAATCAGGCGGCACAAGCCAAGGAGAAAGCATGAAGCGAGCAGCGATCATTACCGCAGTGCTGGGAATATCGGTCTGGGGTTTCGCGGCGAACGGGTTTGCGCAGAGCAGCGACAAGCCTGCGGCGCAGAACGCGCCGGCCGGACAAACGGCGGGACAGGCCGCAGCGCCGGCAGGCAAGCGTAAACCGATGGCCAAGACGCAAGAGGAGTTTGCGGCATATAACGCGGCGGTAGCATTGACCGACCCGGCGGCGCAGGAGAAGGCTGCCAACGATTTTGCCACGAAGTTTCCCGACAGCGAATTGCGGCAACTGCTTTACACGCAGGTGATGCACCGATACCAGCAGGCCAACAACGCCGACAAGATGATGGAGATGGCACAGAAAATCTTGAGCTTGGACGCGGACGATCCGGAGGCGCTGGTGAGCGTATCGCAATTGCTCGCCGAGCGGACGCGCGAAACTGACCTGGACAAGGATCAGCGTCTGGCGGAGGCGAGAAAGGATGCGCAGCGCGCGCTGGTCACGGTGGATACGGACGTTCCGACCGGTTACCCGCCCGAGCAACTAGAGGCGTTTAAGGGATACGTGCGTTCCGAGGCCTATGCGATTCTCGGGACGCTTGATTTCAACGCCAAAGCTTGGGCGAATGCGGAAGGGAATTTGAGGAAGTCGATTGATGCGTTCCCTCAGGAGCCGGATCCGATCGCGGTGTTCCGGCTTTCCGTGGCGTTGGACATGCAGAGTAAATATCCTGAAGCCATGAAATATGCCAATCAGGCGGTGAGCATGACCAAGGAAGGAACTCCCGCGGGCAAGGCTGCGCGGGATGAGAAGGACCGTCTGACGCAGTTGACTGGCGGCAGTAGTACTCCGGCGCCTGCGCCTCCGAAGAATTGATTCGGGACCTCCGGCGATACAATCATGAAAGAACGGGAAATCACCGCGCTGGAAACGGCGTTGAACTACCACTTCCGCCGCCGGGTGGTGATCGAGCAGGCCCTGACCCACAGCTCGCAAGCGCGGGAGCAGGAGGCCCAGCAGGCGGGAGAGAGCAAGTACAAGGTCAACGACAACGAACAGCTGGAGTTTCTGGGAGACGCGATTCTGGCGTTGGTGACCAGCGAGGAATTGTTCCAGCGCTTTCCGCAGTTTCGCGAGGGTGAACTCTCAAAATTGCGCGCCCATGTGGTGAGCGAGCGGCACCTGATCCGGGTGGCGCAGCGACTGGAGCTGGGACACTATCTGCGCCTGGGCCGGGGAGAGGAGAAAAGCGGCGGCCGCAGCAAGACGGCGTTGCTGGTGGACGCGCTAGAGGCGATTCTGGCGGCGATCTACCTGGATGGCGGAATGGAGCCGGTCCGCGAATTCATCTTGCGCGAAATTCTGGCGCCCGAACTGGAGCGGATGGAGCGCGAGGGCGGTACGCTGCCCATGACCGACTTCAAGTCGGCGCTGCAGGAAACCTTGCAGGGGCTGGGAATGGCCCAGCCTTCGTATGTGCTCGTGCAGGAAGCAGGACCGGAGCACAGCAAGACGTTTACGGTGGAAGTCCGTCTGAACAATAAGAGCGGTGAAGGCCGCGCGGAATTTGTGGGACGAGCGCAAGGTACAACGAAGAAGACAGCGGAGCAGGATGCGGCGCGGCAGTTGCTGTCCCATCTAGCGTCGCGATCGCAGTCGGCGGCAGCCAGAGCGGCGCGAGGGTCGAGGTCTGCAGATAAGTAGAGACGCTGGATAAGTGAGTGCATGAATCTCCCAGACGAAAATTTTGCAAGCGAAAATCCTTCGGGCGGAGTTTCTTCGAGCGAGCTGTCTTCCAGCCAACATGGCGGGGAGGAACCGTCGGCGGTCGATCACTCTCTGGAACGCCATTCTCTCGAGGCTCATTCCCTAGGGAATCAATCTCCGGAGGATCGTTCGCCCCACGATCAGCTATCGCTCGATAGTTTCTCGGGCAATCGAACGGCGGCGTCGGCAGCTGGAACGGACGTGACCAGCTCGATACAATCGCTGCTGGGAACCGTCGTGATCGCGGTGTTTGTGATCACCTTCATCGTGCAGGCGTTCCAGATTCCTTCTCCGTCAATGGAGAACACGCTGCTGGTGGGCGATTACCTGCTGGTGAACAAGCTGTGTTACGGCGAAGGCGGCGTGGGAGACTATTTCATGCCCTACCGCCAAGTGCAGCGTGGCGACATTGTGGTGTTTCACTATCCCGTAGACCCGGCACAGCATTTCGTGAAACGGGTGATTGGTTTGCCTGGCGATCGCGTACGGATGGTCAACCAGCAGGTGCTGGTGAATGGCGTGCCGTTGAAGGAACCGTACGCGCACTTCAGCCACCCCGCGGATGACGTGTTCCGGGATAATTTTCCGCGGCTGGATGTGATGTCGGGCCCCACGCCGGAATGGTGGCTGCAGTTACGCAAACTGGTCGAAGACGGACAATTGATTGTCCCCGAGGGGCATTATTTTGTGATGGGCGACAATCGCGACAATAGTTCTGACAGCCGTTACTGGGGATTTGTGCCGCGGGCCAATATTATTGGGCGCCCGCTGGTGATCTATTGGTCGGTGCAGGGGGCTGAGGGCGATGGAACGGCGCCGTCTTCGGTGAGTGCTAAACTGTACCACTTCGCCTACGTGGTAACGCACATCTTTCAGATTACGCGGTGGCACCGCACGCTACGGCTGGTGCGTTAAGACTGCCGGTTTGCGAAGGTGCACACTGCTGAAAAAACAAGACTGGACGGATTGAGCACATTGGCTAATAAAGGCAATAAAGAACAGAACGAGGCCGAAGAGAAACCGCGCGAGACTCCGGTAGAGTTTCTGTCGTCGCTGGCAGCTGTGCTGGTAACGGGATTGTTCATCATCACCTTTGTGGTGCAGGCGTTCGAGATCCCATCCAGTTCAATGGAGAACACACTGCTGATCGGGGATCACGTGTTTGTGAACCGCATCCAGTTTGCTCCGAGGACCTCGTGGGTGGGACCGCTGCTTCCCTATCGTACGGTGCGGCGCGGCGACATCGTCGTGTTTCTGCATCCTGATCCGCATGATGCGGGGCTTTATGTGGTCAAGCGGATCATGGGAGTGCCGGGAGACCGCATCCATCTGCGCAACGGCGTGGTCTATCGAAACGGGGAGGCGCTGACTGAGCCCTACATAGATCACGATCAGGAGAATTTGAACGATTCCTACCGCAACGACTTCCCCGCGGTGCCACCGTCCGATGAGAATGGGGTGTATCCGAACTGGATCGACAGTCTGGCCTCGCACATCGAAGGAGGAGATCTGGTGGTACCCCCCGGGCACTACTTCGCCATGGGCGATCACCGCGGCGTCAGCTTGGACAGCCGCTACTGGGGCTTCATTCCGCAGGAAAATGTGATTGGGCGTCCCATGTTTATCTACTGGTCATTTGATACCCCGGCCGACCAATACACCAAGACCGGAATGGCAGACCGGCTGGGATTTCTGGCGCATGTGGTGTTGCACTTCTTCGATGAGACGCGCTGGGCGCGAACGCTGAAAGTGGTACGGTGAAGCTTCTTTCTTCCAGGCGGCGGGCGGTGACCGTAGCAGTGGTGATTCTGCTGGGTCTATTCCTGGTACGCCCGGGCGGTGCCGGCCTGAAGGCCCGCATTGCAAATTCGATCAGTCTCGCGGTGGCACGTCCCGTCGAGATTGGCGCGGTCCACCTTCGATTCCTGCCGCAGCCCGGGTTCGACCTGGAAAACCTGGTCATCCATGAAGATTCGGCATTCGGCGCAGAGCCCATGCTGCGTGCTCCGGAGGTGACGGCCGTGGTGCGGCTGACCTCACTGGTGCGCGGACGATTGGACATCTCCCGACTGGAACTGACGGAGCCTAGCCTGAATCTGGTGCGGCTGGCGGACGGCCGCTGGAATTGGCAAGCGCTGCTGGAACGCTCGGAGCGCACACCGCTTGCCCCCACAGCGAAGTCGAAGTCGGAAGCGCGCCCTGGCTTTCCCTACATTGAAGCCAGCTCGGGGCGCATCAATTTCAAGGCAGGGCAGGAAAAAAAGCCTTACGCGCTCTTGAATGCGGACTTTGGGTTGTGGCAGGAATCAGAAAATACGTGGGGAGCGCGGCTGAAAGCAGAACCGCTGCGCACTGATATGAGTTTGAATGACGCCGGCCTGCTGCGGATGAACGGAACGTGGCGACGGGCTGGAAGCCTGCGTGAAACGCCGTTGCAGTTCAGCCTGGAGTGGGACCATGCGCAGTTGGGGCAACTCACGAAGCTGGTGTCGGGAAACGACAAGGGCTGGCGGGGAGAAGTCCGGTTGGACGCGACTTTGAGCGGCATCCCGGCGGCGATGCGCGTCGCAGCTGATGCCGCGATACAAGATTTCCGCCGCTACGACATTTCGAGCAGCGAGGGATTGCGTCTGGCGGCGCACTGCGACGGCCGGTACAGCTCAGTGCAAGCGATGCTGCATGAGATCTCGTGCAGCGCTCCGGTCGGCAACGGCACGATCACGCTGCATGGCGATGCCGGGCTGCCGGGAGTGCATCGCGTCGATTTGGCGATGAAGCTCGAAAACGTTCCCATGAGCGCGGTGGCGCAACTCGCTCGACGCGCAAAAAAAAGTCTGCCGCCGGACTTGGTGTCTGCCGGAAATGTGGACGGCAATTTTACGGTGAAGGAAGAAGGAGCATTGCCAACGGGACCAGAGTTTCAGGGCCGGGGCGAGATTACCAACCTTCGTCTGCGGTCAGCAATCACAAAAGTGGAACTCGCTGCGGGGAGCATACCGTTTGTGCTGAGCCCGGGACAGGCCAAGGTTCGTGCGGCTGCGCCGGGCAAGCTAGCTCACGTGCTCGACATTGATGGGTTGCCGGCTCCTGACCAGTTGCACGTTGCGTTCGGCCCTTTCCCGGTCGCGCTGGGACGTCCCTTGCCAGCGCAAGCTCTTGGCTGGGTAGGTCGGTCCGGTTATGGCTTGGCGATCCATGGAGATGGAGAGGTATCGCGCACCTTGCGCCTCGCCGGTCTGCTGGGTTTGCCGGCAGTGAACGCCAGCGTGGAGGGCGCGGCTGAGATGAAGTTGCAGATCGCCGGATCGTGGGCGGGGACCATTTCTGGGAGTTCCTCCGGCTTTTCTTTGCCGCTAGTGACCGGGACGGTGCAACTGCACAACGTGCGCGCCGCGGTACGAGGACTAAATGCACCGGTAGAAATCTCATCGGCAGACTTGCAGCTTTTGCCACTTGAAACACGCATGGAGAAGTTGAACGCACAGGCTGCGGATACGCGCTGGACGGGGTCTGTAGCTTTGCCGCGCAGTTGCGGAACGCCCGGTGCCTGTGTGGTCCGCTTCAATTTGAATAGCGAAGAGATTGGGCTGAGTGAACTGTCGAAGTGGTTGGGTGCGCGACCGAACGAACGCCGGTGGTACCAGATGCTTGCGTCGGAAGAACCCAAGACACCAACGTTTCTTGAAGACCTGCGGGCGTCGGGAAAGGTAAGCATCAGGCGTTTTCGGATTCACAACCTGGTTACAGAAAGGGTTTCTGCTTCCCTCGACTTGGAACGTGGGAAGCTGAAGGTTTCGGACTTGCGTGCTGATCTACTGGGCGGTAAGCATCGTGGCGATTGGCAACTGGATTTTATGGCCGTGTCTCCGGTCTATACCGGGAGCGGAACTCTGATGGGGATTTCACTGGGACAAATGGCGACGGCGATGCAGGACCCGTGGATTGCAGGAACAGCAGAAGGGACTTATCAGCTCACGGCGTCGGGCACGGATTCGGCCGCATTCTGGGATTCGGCCGAGGGTGGCTTGCAGTTCGATATGCGAGATGGCGTTTTGTCGCACATTTCGTTGGCGAGCGATGAGGGGCCTTTACGGGTGACGCGCTGGCTGGGGAGGGCGCGTTTGCGGGACGGTCAAATTGACATCGAGAAGGGCAAGTTGCTTTCTGCTGCCGGAGCTTATGAGCTTAGCGGCACCGCTTCTTTGGGACAAGTATTGGACCTGAAGCTGGAGCGAGGCGCGGATTTAAAACCTGCAAGTTCGTTCGTTTACAGCATCACAGGCACCTTGGCAGAACCACAGATCGCGCTGACTAGCCCCGTGACGCAGGCGCGGCTGAAGCCGTAAGCGGGCTGCCCGACGGTCCCTACCTCAGGGGCTGCCCCCGATCAGAGATACTGCCTTTTGCGCGGGGCCTGAAAGGCCTGCTCCACCCAGATTACGGCACATATCCTGCACCGCGCAAAACTCTTCCCGGTAAGGCTCTGGTCATTTTCCCCTGGTCGATGACGGGAACTCCGTTCACGAGAACATAGTCCATCCCCTCGGAAAGCTGGTTCGGATTGTCGAACGTAGCCAAATCGCGTACGGTCGCGGGATCAAAGATGACAACGTCAGCCCACATGCCAGCCTTGAGGACACCGCGATCGGTAAGGCGCATGCGTTGAGCCGGCAAGGCGGAGAATTTGCGGATGGCGTCTTCGAGCGTCAAAGCTTTTTCTTCGCGGACGTACTTGCGCAAGATGCGTGGGAAGGTGCCGTAGGCGCGGGGATGTGGATGCTCCTGGCCCAGAATGCCCTCCGGTGAAGTTCCGGAAGAGTCGTTGTCAACGGCGACCCATGGCTGCTGCAGCGCGAGTGTGACATCGGGCTGCGACATGCCGAAGACGGCAACGTCGGAGTCGGGATCTTCAATGAGGAAATCGAACAGGGCATCCATTGGATCTTTGTTCCAGAGTTTCGCAATCTCGGAGAGGCGCTTGCCTTGCAGGGAATGAAGCTTGGGATTGTGGGCTACGCCGATCATGATGGCATCGGGTCCGGGAATTTCCTGCCATTCGTTATCCCAGTTTTTGGAGGGCGTGAGCATGTCTTTGCGGATTCGGTCGCGAGTGACAGGATCTTTCAGGCGCTCGACCATTCTTGCGTCACCGCCGTCATGCGCCCACGGGGGAACGAAGGCCGAGAAGGAGTTGAACCAGGCGGTGTAGGCGTAGGTGTCGGCGGTAATGTCGGCGCCGGCGCCGCGGGCAGCGTTGATCTTGGCGACTACCTCGGGCATGCGTCCCCAGTTATTTTTCCCAGCGACTTTTATGTGCCAGATTTCCACGGGCACGTGGGCTTCGCGGCCAATGCGCAGGGCTTCGTCGATGGAATCGAGCACAGAATCGCTTTCGTTGCGCATGTGGGTGGAGTAGATGCCGCCGAATTTGCCGCCTTCGGCGGCGAGCGCGATCAGTTCCTCAGTCTTCGCATAGGGAGCGGGAGCATATTCGAGCGCGGTGGAAACGCCGACCGCGCCGTCTTCCATGGCTTGGCGCACCAGCGCCTTCATTTGTTCGAGTTGTTCGGGCGTGGGTTGTTTGTCATCGTCGCCGAGCACCATGCGGCGAACCTGCGTGGCGCCGACGTAGCTGGCCAAATTGATTCCCATGCCTTGTTTTTCGAGGCGCGCAAAATACTGGCGGAAGGTTCGCCAGTCGGGAGTGATTTTGTAATGGTCGTAGCCGGGTCGATCGAGTTGGATGATGGCGTCGTTGAGCGGGGCGATGGAGCCGCCTTCGCCTGTAATTTCGGTCGTGATGCCCTGATAGATTTTCGAAGGCAGACGCGGTTCAACGAGGATGGAGAGTTCGGACTGGCCGAGCATGTCGATGAAGCCGGGAGCGACACCTTTGCCGGTGGCATCGATGGTGCGCTTGCGAGGTGCGCTTGCGAGGTTGCCGATGGCAGCGACTTTTCCGTCGCGGATGCCGACATCGCCGGAATACCAGGGCGAACCGGTGCCGTCGATAATGTGGCCGTTGGTGATGATGAGATCGAAGGCGGTTGGCGATTGCGCGGGCAATGAGTGGGATGTGGCGAGCGATAGGGCGATCACGGCTATGAGATTCGCGGTATGAAGCTTCATCGGGTTCCTTTTCTACGAAACTGGTTCTACGGAAGTGGGTGTGCGCGACGCCTTGCGATCGCGCCGAGTAAAATCCAAATTCCCAGTGCCAGCCATTCGTACACGGTGAAATGGCCGGGGATTGCCGGAACGATCTTCATCAACATCATCGCGATGGCCACGAGTAATCCAAGGCTGGCGACCGACCACTCG